>Ga0315309_1000061_pt1 | contig 59191 bp, 60 predicted proteins | sample TDP4_MG_FD_203080 | JGI IMG/M metagenome (GOLD analysis project Ga0315309, IMG submission 203080) | Freshwater sediment microbial communities from Lake Towuti, South Sulawesi, Indonesia - TDP4 | ecosystem: Environmental > Aquatic > Freshwater > Lake > Sediment | place: Indonesia: South Sulawesi... | reverse complement strand
AGTTCCAAGCTATTGCTGATTCCCAAATTCTTAAGATCTTCTCTGGGAGGATCAGGTCATTTCTTTCTGAGAAGAAGACTTGGGGATTTTTTTTGGTTTGCCAAATGCTTGATAGCTTTTCTGTCTTCTATATTTCTCATCATTCTACCCTGAATACATAATCCATGTCAGGTAAAAGTATTGGGAAAAATTGTTTGTTACTGTAATATCGCGCCAGCCCACGGACTTGTAGTGGTTTGCGGAGGGCTTTTTCTATACCTGACCACATTTTTCTGTATATGAACGCTTATTCATTTCATTGTGCATCATTTGTCGAAGTAGGCTGGAAAGATGGTTGGCAATAAGCCCCGCGTAAGCATCGGTCTCCCTGTCTTCAATGGTGAGAAATACCTTAGGACGGCATTAGACTCGATATTAGCTCAAACGTATCAAGATTTCGAGCTAGTAATCTCGGATAATGCCTCCACTGACCGTACTCCAAGAATTTGTCGTGCTTATGCAGCCTGGGACAGTCGCATCCATTACTATCGTAATAAAAGAAATCTCGGGGCCACAAGGAATTTTAACCGCGTCTTCGAGTTAAGTTCTGGAGAGTATTTTAAATGGGCTGCACATGATGATGTGCTTGCTCCGGAGTTCTTATCGAGGTGTGTTAGTGTCCTTGACCGAGAACCATCTATAATCTTATGCCACTCCAAGACAGGTCGTATCGATGAAAATGGAGTAGTGGTGGGAGCCTACAACTACGAGACAATAATTGACTCAGAGAAGCCACATGATCGTTTCGGCGACATAGTCAATAGAAATTTATGCTGGATGATTTTCGGAGTAATAAGGGCTGATGCACTTAGAATGACACCGCTTATGGGAGATTACATCAGAGCAGATTGGAATCTTCTTGCTGAAATCGGTCTTATCGGTCGATTACATGAGATTCCGGAAGTCCTTTTTTTCCGGAGAGATCATCCACACGCGTACACAACCAGCCATTACTCGAAACCTATTATGGTTCCTAACTACCAAGAACAATCGGCTTGGTGGGCAAAAGGCGAAAAAAGAGCAGCTTGGACTATCTTACCACATTGGAGGATTTGTTTGGAATATTTTAAATCCGTAAGACGAGCTCCAATCAGCTGGTCTGAACGATGGTTATGCTGCAAAGAAATAGGCAGGTGGCTTATTAGTGAAGGATGGCGATTGATGAAATGGGATTTAGCATGCGCGCTCAACTCCCTCGGTATAAGATATAGGCGAGGCACACGCCTTGAAAGCAACGTCAAAACTGGCCGTTTGGACAAAAAGCTTACATAGGACGTGTTAAAAAATGAAAAACCAGAATCCATACACCCAAATATCAGGCTGCCGATCTTGTGGAAATCTTAATCTTAAGCCAATCATATCTTTCGGTTCAACACCCTTAGCCGACGCGCTACTCACAGAAGCACAACTAGAAAAACCAGAGTTTATTGTTCCCCTAGACTTGGCTTTCTGCCCAAACTGCACTCTTGCACAGATCACAGAAACCGTGGATCCAGCAATCCTCTTCTGCAGAGACTATCCCTACTTCTCCTCAACCTCGAAAGCGTACCTAGAGCACTCGCGTAAAAACGCAGAGGAACTGATCTCGACGAGAAAGCTGAATGCGAACAGCCTGGTGATTGAGCCAGCCTGCAACGACGGCTACATGCTCAAAAACTTCTTAGAACATGGAATCCCTGTCCTTGGAATCGACCCAGCTGAAGAACCTGTTAAAGTTGCTCAGAAGATAGGAATCCCTGTCCTCTGCACTTTTTTTGGAAAGGACCTTGCAAGCAAGCTTAGGCAGAAGGGAACATTAGCTGATGTTTTAATTGCTAACAATGTATTGGCTCACGTTTCAGATCTTAACGGCTTTGTGGAAGGCATTCGAATAATATTAAAAGACAATGGTGTGGCAGTTATCGAGGTTCCCTACGTAGTTGACCTAATCGACAACTGCGAGTTTGACACAATCTATCATCAACATCTTTGCTACTTCTCCGTAACAGCTCTGGATAACCTATTCAGAAGGCATTCCCTTCACCTCAACGATATTCGACATCTTCCAGTACACGGTGGGTCACTGCGTCTACACATCGAAAAAAAGGAAGATGTTCATGAACCCAAGTCACTATTGAGAGAAGAGAGAGAAAAGGGCATTGACAAGCTCTCTTACTATCATGATTTCGCCAACCGTGTCCAAGAACTAAGAAATAACTTGATGGATCTACTGTGGGTTCTCAAAAGAAAGGGGAAGAAGATTGCAGCCTATGGCGCGGCAGCCAAAGCAACGACATTGCTGAGCTACTGTGGGATCGATAAGAAGCTTGTCGATTATGTGGTTGACTTGAATCCCTTCAAACACGGACGCTATATGGGAAGCAATCATCTACCCATTTTTCCAACAACCAAGCTCTTGGAAGACATGCCAGACTACGTTCTATTACTGACATGGAATTTTGCAGAAGAAATCTTACAACAACAGAAGGCCTATCGAGAGAAAGGAGGCAAATTCATAATCCCAATACCCAAACCCACAGTTGTCTAAAGATTGTTCATCGTGTTGCGTTCCTATACACGCAGGATTTTGAACCCGCATGCATTGCAGAGATCCCCGCAAACTTTTGCTTCTTTGTTCTATCACCACTATATAAGTTATGACAGGAGATGCAGGTTCTTTGGGCATCCATCCATTTCTTGGGTTTCGTGCCTTAGAACACCGGTAGAAGATTGCAATATAAATATTCCAACAAAACATCAACTAAGCCTTCTTTCAATTCCCCTTTTTGCGCCCAGCGTGGGGACCAGTAAACCACGTTTACGAGCTAAAGGGACTTCATCGTACTTGAGCATGGTTTTCAGGGGCACCACAAGGTACAGCGTACATGTGTTGCCCTAAACAAGCGCAACCAAGCGCAAAACAGGCGCAAAATAGGCGCAACCACTGAGCCTAAGCGCAAAATAAGCGCAAAACTTCTAGCGCAAACATAGGGACAGGCGCAACCTTTAAGCGCAAACAAGCGCAAAAACAGGCTCAAGCATGATAGGTCAAGCGCAAAATTCAAGGGGTCAAGCGCATGCTTCAAGCGCAAAAATCTCTAGGGATCGAGGAGAGATGCAAGTGCAAGCGTGGCGAAAAACAGGCGCAGGCAAGCGGACTTGAGCGCAACGAAGCCAACGGTCCACCATCCTTCTCTTTCGATTCTCTTTTTCTGGGATTTTTCCTTGACTCGACAAGCAATTCAACTATTATGTCAACTGGAATTGCGCGCTAACGTTGAGAACAATGCATGCTGATTTGATTCGGGTCTTCAACACTCGCGCTAATTGTAGTCGGGCAGACTTGGTGCGCGCGCAACTAACTTCCAATTTTCACGTTAATTATATAATGTTTATGTAAGAAATTGCAGTCGGGTAATCAATGATAAAAAAGGTTGTTATCCCATCGGCGGGTTTTGGAACACGCCTGTTCCCTGCGACCAAGGAACAACCCAAGGAAATGCTTCCTATCTTCTCCGAGACAACAAACGGCGAAATAGCCGTGAAACCCCTGCTACAAATGGTTTTTGAGCAACTACACGCCGCTGGGTTTCGAGAGTTTTGTTTTGTTGTCGGCAGGGGAAAACGCAGTATAGAGGATCATTTCACATCCGACTACAACTGCGTCAACATGCTTCGGAGTCTAGGAAAAAGCGGCCAAGCGGAAGATTTAGACGGCTTCTACAGAAAACTCAAGAAATCGACGATAATGTGGGTTAACCAGCCAGAGCCTAAAGGTTTCGGTGACGCCGTTATGATGGCTCAACCCTTTGTGCAGAGTGAGCGTTGTCTCGTTCACGCTGGTGATACCTACATAATTTCAAAGGACATTACACACATCAGGTGGTTGATAAACACTTATGAAAGGCTCAACGCCGACGCCGCTTTCATCATTCAAGAAATTAAGAACCCTAAACAATACGGGGTTATTGAGGCTGAAGAAAAAGAGAACGGAATCTACAAGGTTAGGACGGCGGTTGAAAAGCCAGAAAAACCGCCCACCGATCTGGCGATCATGCCAATATACGTTTTCAATCCAGTTATTTTCAAGGCATTAGAAAAAACCCAGTCTGGAAAAGGAGGAGAAATCCAACTGACAGATGCTATTCAGAAACTCATCGACTGGGGCTTGAACGTCTACGCCGTCAAATTGAAAACAGATCAAATCAGGCTGGACATTGGAAGCCCAGAAACTTACTGTGAAGCTCTGTCCTTATCTTATCGGCACTTCAGCAAGAGAACCCAAACTGATAAACCCAGTAATCCTTGAAGACACTTAATTAAGAGAGATTTTGAAGGAGCGCGCGCTATACCAAAATAGCGTGCTCAAAGACCAGTTGATTATGGAGGCCCTGAACATGAAGGTTGCTTTCTTGTCTCAACCATTCAATATCATATCTCCACACGACCAAAGGGGCTCGATAGAGATTTGGACTCACGAGGTTACGCGCAGGCTCGCCCGGCATTGCGACGTGATTGTATATTCGAAAAAGGCCGATACCCAGAAAGCATTCGAACGTTACCAAGGGGTGCAGTATCGTCGTATATCAGCAACTACCGACGAGAAGTTTGTCTATATGTTATCAGCTGTTGACAGGCGGTTATTGAGATTTTGCAATTTTAAGCACCCTTTCTTTGCCTCTAGCTTATATTATTTGATGTATGCTTTGAAAGTGGCAAAAGATTTGGAATCACAGAAATGCGACATTGTCCACATCCAAAACTTTTCTCAGTTTGTCCCTATCATCAGAACATTTAATCCCAAAATCAAAATCGTCTTGCATATGCGTTGTGAATGGTTAACACAACTCGATCGGGCAATGATCCAGAGTCGACTTAGAGAAGTTGATCTGGTCATAGGCTGCAGTCACTACATCACTGAAAAAATTCGCCGACGTTTCCCGCAGTTTGCCAAACGTTGCCAGACCGTACTTAATGGTGTCGATGTCAATCACTTTGCTAGCGCGAACGACCAAAATGTGGCAAAGAAAAAAGGCGTCAAACAATTATTGTTTGTCGGAAGAGTTTCGCCGGAAAAAGGAGTGCACGTGTTGTTAGAAGCTTTCCAGAAAGTAGTTGAGCGCTACCCTCTAGTGCATCTTGAAATAGTCGGTTCGAAAGGGCAATTGCCTCGAGAATGGCTCATTGCTTTAAGTAATGATGACAAGGTGTCCAACTTATCATCGTTTTACCATGGATTTTCCAAAACAGCTAGTCGAGGGCTTAGCTACTTCACCCACCTTCAACGGCAGCTTTTCTCCTTTAACATCTCGAACCACGTTACTTTTACTGGTCAGGTGCCGTACGCGCAGGTAATCAACTATTATCACGAAGCGAATATTCTTGTCAACCCTTCATTCAGCGAATCATTCGGAAGAAGCTTGATTGAAGCGATGGCATGCCAAGTGCCCGTCGTGGCGACACGAGTCGGCGGTATGACAGAAATTGTAGAAGAAGGTAAGACTGGCATTTTGGTCGAGCCGGGAGATGCCCCAGCATTGGCCGAAGCTATTATCCGCCTACTTTCAGATGAAGGACTAAGGAAATCGATGGGAGAGGCCGCGCGCAAGCGAGCCATTGACCTCTATTCTTGGGAAAAGACTGTTGAAGACTTGCTGTGTCACTACAAAAATATTTGTGATAGCAATGAGTAAATCGTTCCTCAGGGTTGAGTCCAGCCGGTTTCTCAGATTCCTAATGAACCGTGTCCTAAGGGAACTCGGCGAAAGCGATCTAGAACGTTCAGCGGTTGTTTTCTCACCACACCCAGACGATGAAACTCTCGGTTGTGGCGGAACCATCATTAGGAAGAAGAGAATGGGAGCAGACGTAACAATCGTCTTCATGACTGACGGCGGCCGATCGCACCGACATCTCATCTCTGAGAACGAGTTGAAATCCATACGAGCCAGGGAAGCTTTGGCGGCAACTCGTATGCTCGGAGTAGAGGAGAAAGATGTCGTCTTTCTTCAATTCGAAAATGGAAAATTGGATGGAAGTCGAGAATTAGCTATCTCTAAAGTCACAGATATTCTTGCGGATCAAAAACCTGAGGGAGTTTTTATCCCTTATTACAAGGAACCCTCCTCATGGTCCGAAGATCATTTAGCCACTAACAGAATTGTGGTGTCTGCTCTTCAAATTTATCGGAGAAAGGCAGTAATCTTCGAGTATCCCATAGGGTTTTGGTGTAATTGGCCTTGGACCAACTTGCGACCCACATATTCCTCAATGAAAATTTTCAGCGCTTTGAAACAAGTTCTTCTTTCAGGTTCAAGTGCGCTGAGGGATTTTCGATACGCCGTTTCCATAGAAGAAGTTTTAGAAATCAAACGTGCCGCGTTGGATCAGTATAAATCACAGATGACTCGACTTATCCCTGATCCGCGTTGGAAGACTTTGGGTGACGTTTCCAACGGAGATTTCCTAAAATGTTTTTTCCAAGAATATGAGATTTTCCGTCGATTTGAAGAATGAGCCTGCTATTTCGAATTTCTTTTTTTTTCCTGACATCTTCCCGAAATAGAAAGCTGGTTGTAGTCAGTGAAAATGTAGCTGCGCAAGATTTCTAATGAGTAGAAATTATAGAAGCAACGCGACGGAAAGATGGAGAGGATGCACCTTTACGTTTCAATGGGAGTCGCAGCCAAAAAGGCCAAGGTGAGCCACAGTAGGAGAGCATCTGAAAACTAGATGGTGGAAATGATGAAAAGTCCTAAGGTAATCGTGATTGGTTTGGATGGAGGAACTTGGTCTCTAGTAAGACCGTGGGCTGACAATGGAGATTTGCCCACTTTTAAGAGATTACTTCGAGAAGGAGTTCACGGAATGCTGCAGACCATAATTCCCCCTATTACTGCACCCGCTTGGGCATCATTTGCAACAGGGAAGAACCCTGGAAAACACGGGATCTTTGATTTCATAAAAATGGAAGGAAACAACGTAAGAATGATTTCATCAGAAGATTTGAAATCCGATACCATCTGTGATATACTGTCAAGAGAAGGACTTAGAAGCGTAATCGTAGGTCTTCCATTATCTTTTCCTCCTAAAAAAGATTTCAATGGCATCATGATTTCGGATTTTCTGCATCCGCGAAAGGACATCGAACCGAAAGAAAAGAATCATTATCTGGATGGTTATCAGGTATGGCCGTATTACAGTGCATGGAAATCCAGAGAAGAGTTGCTCGATGCAATAGAGAGGACAGCTATAAACAGAATCAGAACGACTAAAAAATTGATTGTGAATGAAAGTTGGGATTTCTTCTTTCTGCACTATGGTGAAACGGATTGGATCTCTCATAGGCTTTGGATGGATATTCGTAACAATACGAAACTAAGTCGAAAAGCCAAGCATATATTCGAAATTGCCGATCAATTCCTAGACTGGCTGCTGAGATGGATGGATGAAAAATGTTATTTGTTTGTTATCTCCGATCACGGATTCGAAGATTGTCCGATGAAGATCAATCTAAATCGAATATTTCTCAGAGAAGGTTTGTTAAAAGTGTGCCCTAAGAAAACCTTGGGCCTACGATCAGTTTATTTCAACTTATATGAGAGAGAAAAAACGTCCAGACTGCCCAAGTTCATTCTTAGATTCTTTAACTATGTAAAAAAAAATAATTACAATTTGTATAAGAGAATATTTGAACCGTTACTCGCTGGCAAATCCAGAGCTAGGTATGAGATGGGAATAGATTTTGAAAATTCCAGAGTTTTTAAACCTAACAATGAATCTTTCGGCATCTATGTAAATGAACCAAAGGTAAAAAAACGAGAAAAAATAATAGAAGAGCTCATTGGAATATTAGATCAAGTCCAATACAAAGGCAAAAAGGTTTTCAAGACAGTCTTACGTAGAGAAGAAATCTATTCAGGAGCCTATACTAATGAGGCCCCTGATATTTTGTCAATTCCGAACGGTTTTTTCATATCAAAGACTCTTGACGGACCTTTGTTTGAAAAGTATGCTGATGGATGTCAACACGATTTCAACGGAATCTTTCTCGCCTACGGACCGGAAATAATAAAGGGGATTGAGGTAAAAAATGTGGGAATATATGATATAGCACCAACCATATTAAATATTTTTGGACTACCCGTCCTAGACGATATGGATGGGCGTGTCTTAGCAGAAATTTTTGAAGCCCATTCTAAGCTAAAAAAAAGAACACCCATTTACGTTACGTCAACCCGCTATAACGAAGCTATGAAAAAAAGACCAGAATTTAGAGACGAACAAAGAATAAAAGACAGACTTAGAGAGTTGGGATATCTGTAATCGACTTCAACTGATCAGAAACTCGCAACTCGTTATGTTTCGTAGCCCGCGCGCTTCAATAGAATTAAATGTTAGTATATCTCACTGTTTTGTGGATTGTAACGAGCATGAGTTCAAACATATTTAGAATTCAAATGCTTACGAACAGGTTACCAAGATACGCGAATTGAAAAATATAAAACCAGTTAACGGAATGTGATAGAATGGTTATTTGTGTCCTTGGCCTTGGTACAATAGGTCTACCAACAGCGGAATATATCAGAGTGAAAGGATTAGAGGTATTTGGTTATGATATAAACCAAGAGGCAGTTAGAAGGGCTAAGCTGCAAGGAATACCTGCCTCCTTCGAATGGAAAGACATCCCTGAAGCAAATACGTACGTTATATGCGTATCTACTTGGGATAGTAATGGAAAGCCTGATTTAAGCCCTGTTTTTAATATCTCGAGGAAGATTTCGTCTCGAATTGACAAAGACGACTTGGTTTCTATTGAGAGTACAGTCATTCCAGGAACCTCAAGGAGGATTTACAATTCGATTTTTCTCGAAAATGTCAAGCTAGTCCATGTTCCGCACAGATATTGGGATCAGGATCCCGTAGAGCATGGAGTCAGGCAGCTTAGAGTTATTGGAGGAGTGAATCAAGACAGTTTAGACTCAGGAAAAGAGTTCTACAAAAATTTGCTTGATATCCCAATATATGAAGCCCCCTCAATCGAGGTATCGGAAATTTGTAAAATCGCAGAGAATGCTTATCGCCACGTGCAGATCTCTTTTGCGGAAGAGCTTAGGATGATATGCGAAGATTTGGCATTAGATTTTAAAGAGGTACGAAACGCCTGCAATACCAAGTGGAATATAGAGATAATGGATGCAAGAGAGGGAATAGCAGGAAAGTGCCTTCCAAAAGATCTGCATCTTCTGACATCTCTCTCACAAAACAGCACATTGTTAAGAGCATCTAAAAGAGTTGATAGACAATATCGTGAATGGTTAAAAAGCGCCCATGCGCGCACGGAGACTTGACAAAACTATATTTAACGCTTACCCGAATTCTTTGTGGTGAGTTTATGCTGAGGTCTTTGAAGCCCAAGTTAGTTTCGTTGGTGAGCATATCTCAAGTTTACGATAATTGGCTTGGTATCTTGAGGGTTTACTTCTTTGGTGGTGAAACTAGTGTCTCACTGCATGATTTACGTGGTGGCAAGCTACCTTTCAAGGTATCTAAGGATAATGTTGAGAGAACTATTTCGCTGGGTAACGTATTAGCTAAACTCCAGGATAGATATGAAGTGAGGAATGACGAAATAAGATGTAGATCCTTCCCAAACATTACTATCAAACCAGATTTTACTGGAGAGGAATTATCCTTGCTAAGGGTGCTTTATTCATTAAGTAAGTACGTTACTGGCATTGTTAGATTTAATGATAATCATTTAGTGACAGATATTGAGGGGGGTAAGTGGATTGTGAGAAGCGTGTCCCCCGTGTCATTGAAATTTGATATGTTGTTTGGACCCTTACTTTCTTTTTATCAAGAGCCTCGAGAGTACGAGTGGTTCTTGAATGCTCTTCAGCGAGGCGGGACTTTTGTTGATGTTGGCGCTAATGTTGGTGGTTACAGCGTTAGGGCTTGCAAAATGGGTGCTAGGGTTATTGCTTTGGAACCCGATCCAGACAATTACCGTGTGCTCAAATTAAACTTAGAACTTAATCAGTGCACTAATGCTAATATCCTAAACATTGCTGCTGCGAGCAAGGAAGAAGTTCGCCAACTCTACGAGAGTGATAAGGGTGCTCCCGTTGGGTACACCTTAGAACAAGGTAATGGTGTCAGAAAAGTCAAGTGCTCTGTCGAAGCTAAGAGTCTAGATGTTGCAATACTCCCATTGCTAGGTGATGAATGCGTCGATCTGTTGAAGGTTGATGTTGAGGGTTTGGAGGTGGAGGTGATAAAGGGTTCCTTAAATTTACTTAACAGAACTCGCTACGTGATGGTAGAGGTGATTCCTAGCACTGAATCTAAGATGCGCGAAGTGCTTGGCTTACTAAGGCCCCTAGGGTTCAAACTTATTGATAAGATATTTAGGCAATCATTGTATTGTGATTTGTTTCTGGGTAAGTCTATGTAAAGGTTATCTACTCGCGAGCGCTTATGCTATTGAAAAAGAATATTGCAAGGCATCTTATCGTGAAATACAATCTGCAAAACGTGCGCGTGCCGCGCCTAATGTGGAACGTCCCAAGCCTACTTTTCACTAAACGCGATTTTCGCCATGGTCACAATAACCTCAGAATGCGGAACCAAATTGAAACCACAACCTAGAGCAAGGTGACAACGCCTTTGGCAGAAGATTTGCTCACGGTCGCAGAAGACTCGGCTCGAGGGGGCTTCTTCCTATTCTCCGGAACAGCCTCAGCAACTGTCATCTTGGGAATCACATCAATTTTAATTGGAAGGTTTCTAGGTCCCGAACTATACGGGCAATACACTCTGACTCTTGTTGTACCCCAGCTTCTTCTTGTGTTCACAAACCTAGGCATAGAACAAGGCACAATCAAGTTCACGGCAAGCCTTCGCGTCAAGGGCGAGATCAACCGCCTAACAAAAATAATCAAATACGCACTGCTACTCAAAGCATTAACAGGAGTAACCATATTTATCATAAACTATGCTTTCGCGGATTTGTTCGCTTCAGCTTTCCTCCAACGCCCTGACCTTGCATTCTATATTAGATTGGCATCAATAGGAGTGGCTTTCCAAGTGATCTTTTCAACTATTATGTCTGCCTTCGTGGGCTTAGACAAAACGCAGTACAACGCCTTAGCATCAAACGTTCAAGCAATTGCTAAAGCCATAATCTCAATTTCATTTATCCTTGTCGGCTTCAGTGTAGTAGGAGCATTATGGGGTCATGTAGCAAGCTACGTAGTTGCAGCTGGTGCAGGAGTATCCATACTTTTTCTTATATTACATCAAGAACAAAACGCCGAAAGTAACTACAATTTCAAAGAAGCCCTCACAACTCTGATGCGTTACGGTGCACCGCTCTACATATCTATATTGTTGACAGCATTTATCCCACTTTACAGAAACATCTTGCTAGCCATTTTCACCACAGATGCTAACATCGGAAATTACAAAGCAGCCACAAACTTCGAAACACTCTTAACAACCATCACAGTCCCCATCACGACGATTCTTCTTCCAGCATTTTCAAAGCTCGACTCGTCGGCTAACCAGAAAGTAACAACTTTCTTTAGAATAGCGAATAAATACACTGCCCTACTAGTACTACCTATAACAGTTTTAATCATCATATTTTCCAATGAAATAGTGCATATAATTTATGGCTCAACGTACGAGTCAGCTCCGCTGTTTCTAGCAGCAATCAGCGTAGGCTATTTCCTTGTTGGAATAGGCTGCTTTACCCTCACAAGCTTCTTCAACGGGTTAGGAGAAACAAGAACAACCCTGAAAATAAATCTTGTACACTTCATTTTACTAGTCACCTTATCTCCTCTCTTAACCCAAAACTTCACTGTATTAGGCATAATAATCGCGTCTCTAATTGCCAGCACTACAAGTAGTTCCTATGGCTTATACGTTGCAAGAACCAAACACAAAATCGAACTCGACATCAGATCGCTAGCCAAAATCTACCTTATTTCAATCTTATCAAGCCTTCCACCAATAGTACTGCTTCAGTTATCGCCTCTGCCAGGACTCTTCAACGTCACAGCAGGAGCATTACTGTATCTCTTCATATACGCAACACTGGCCCCGCTAACAAAAATAGTAAACCACTCAGAACTTCAAACGGCGGTTCACATCTTCCAAAAAACCAAGCCATTAGCCTTGGTCATTACGCCACTGCTGAAATACCAAGAGAAAATCTTAAGCTACCACCCCTAAACTAGAGATATTGAGCATGTCCGCATTCTTCGAGAGTTCACTTGTCTATGGAGGAAAAGTCGATGTCATCAGGCCATGTTTGTAGCAATTGTGGCGCTAAAGTAATGTCAGCTTTCAATGAAGTCAGGGAAGTTCCAGTCAACAGTTGTTTGATGATGTCGACCAAGCAGCAGGCTCTCAGTTTCCCGCGTGGAGACATAATCCTAGCCTACTGTGAGGAATGCGGTTTCATATCCAACATGGCTTTTGATCGCTCAAAGGTTGAATATTCATCCATCTATGAGGACCAACAGTGTTTCTCATCCGTGTTCAGCTCTTTTGCGGAGAGCCTGGCAAGGCGTCTCGTTGAAAAACACAATTTACATAACAAGAGTATCCTAGAGATTGGCTGCGGAAAAGGTGATTTCTTAACTCTACTCTGCGAGTTAGGTAACAACTACGGCGTAGGAATTGATCCCGCATACGTAGAAGGCCGTATCGCAAGTAAAGCTTCAGACCGTTTAACGTTCATCCGAGACTACTACTCTGAGCGCTACGCCAACTCTCATGGAGATTTCGTGTGTTGTCGCCACACGCTCGAGCACATCCCTAACACAAAAGAGTTTGTCGAAACCGTGCGCCGTGCAATCGGTGATCGCTTGGATACTGTCGTTTTCTTCGAAGTACCTGACGTCACTCGTGTGCTGCGAGAAGCGGCATTCTGGGATATCTACTACGAACACTGCTCCTATTTCAGTCTTGGATCACTCGCGCGACTATTTCGTTCCTGCAAATTTGAGATAATCGATCTCTCCAAGGATTTTGATGATCAATACTTACTGCTTGAAGCGAAACCAGTAAGCCAAGCATCAGATAAAGTGCACGAGTTAGAGGAAAGCATCGACAAGATAGCAGAGTATGTCAAGTATTTCGCCACAAACTCCCGCGAAAAGCTGGATCAATGGAAAAACCGCTTGCAGCAAATTCATGCAGATAGAAAACGAGCTGTGGTTTGGGGATCCGGCTCCAAGTGTGTGTCTTTCTTGACAACACTCGGGGTCAAGGATGAAATCGAGTATGTCTTTGATATCAATCCACACCGTCACGGTAAATTCCTCCCCGGCGCTGGTCAAAAGATAATGCCACCAGAATTCCTGAAGAAATACAAACCCGATATTACCATTGTCATGAATCCGATATACCGCAATGAAATTGAGCAGATGCTTGACGATATGGAAGTAACCACGGAGACCATCACAGTTGAATAAAGTAACAGCAAAAAACTTGAAAGAATCGTTTGAAAACGCTTGTCCTGTTTGTGGTTCCAAACAGCAGAGAGTGTTTTTCAAGCTTTTGAATGTTCCAGTTCATTGCAATGTCCTTTGGCCAAGCCAAGAGGCAGCGCAGAACTGTCCCAGAGGTGATATCAAGCTAGCGTTCTGCCCAATTTGCAGTTTTATTGTGAACCTAGAGTTTGAACCTAGTCGTCTTGAATACATACAGACATATGAAAACCCCTTAGATTTCTCGCATCGTTTTCAAATCTATGAACGATCATTGGCAACGAGGTTGATTAAGCGCTACAATCTATATGGAAAAAACATCATTGAGATAGGCTGCGGGAAAGGTCATTTCTTGAAGCTTCTCTGCCAATTAGGGAACAACAGTGGAGTGGGCTTTGATCCCGCCTATGTAGATCAAGAAAAACAAAACGAGGAGGGAAAGGATCAAGTCAAGTTTATTCAAGATTTCTACTCGGAGCGCTACCGGAACTATCAAGGCGATCTCATTGTTTGCAGGCAAACATTAGAACATATAGAAAACCCTCAAGCCTTTCTAAACATGTTACGGCGCGTGATTGGCAATCGCCTAGACGCACATGTTTGCTTTGAAGTACCCAATGCACTACAAACTTTTCGTAAACTCTTTGTCTGGGATATCATTTACGAGCACTGCTCATATTTCACTCCCATCTCCTTGTCGCTTATCTTTTCACTCAGCGGATTTCGTGTCTGCGAGCTTACTGAGGAATATGAAGGTCAGTTTCTCTGCATCCACGCTGCACCAAGCAACCAAGGTATTCTAAATCCTGATGATATGCAAAGAGGCGAAGTCAACCAGACCGCAAGTGACGTAACATCGTTTGCTGCCACTCACCAAAGGAAGGTTGAAGTGTGGAGACGCGCTCTGAAACAGGTAGAGAGTGGGGGACAGCGTGCAGTTGTATGGGGAGCGGGTTCAAAGGGAGTCTCCTTCTTGAACGCACTCAAGAGCTCACAGGTCGAGTATGTGGTAGACATCAATCCCAACAAGCAAGGCAAGTATGTTCCTGGAACTGGACAGCAAATTGTGCCGCCTAAGTTTCTGCATGACTATCAACCTGAAGTCATCATTATAATGAACCCTATATACAGATTCGAGATCCGAAATCTTACAAAAAAGCTTGGATTAGCTCCAAAATTCGTATATGCATAAGGATATCACATGAAGCATAAGGTGAAATTGCCTTACTATTTGAGCGCGCGCGGATGGCAGAAGCCGCCAAAGCAGTCTACCACACATATCGAACAGCAACTGAGGTTATATGAATGAGCTATAACTCTCATAACCCCAGAGTGCTAGTTTTGGGATTCGACGGGATGTCTCCACAACTAGTTAGCAGATGGATTGACTACCTACCCACTTTCAAGATGTTCCAACAGAAAGGCATCTACGGCCAAACCATACCTCCTACTCCTGCCCAGACGCCCGTTGCATGGACAACGTTCATGACTGGGAAGAATCCAGGGAACCACGGGATCTTTAGCTTCGCGTTTAGGCATGCAGGAAGCTACGAAAGGAAGATAATCGAGCCGGAAATGTTGAAGTCCAAGACATTGTGGCGCCTCTTGAGCGATGCTGGCAGAAGAGTTGGGGTAATCAATGTTCCCATGTCTGACATAGAAAAAATCGACGGTTTCGTTATTCCGGGTTTCATGTCTAGAAGCGAAGGAATTTCAAGTCCTCAAAACGTAAAAGAGAAGATCAAAACAAAATTCGGGATTGATAGATTAAACGGAGACTTGGAGATTGATACTCTGGAAAGAGCTCAGAGCGATCCCGAGCTATTTTTTGAACGTGTTAATCAAATCACAGATGAAATGGCGGAAATTTCTCTCTACCTGTTACAGCAAGAAAAGTGGGATTTTTTTATGGTTGTCTTCATGGGATTGGACAGAGTCCAGCACTTCTTTTGGAAATATGTTGATCCCAATCACCCAAAATATGAGGAAAGCAGGTATGACAAGCTCGTCAAGGATTTCTACATCAAAATTGACAAAATTGTTGATCGCTTCTTGGAATCCGTGGATGAAGACACAATTGTTATGATGGTGTCTGATCATGGATTCTGCGCAATGCACACAGAGGTTATAGTAAACAACTACCTAGAAGAACAAGGATTCCTAACCATAAAATCCGAAAAAGTAGACATAGAAAAAAGCAAAGCCATCTCCTACGGATACGGAGACATCTGGCTAAACGTTAAACGAAGAGAGCCAAAAGGCATAATTGCTCTAGGTGAAGAGTATGAAACAACAAGAAACCAAATTATCGAATACCTTAAGCAAGTTACTATCGACGGTAAGAAGCCCATCAAAGATGTTAAAAAAAGAGAAGAATTATGGTGGGGCACCTACCTAAACGAAGCTCCCGACCTCTCGGTAATATTTAACACAGGATACCAAGCAGCGAGAAGACCAGAAATAGCAGTCAAAAACAAACTCAAGCGCTACGCGAACGATAATCCAAGATGGAGTGGAGGACATGACGGCACACATGACCCAGAAGATGTCCCAGGAATCATAAGAATTTTTGGACCCAGAATACCTGCTAATAAAAAAATAAAGATTCACCTCTGGGATGTTGCCCCCACTATACTGAATCTAATGAACGCCCCAGTTCCTCCCAACATGGATGGAAAAGTCCTAGAATGGCATGGATAGCGTTCTGCAAAAGGCGTAACCTTTTAAACACATTTACAGTGTTGATATATCATGGCTAAATACGTGAACATATCCATTCCCAAACCTTTGTATGACAAGCTGGCGAAGGCTCTGGAAGGAAGTGGCTACCGCAGCCCAACTGAATATATGATTTTCCTGATACGAAAATATCTACCCGAGCTAGAATCAACGAATACCGACAGAAGATTAGAAGCTCTTGGATACAAATAATATCCACAAATAAGCGTTATTTACGTGAAGAAACACTTAACACCGAGCTTGAATATCATAATTTCAATTCTCTAATAAAAGAGAGGAATCTCACTTTAGTTCACGATATCGGCGATGCATATCTGCAAGAACTCGAACAAAAAAGCATCAGCATCACCAGAGAGGCCAAGGCACAGTTTCAAACCCTACAAACTCTGAATGAGACATCTAAGGATATCCGGTGCGACCCCAAAGGTGTCAATAAGAAGTTTCAAGTCTTGAGAATGCCAAGATGTCTGCCGCTTGAGAAAAAAAAAAGGAAGCGAGAGATTCAGAGTCTCGTAGGGTTTCTATTGTGTGGATGATTTTCTCTTCGTGCTCAGTTTGTGCTCCCCCAGTCCGTCAAAGCCATGCATGATTATCTTCTTAGAAACCAGTTCGCGGCGTAGCTGATACCGTCATTGAAGCTCCGGTGTAGAAGAATCTGGCCGTGCAACCAGCTGTCCACACATTGGCGCCACGTTCATAGCTAATCAGGACCAGATATGTGTAGCCAGAAGCAACCAGCATGTCTGTGCGTCCACTATACGGTCCCCAGCCCGTTCCAGTGCCTGGAGTTCCAACGCTAGTTTGCGCTACGTCAGAGACCCTATCTATATTCGTTTGAGTCCCTCTATAGACCACTATGGTAACCCTCCAATAGTCAGGATAGAGGGTAGGGTTGTAATCAGACACATCCACGCTTAGGATTCCGCTGCCTGTGACTGTGACCGTGAAGATTGCAACTCTACCTGGCGCTGAGAAACTCATTTGCCTCGTTGCAGTGACCGAGCTGGCTGTAGTGCTGACACTTTCACTGGTATCGTTCCGTCCTGTACTAATTCCAGCCATTGCGAAAGAAGCAACTGAGAGCAAGACAATAACAGCAGCCGAAGCAAACAACAAACGTCTTTTCATATTCATTTTCACCTCCTCTCTAGTTAACAATAATAGAAGAGAACCAGTATTGCTGGTTTACCTCTACGCACATAAGTTCCGTGTTACTTCTATTAATAACTTCTGAAAGTTTTTTCTAGAACACTCTGGCAGTAGGTATCTGTTGTAGTTACAGAGACCAAGAGCAGTTAATAAATGGACATAAATCAAAACTTATGCCTCATGAACCAATCTTCGACATAGAACAGCCATGTCCAAAGTCTAAGGGTAAGCTTATGACTCCTATGCATGAAACCCAGAAACCTCAAAACCTCAAAATGCCAGAGGAAGTTACAAGGCTCACTCAAAACCTCTATAATCCAGCCGCACTCTTGACGCTTGTATACGAGGGTTAAATAGTATTTTTGGAAGCATGCTAATAAAACCCCCAAACAAACCCGATGTCGTATTAATAGTCGTCATGTTATGGTTACGCGAGCGATCTATGACCCCGAATACGGACCCACGTGCTGTATTATAGAAGATTTTATCACAAGTCTTATCTACTCTATCCGACGGACTAAGACTACACGTGAAAGGAGATAATCCAATTGTTGAAAAAAACTCTCTATCTGCTCGTATTGTTGTCTCTCGTTGCATCGATTGCGGCACCGACGTTTGCAGTCTCAGATACCGTGATTGAACGCCTTGAAACCAGCATTGTAGGGGACCCTGTGCCTGATGAACCCATTGTCGACTCTCCCTCGCCCGTCTTACTGGCTACTGTTAACATTCGCAACATAAACAACAAAGAATACGTCTACAGCAACTTGCTGATAATAGCAAGCGTTACAGGCTTTTTCAGCAAGGTCTACTACCAGATTGACAGTGGTGCGAAATACCCCATGACAAAAGTTGGAACAACAAACCGATTCCAAGCCGTATGGAATACGTTGACAGCTACAGCTGCTCCTCACACACTGTGGGTCAAAGCCGTCAATTTATTGGGCATGACGGTGGGTTCCGCTTACGTATACGTCACAGTGGTCAGATCATTTCGCTATCGGCTCTACTACGAGATTGACTATATGAGTGGTCACTACCCACCTGCCTCTGTGCTCAATTATATGAAAGCCTACTGGCAAGGGCACGCTACCCAAGTCACATTCCGCGTAGATGACCTAGTCACGGATCCCACGCCAGCTGACGGAAAAATCACAACTAGTGACTTCTGGAAAATTGAGAAAGCCAAAAACGATGTTTGGATGTATGATGATCGCTCCTTCGGCGGAGTTAGCAAGAAATTTACTCTCAAGGAGAAATGGATGCTTTACGGCACCTATGCCGACAGTCCGACTACTGGAGGCTATTGCTATATCGTCAGGAGCGGAAGTGACGTGCTCGCCGGCAATTACATATTCATTGCCGACTCGATGCTTGACAAGTGGGAATACGCAAACGGTGTACCTTATGACGGAGCCGAAGAAGTGGTTGTCATGCACGAAGCAGGTCACAGCATCGGCATTGCCAAGCTCTCAGCCACTTACACCGAGGTGTACGATTCTGACTACTACAGCGTCATGGCTCTTATCCGAGTGCAGAACGCCAAGTACATGGCTCTTCGCTGGTACTACAGCAAAGAATACTGGGCAACAGCCAATCGAGCCTACTACATATAGATCTAGTCCGTCAACGCTAGCATGACAAGTCATGCTCCATAATTCCCCCTTTTTTCATCGCGAGCAATGAGTCGGAAAGATCCGTCTGAAATCGTCCTGAAAGAGGTTTTTAATCTTCCCAAGATTTCGCGGAGCGCGTGTGATGCTCGCGTGAGATAGAGTCTGAGAATCATAATAGAAGATTAGAGGCATTAGGCTACAAATAAACAGGCGGCTATGTTCTTTGGGGTGAAATAACACTTAAATAACACTTAAATAACACTTAATCATCAAATATAAAGCCATGGGAGAGAGGACTTTTGCAGGCAGAAAACGCGGGCAACCCTTATCTTGACGAGCTTGAAAAAAAGAGCATAGCCATCATAAGGGAAGCTAAAGCACAATTTAAAAATCCTGCAGCGCTCTGGAGCACTGGAAAAGACTCTACAGCAACAATCTGGCTCTGCAAGAAAGCCTTCTTTGGCAAAATTCCCTTTCCAGTCATACACATCGACACAGGATGCAAATTCCCAGAAATCTACGAATTCCGGGACAAGCTAGCCAAAGAATGGGACTTCAACCTGCTCATTGCAAAAAACGAGGAAGCCATGAAAAAAGGAGTTTCACCCGAAAAAGACAGGTTTGAATGTTGCACTCTATTAAAAACTAAAGCTCTAAAGAATCTCTTAGAAAGAGAAAAGTTTGACGCTTTATTTCTCGCCATAAGAAGAGACGAGCACGGAATCAGAGCAAAAGAAAGATACTACTCACCCAGAGACAACGACTTCAAATGGAATTACGAAGACCAGCCAGCTGAACTGTGGGACTTGTATGTAAAACCCTCTGAAGACTTCTCCCACATGAGAGTCCACCCTATTCTCCACTGGACAGAGTTCAACGTGTGGCAATACGTTCAACAAGAAAAACTCCCAATAAACCCGCTGTACTTCGCAAAAAACGGAAAAAGATTCAGAAGCTTAGGCTGCCAACCCTGCACCGTACCGATCCCGTCAAACGCCAAAACAATAGACGAAATCGTTCAAGAACTTGAAAAATCAAAGACCCCCGAGAGAGCAGGAAGAGCACAAGACAAGGAAAAGGCATACATGATGCAAAAACTGCGAAGTCTAGGCTACATGTAACATCAAAAATGCCTCAAAATTTTTATGCACATCAAGGAAGCACGAAACAAAAATGAACCTACCCAAAATAAACCTCGTAATAATCGGACACAAAGATCATGGAAAATCCACACTGATAGGAAGATTGCTCTACGATTCAAACGCGATTCCTGAACAAAAGCTACAAGAGGTTGAAGCCGAGCTGAAAAAGGCAGGTGACGAAGGCTTCAGATTCGCATTTTTGCTGGACACGTTAGAGGAGGAGAGAAGAGGCGGCTTAACTATAGACATAATGCAAACACCCTTCAAAACAAACAAATATCTTTACACAATCATTGACTGCCCAGGTCACAGAGAATTCATTAAAAAGATGTTTACGGGCGCTTCACAAGCTGATGCTGCCGTGCTTGTTGTCTCAGCCAAAGAGGGGATACAAGATCAAACCAAGCAGCACGCCTTCTTAGTGAAGACTCTTGGAATTAAACAGCTGATTGTTGCTGTAAACAAAATGGACGATGCAGACTACAAAGAAGCGAAATTCAAGGAAATGCGTGACAAACTCGTACCGATCCTGAAATCTCTTGGCTACGAGAACGCTCAAATTGTTCCTCTCTCTGCCTTAACTGGAGAAAACGTCTTCAAAAAATCACAAAGGATGCCGTGGTATAAAGGCTCAAGTCTAGTTAACCTACTCGACAAAACCATACGCCCCAGTGTGTCACCGATTGACAAACCTCTGAGAGGTTGCGTCCAAGATGTTTACGAAATCGATGGGAAGAAAATCCTTGCAAGCAAAATCCTAACAGGAATACTCGAAGAAGAAAAGACAATCTATTTCGATCCATCAGGAGAAAAGGGAGTTATCAAAAAAATAGAAATGTTCGGAAAAGAAATTGAGAATGCGGAACCAGGAGACTCTGTCGGGTTAATCGTAAACGGGCTCAAAGAAGCCAAAAGAGGCGAAGTAATAAGCTATCCTACGAGCAGAACAAAAATTGTGAAAAGATTTGTTGCTGAGGTGATTTTGTTTCCAGAAATTGAGATAAAGAACAACGATGTTTTGACAGTTCGCTGCGGAACTGCGGAGAGAAAATGCAATGTAAAGAGAATTCTTGAAAGAATCGACCCAATCAACCTCACCGTAGATGCCAAATTCCCCAAAACCCTGAAAGGTGGAGATGTTGGAAAAATAGTTCTTTCACCTCTTGAACCAATGTGCATAGAAAAATACTCGGAATTTGCTGAACTGGGAAGATTTGTTGTTGAGGGGAAGAAAGGAACCACGGCTGCAGGAATCGTTCTTGATACACGCTTGACGTTGTGAGGTGGAATGAATTAATGAATAAAAAATTCGTATTAGTCGCCTTGGTTGTAGTTGTCATAGCATCCTTTGTAGTATACAACTATGTTAGTAGTACAAACGAACTGAAAGGCACAATAACGGTGTCTGGTGCATGGGCTCTCTATCCGATGATGGTCAAGTGGGCTGAAGAATACCAGAAGATCTACCCTAACGTGGAGATTGAGGTATCTGCCGGCGGCGCGGGCAAAGGAATGACCGATGCCCTCAACAGGGCGGTTGATATAGGTATGGTGTCCAGAGGAATCTATCCCGAGGAGATCGCGAACGGCGCATTTTGGGTTGCTGTCGTCAAGGACGCGGTGGTTCCTACAATAAACAAAGATAACCCCGTGTTAGAAGACGTTATGGCTAAAGGAGTAAGTAGGTCTACATTCATCGGCATCTACATCTATGGAAACATAACCACATGGGGGCAAGTGGTTGGCAGGCCAGAGATAACAGATGCTATTAACGTGTTCACAAGGAGCGACTCTTGCGGTGCCGCTGAGACATGGGCTAATTATCTAGGCAAGAAACAGGAGGATCTTCGCGGAACTGGTGTTTATGGGGATCCTGGGCTGGTGGAAGCTGTTAGAAACGATCGCTCAGGAATAGGCTACAATAACATAGGCTACGCTTATGAAACAGAAACCCGGCAGCAAGTTGACGGCATAAGGGTGGTTCCCATCGATGTCAACGAGAATGGACAAATCGACACCGAAGAGGACTTTTACAACGCAAAGGACAAGATTGTTGAAGCAATAGGAAATGGACTCTATCCATCCCCCCCAGCGAGGAACCTTCACCTAGTGACCAAAGACAAGTTCACAGGATTGGCCAAGGAATTTGTAAAATGGATCTTGACCGACGGACAAGAATATGTTGAGGAAGCAGGATACGTATCACTCCCCGAAGACGCCATTAACGAACAACTAGAAAAACTGAATGGATAACATTCCCAACCGAAGGCCATGCCATGAACACACGAAGATTAAAGAACCTTGTTGCCAACAAACTCATGCTTTTAACCACGGTTCTTTCAAGCTTAATAGTCTTAATAATAGCTGTCACTCTTTTCCAAAGATCCACGCTGATCTTGACGACCCATTCACTGAGTGAGTTGCTTCTCTCATCCTCATGGCACCCTTGGAAGGGGGAGTTTGGATTCCACCCATTCATTATGGGCACACTGTGGGTAACAGCTCTAGCCATGGTTTTAGCTATACCACCCTCTCTGTTGATGTCCATCTACCTTGCAGAATACGCACCAACTAGGGTTCGAGGAATTATAAAACCCATGATAGACCTGCTTGCTGGAATACCATCAGTGGTTTATGGGCTTTGGGGTGTGCTTCTTGTGGTACCTCTGATAAGAGACTATGTTGCTCCTTTAGCAGGCGCTACCACAACAGGCTACACGGTGCTCGCCGGAGGCGTAGTGCTTGCAATAATGGTCTATCCAATAATAATCTCCATCTCTGAGGAAGTGATTAGAGCAGTACCACAACAAGTTCGAGAAGCATCAATGGCTCTGGGGGCAACGAAATGGCAGACAGTTAAGCATGTAGTCACAAGAAGTGCCTTCCCTGGTATTATCGCAGCAGTAATGTTGGGCTTCGGTCGCGCCTTTGGTGAGACCATGGCCGTCCTCATGGTTGTTGGAAATGTGCCTTTAACGCCATCCTCACTCTTCGACCCTGCCTACCCCCTACCTGCACTGATAGCTAACAACTACGGTGAGATGATGTCCATACCCCTGTATGATTCAGCACTCATGCTTGCAGCCTTGTTTTTGCTCCTCATAGTCCTAGTGTTCAGCGTTGTAGCAAGCATTCTCTTAGTAGGAATCAAAAGGAGGCTTGCCGTTGGATAAGCGAAAACTCGAGGAGAATCTCTTTAAGGGGTTGATGATAGCATCCACCCTCATAATCTTAATGAGCCTCCTATCCGTATTCTTAGTGGTACTTCTAAAGGGCGCCCCTGCACTCAACATCTCGATGCTTACCCAAACTCCGAAAGGAGGATACTATCTAGGGAAAGAGGGCGGGGTACTAAACGCAATTGTTGGATCTCTATACTTGGCCGGAGGAGCAACCGTCTTAGCTCTTATCATCAGCATCCCAACTGCACTGTATCTAAATGAATACGCAACAAGGTCGAAATTATCTATCTTAACTAGACAGTCTTTAGATGTTTTGTGGAGCATTCCATCCATAATATACGGCGTCTTCGGCTTCACTTTAATGATCTACTTGGGCATGAGAGCGTCATTGCTAGGAGGAATAATGGCATTAACATTACTAGAACTCCCAATCATGATTAGAGCCATGGATGAAGTAATGAAGATGGTTCCACTTAGGTTGAAAGAGGCTTCCTATGCTCTAGGGGCAACGAAGCTAGAGACAACCTTCAACGTTTTAGCTAGGCAAGCGTTGCCCGGAGTGGTTATGGCTATTTTGTTATCCCTTGGCAGAGCCATTGGTGACGCCGCATCTGTACTATTTACAGCTGGCTATTCGGATAATATTCCTGGATCCCTATTTGACCCAGCAGCATCACTACCACTGGCAGTCTTCTTCCAGCTTGGAACTCCATTCCCCGAGGTTCAGCAGAGGGCATACGCGTCTGGATTTTTACTTCTGGTTATAGTCCTATCTCTAAGCATAACCTCTAGGCTTCTAACAAAGAGATTCATGAAGTATGTCATAAGGTAAGGTGATAACGTGGCTAAACCCCATATTAACATTCAAAATCTCAACGTCTTTTATGATGAGCATTGCTGTTTAAAAGATATAACTGTAGACATACCGGAAAAACAGATCACTGCCATTATCGGACCCTCTGGCTGTGGAAAGACGACCCTCTTGAAAAGCCTTAACAGACTAATAGACCTAGTTGAGGGGGTTAAGGTTTCAGGCAAAGTGTTAGTGGGCGGCATAAACGTCTTTGATAACGGGGTCGATGTCACTGATTTAAGGAGGAAGATGGGACTTATAGCTCAGATGCCCAACCCGTTGCCTATGTCCATTTATGACAACGTAGCCTATGGGCCAAGAATCCACGGTGTAAAAGAAAAAAGCCAATTAGATCAAACGGTTGAACGCTGTCTTCATGCTGCAAGTCTATGGAACGAAGTCAAGAATAGGCTTAAGGAACCTGCGACGAAACTTTCGATAGGACAACAACAGAGGCTTTGCCTAGCTAGAGCCCTTGCCGTGAAGCCGGAAGTTCTCCTGTGCGACGAGCCCACATCAGCCCTTGATCCGATCTCCGCCAGGCATATAGAGGGGCAACTCCTCACACTTAAGAAAAACTACACTATAGTATTTGTTACCCACATATTACGCCAAGCAAGAAGGCTTGCTGATTACGCAGTCTTTCTCTACTTTGGTGAGCTGGTTGAACATGGACCAGCGGAAGAAGTCTTAACAAACCCGAGTGAGCCAAGGACACAAGCGTACCTCAAAGGTGAAATTAGTTAGGCACAACGGCAGGAGTGGTTATCTGAAATTGCGTCTTTTGTCCTCCATAGGATTCCAGAAGGAGTCTTCGAAAAACCAAATAGCCATAATGATCAAGTTACTGGCTATTCTTGTTCCTTTTGTTGCTATCTACTGGCAAGACTTGGACTTGGTTTTCAGAGAGGCTCTGTTTAACGACTTCATGAGTTACATCCTCGTCATACCCTTCCTGGTAGGATACATAATATACAGAAAAAGAAAAATTCTCAAAGCGATTTCCCCTCTAAATGGTGTAGAACCAAAAAAAACGATTTGGACTGGTCAAATCGTAGTTGGAATAACATTACTTACAATCAGTTTTCTCATATACTTTTTCGGATCTTACACATCACAAGCATTTGAGTATCATCTCTTATCTCTCCCGTTGTTCCTTGCAGCTAGCGTTGTATTGGTTTTCAACCTAGAAACATTGAAAGCACTGTTGTTCCCTATAGCACTCCTGTTTTTCATACAGCCTTACCTCATCCAGCTGTTAAATCCATTCTGGTCAGACCTGTCTTGGATAAGCTCAACAGCAGCATATCAAGTCCTATCTGTCATAGGCATTCCAGTAGAATTCACCACTGTTCTAGAAGTCCCAACTATCAATGTCACGACAATAAACGGTGATGTATTGCCTTTTACGGTGGGTGTTGCAAGTTCGGGACTGAACTCTTTCATGGGCTTCACAGTTTTCTCCATTTTCGTCGTTTACATCCTCAGAGAACCTCTGTGGAAAAGAATCACCCTGATGCTCACGGGATATCCCTTACTGCTATTGCTGAACACCTTGAGAATCACCATAATCCTAAGCCTTGCTTACCAATGGGGGATGGCAGTCGCAGAAGCCTTCCACCTGACTGGAGGAATTGTGCTGATTTTCATAGGAACAGTCGTCCTACTCTTTATAGGCGAAAAAATCTGGAAAGTAAAGATGTATCCCAACAAGTTTGCACCTTCGAATTGTACCTACTGCGATCAAAGCTTTAGAAACAGCTATAACTTTTGCATGAACTGTGGAAAATTCCTCAAATCAATCAATCATGTTATCAATAGGTCATGCGCGATGAAGATGGCTTTCCTTCTAGTCGTGGTGTTGCTCTTCATTCTGGTTCACACACCCCCGATAGTCCTGGCAACCTCTCCAACCGATATAGATTTGACACAATTTTCGCCAGACAAATATATTGAGCTGTTACCAACCATTCCCGACTGGGATCTTCAGTTTCTTTACCGTGATAACAGAGTCGAAAGCATACTAAGGCAGGATGCCGCATTGATGTTTGCTTACGCCTCGGAAGATAATGGAGGAAACAGTTCTTATGCATATGTTTTTGTGGGTGTTCAGATATCTACGGGATGGCACACATGGGAAGGCTCTCTTATTACTTGGCCCACTAGGTATGGCCGCCCAACAGCAACAGTCTTGGACTTACGAGATGTCCGAATTCTTCAAGATCCTGCCTTAACAGGTAGATTTTTCGCCTACCAAAGACCTGGATCGAATCGAACTGAAGTGGTTCTCTACTGGGGTGAAAGAGTGCCCTTTAAGATAGCCTCAGTTTGGGATATGAGGAATGTGCAGATCAGCATCATATCCTACACCGACGAGTTAGCAATTTCAGGTTTAATCTCCAGTCCAAATGATCTCGCAGGGGTAGAGAAACTATATTTGCCATTTGCCCAAAGCATAGCGAACTACTGGCAACCCATTAAAGCATCATCTCTAGTGACTACCCTAGTATCCCAAGATAGAGACAAAATACTCATCCCAACTTGTATTCTATTGACAGGAACCAACATCTTATATGTTCTAGAGAAGAGGCGAGAGAAACGGGCAAACACCAACGCCTACAAAAAACTTTCAGAACACGACAAGCGCCTAATCAATTTAGTTCATGAGACTGAAAAGACTACAAAACCCACTCTTAACGCCATAGCAAGTCGATATCAAAATATCACAACAGGAACAATCGACAAGGAGAAACTCTTGCAAGAACTTGTAGAAGCAGAGAAAAATGGCCTAATAAAAAGCAAGATAATTAGCCTATACGATGAGCCAACCCTAACATGGAGAACACAGATCGACTTCAAGAAAATCTGAAACTTTAATAGAACAGATCCTATTTCTTTCTGGTTGAGATTTAAGTAGCCAGCTTTCGGCGATGTCTATGAGAACGCAGACCTCGTTGAGATCTACGGTCATTATAATCGTGCTGCTCTCGGGGATTTTGATTACCGCTCTCTCCGCATTTTTATTTACTCGTCTGGATCAGGTGGTCCACGGCGACCTTTACTATTATGGTTTACAGTTTGACCCTGAATGGGCGATAAAATACTGGACCAATGCCCGATTGATGCTTAGTCTCCTTTTGGTTGCGATGACGGTAAACGGCGTCGCAGTGGCATTCGTTCTATTTGGCGCGAGAAAAGGTAAAACCGAATCCGCAAAATTGGTCAGCTGTCTACTTCTTACCGTTGGAATTGCGATGATAGGCTTGTCTGCATTCTTCTTCAATCAGTTAGACAGCGTCGTTCACGGTGACCTTTACAGATATGGTTTACAATTCAACACTGAATGGGCCGACAAATACTGGACATATGCCAGGCTTATCATTGGTTTACTTGGACTTGCAGCCACAATGCCCGCGGTTTCAATTTTCATGCTCCTCAAAGGTGCACAAGAAGGTGAAATTCAACCCTTTAAGGCGCGGCCCCCGCTTCGAATCAAATCGACACAAATAATTAGCTTTCTTCTACTGCCCGCCGGAATTGTAGCCCTCGCCTTATCAATGAATTATGCTTCCTCAGTTCTTGCGTTAATAGGTTTGGGTCTAGTCTTCTGGGCCGCCATACTGCTTTACATACGACCTGAAAGGTACATCAAGCAAACTTTACTTGATAAGACAACACTGCCAACACTGGAAATCTTGGACAAGATACTAGGAGAACTCGGCTACAAGTCCAGAGGAATTTACCTGCCCCCAAAATATCTCAAAGAATTCGAATCAAACAAGGTCTACATTGGTGCAGAAGAAAAAGGACAATTGCCATTACTCGAAAAAATACAAATTCTCCAGGACCAAATACTGGTTAAAAACCCTGACGGCATACTCATTACGCCCCCAGGCGCAGAACTGACAAGACTCTTCGAAGAATCACTCGGCACAACCTTCACAAGAGTAGATTTGCAATATTTCGAACAAAACATACCAAAGCTACTAATCGAGGATTTGGAAATCGCACAAAACATCGAAATAGAAACCAAGGACACCACAGTCCATGTCAAAATAGAAAATTCCGTTTACAAAAACATTTGCAAAGAAACTAGGAAACTCCCAAACATCATCGGCTCATTAGGATGCCCGCTTTGCAGCGCCTTAGCCTGCGCCCTAGCCAAAGCCACAGGCAAGCCAGTAATCATAGAAAAAGAACAAACAAGCGAAGACGGGCTAACCATTAACATCGAATATCGATTATTAGAGGAGAACCCTCAATAATGCCTCTTCCATTGAGCTTTGCAGATATAAGCCTCTGGTTAGCCTCCACAGCCATCATACTCATTATAACCTCAGAAATTTTATCATCGCAATACAGCAATGTAAACATCTACATCAACAGAAAACGACTGCGAAATACTGCGTTGGGGGTCTCAATCCTCTTTTTAGGAACCATAGCGATAAGAATCATTAACATAATTCTTTGGCGATAACTCTAAAATTGGCGCCAAAGCTAGTTCCACAAAAACTAAGCAACGCTCACGTTAGCAGCAACAACCACAATAATCACATCAGCAATTCAGGAACACCTACCCAGTAGTTTACATGAGACACTTTCTTGGCGTATTTTCGTCATATGGTTGCTGATTTATAGCTTCATAAAAGGCCTTTTTTCCAAGGAGCTAGCCTTCAAAACTTCCTCAAGAGGTCTAGACTCAATAGAACGCATAGTTCTAAGCGTAGGCATGAGTCTGGCATAAATCAAACCACTGAACTATTTCGCTAGACCGCAAATAAAATACCAAAAGAAGATTATGAGGTACAATGCTTAAGGTTGTCTATGAATATTGCAAACACCTTGACAAATACTTAACCATTTATTCCGATGATTACGTCAAAGCTGAAATCACATATACTCTCCACTTCAGGAGACACGGATAATGTTAAAATTACTTTAACAGTTTCCATGAGACCCAGTGTTCTGCCATCACAATTCCAACTCAAACTCACGTAATTAGATGCTTCAGGCGGATTCCAATTTTCCACAGTCCAAAAAAGGGCTGCAGCCTGGTTTCCTTCATTTCTGACGTAAATCGTAACATTCTTGACAGCGCCAGGTTCAAGAGTACCCCAATCTAGATATTCTAAAGCACCAATGCAATTGATGTCCACATAGATTCCTACCTTCACAACTTTTACTCTTCCCCGACTGCTTAAAGTAGTTAAAGACGGTTGCAGTGCATCAATCACCGTGAGACCCAACAAGATAACAATGACAAGCAACAGTGCTCCAAATAAAAAGCGCTTGCTCAACCTCTGCGTGAGCCTAAACTCTTCTCTGCCAGACGCTATCAATTTTGTGTTTAAAAAGACCCTTACAAAACGCCTGAATTTTGGAAAGCATCTGAATCGCAAATAAAAGAATTTCTTGTACTCAAGATAAAGAACCCGCGCAACCATGTATACATTAAGAAATAAATAGTGAATCATCTGGAATATTCGAGGAAAATTCTTGAGAACTTTTGTGCTCATCGCACTAACCCTGAGGTTGTTTCGGTCTTCGAATATTTGTAACTTAATGTAGAAGTGCCTTTCGCGTAAACACAATCATAATTCTGGAACAAAACAGACCGCTGAGCAAAATCACGACACACATAAATAATGTCTCAGACATTCAAAGCACAAATTTGCAGAACCACAATCATATACAAGAGAAGAGCCTTACAATTGAAAAGCCCAAACAACATCCTCGTGACCGGAGGCGCAGGCTTCATCGGAAGCCACCTAGTAGATCGGTTGATGCAAAAAGGATACAACGTGACAGTATTAGATAATTTGATAGATGGAAGTATAAGCAACTTAGAACGTTGGATCAAACATCCTCGCCTAAGGTTCGTTAAAGCAGACCTAAAAAACGCAGAAAGCACATCAAGGCCGATTAAAGATTTTTCACTAGTTTTTCATTTAGCCGCAAATCCTGAAGTGCGAATAGGTGAAACCCATCCACGAACTCATTTTGAAGAAAATCTAGTTGCCACCCTTAACCTTCTTGAAGCTGTAAAAGGGAACCCCGGTGTCAAAGCGTTTGTCTTCACCTCAACCTCAACTGTATACGGCAGAGCATCAACGTTGCCAACGCCAGAGACCTACGCACCTCTGCTTCCTCTTTCTACATACGGTGCGTCAAAACTTGGATGTGAAGGACTCATAAGTAGCTACGCTAACACATTCGGATTTCGCGCCTTAATACTGCGCCTAGCAAACATCGTTGGTCCCAGATCCACCCACGGTGTTGTAATCGACTTTGTAAGAAAGCTCAAAGAAAACCCCCGCACTCTAAAAATTCTCGGAGACGGAAACCAGAACAAATCCTACATGTATATTAATGACTGCATAGACGCCATAACGCACCTAATGAACGTTTTTCTTAAGGGAAGGGAAAAAGTTGAGATTTTCAATGTAGGCTCTTGCGATCAGATCACGGTGAAAAGAATAGCAGATATAGTTGCCCAAGAAATGGCTCTTTCGAAAGTACATTATGTGTTTAGAGAAGAAGTTGAGGGTGGCGGAGGATGGATAGGAGACGTAAAAAACATGCAGCTTTCCATAGAAAAACTGACCCAGACAGGATGGAAACCTAAACATACCAGCGAACAAGCAATCAGACTTGCTGCTGAATGTCTTCTAACCTAAAATCTGTTTGTGACAATTTTCCAATAAATTGCAGGCTTTACTCTCTCTAACCTGTTCCGATTATAACGATGTCAAAACTGAAATTTACTATACCCGAAATATTCGTTAACACAGCCAACGTAAACGTCACGTCAACAACTGCTTCTTGATCAATTGATTGCCCCTCATAATCCCAGTCCAGCGTTATATACGATGAGGCGTTTGAGGGACTCCAATTAATTGTAGAAAAGGACAAAGTGATGGCTGAATTTCCCTCATTGCGAATGTAGACAGTTGCGTTTTGGCTTCGACCAGGTTCTGAAATACCCCAGTCGATTGAGGGCAATTTGTTACTGCAACTCTGCTCCGAGTATACGCCGACATTAAGGGCTTTAATAGCGCCCCTGTTACTCAATTTATTGCTTGCTTGAAGTGGGGAAAATGCGGGATCCAGAATGTAAAGCGACACACCTAATACTCCTAGGGTCAGCAGAGATAAAAGGATGATTTTTTCCTTAGGCATAATTCGTATACCTGATCTGAATAGGATGTATTGAGACTTAATAAATTTGTTGTCTACTTGTTGCACAAAACTACACTATGAATCAACAAAAACACCATTACCGATGTTTCAGCAGCTTTATCTATGTGCTTGCTGTATTCTAGAATGAATTCGGGTTTGAGGAATGGCAGTTAACCAAGAAAACATATCAAGAATACTAATCGTACTCTCCCATCCCATTAGAAGAGAGATCCTATTAAACCTAAATGAAAGGGGAGAGTGTTCCTTCACAGACTTGATGAACGCTCTAAACGTTGACACAGGGAAACTTAGCTTTCACATCCGAAACCTAGCAGCTTTTCTCGAACAGACACCTACTGGCAAATACAGATTAAACAAGGTGGGTGAAAAAGCAATTGCACTGGTCAATGACTTAAAAGCTTGGGCTTCGGAAGCTGAAGTTGCTAGAAAAGCGTCGACACTTACTCTTGCCTCTTTCAAGAAACGGGCTATTGCCTTCCTCATAGATTTTTCCATGATGTTAACAATTACAATTCTTATAACCCTGCCTAACGTCTTTTCAAGACTCACGGGAGCAGGCCCATTTCAATTAGACATTAACATCGTTATCGTTTCTACGCTTGTTCTTTTATTTGGGTATTCAACCCTTCTCGAGGGATTCGAAGGTCAAAGTCTGGGAAAGCGTATTGTAGGCTTAGTGGTTGTAAGAATAGACGGTAAGAAACTTTCCTATGACTACGCCGCAGTAAGGAATTTTGGCAAAGCATTTCTACTGCCCTTTGACCTACTCATTGGGCTAAGGATTAAGGACGAAAGATTTATCAGATATTTCGACAAGTTTGCAGGTACAACCGTCGTAGATTTAAGACTCTAATTCGTCGCGCCTGTTAATTTGTTTTTGCAACTTCTGCTAAATTTGATTTGCATCTTTCCAATAAGAATTGACTACTTGCGAAAGCAATATTGTCAAAAAGACTTAAAAAGTTTCATGGAACTTTATTTAACCTTGAAGCAAAAACTGAAACAGTGAGAAAGGGAAACGGAGCATTGGTTAGAAGGTCTATCTTGGATCGAATTTTCGAAGAAATGCAGAATCTGCGTTATCGCCTCGACGACATTGAAAGGATGTTATCAAACTGGCAACCTCAACCTATTCATATACCTGAATCAACGCTTTTTTCCTTGGCAGATCATCTTCGAAAGACCTACTTGACCGTGGCGTCTAAAGGCGAATGCAACGCAACAGAAGTATCCAACGTAACAGGTCGCTCACGCGCCATGGAGAGCAGCTATCTCAATCAACTAACGCGTATGGGCTGGTTAACCAAGCGAAGGGAATCTAGATCGATAAACTTTCGTCCAATTTCGGAAGATGCATTCATAAAACAACTGCGACAAGAAATTTCTACGACGCCATAACAGAACAAGCATTTAGGTCTAAGTGAATCAATGGAACAAGAAGACCCAAGCACCAGAAGATATCTCTATATAAATATTCCTAAAGCTTTATTAGATATCCTTGTAAAACCATATGTTGAAGGAATACATATTGGAAAAGAGAAGAAAAATCCTTCTAATATCTCTTCCCTTTGTAATACTCATAATAGTTGCCCTATCATTGACAAAAATGCCGCAACCAGTCTCCGAAACTTCACCGTCACTCCCATCACCTCCTGAGGTACCTCAAAACATCTTAGTTACACCTGAAGTACCCTTGGGTACAATTGCAATAGTTCTCTCATGTCTCTTGGCACTGATGGTTGCACATATCAGATCAAAGGACAAATCAACATAGAGGGCTCTAACAAGGCAATTATTTTTTTGTTTTTCTCGTAAAGTACTTATCCCATTAGTTAAGCATCGCAAAGGGTTAATAGTGAAATCTTCTAGAACAATCTGCCGCTTCTTATAGAATTCACCTTCGCACAGTATAAATACAGCGATGTAACAATAGGTAATGAGAGTTGAGAATATGAAGAAACTCATTCTAATCGCTTTAGCCTTTATGATGGTGATGGTTATTCCAAGTGCTAGTGCATGGGAAGCAACAGGCACAATACGAATAGGCCCAGACGTTTGGCCCGTAATGGTAACGAGTCCAGCTGATTTTGAAATATGGGTTCAGCCTGGAGGAAGCCCCACAAAGGATCCACATATTCTTTTGGTGATGACTGAAGATTCTTGGAACGGCCTTACCGGAAATGTTGTTGTGAGCTGGTCAGTTGGTACTGTGGAATTCGCGGAAGGAGACTTTGATGATATCACTGATAACAGCAAATATGTGCCTCTCTCAGGTACAACAGAAGGGGCTCGATATCGGGTTTCGGCGCTCAAGGATCATCTCAGTTATGGTCTCAGCGTGCCTCTTTCCCCAACTGATACAATATACTGGGCTATGAAACCTTTCCTAAGTGGAGATCTCACAACCACTCATCAAAGCTTCACTGTTACCTTGCCATCAACACACGCGAGGATGCTAGTCTACGCACTGGGAAAAACCGGATGCTCCAAGATCTTCAACAATAGAGTGCCACCAACATGTCCTGGCTTCGTCGTACCTGAACTCGGTCCAATGCTTCTTGCTCTGACTTCATTCAGCGCCTTTGCACTATACTCGGTCAAACGCAAAAAGCTTCACCCCTAACATCCTTTTTCTACATACAACTTAATTTACCTTGGTTTTAGGCATTTTCTTATTTTACGCTAGGTGCTTGCCATTAAATTAATGTCAAAGCTAAATGTTGTTATCCCAGTAATATTTGCGGAAACCGATAATGTAAAGGTCGCTTCAACAGCTTCCCTTACCTTGATTGGGCATCCCTCACGATCCCAGCTAAGAACAACATAATTCAACGCATCTGAAGGATTCCAGTTTGAAGTATGCATCATTAGGCTGGCAGAAGAACTGCCCTCGTTACGGATATATATCACAACGCTTTTGTTTGAACCTGGTTCTAATGTACCCCAATCAATCCCAGAAATAGCCCTTGTACAATCTGCATCCTCATAAATTCCCACGCCAAGTGTGATAATAGAAACTGTATTTAAAATTTTTCTTTTGTTTTGGGCAGATTTTACCACAGAACTTGCTACACTTAGGGATACAGTGTAGATTAGAAGAATTAGAGTTGCCAACGCGACTTTAGTCTCATTTTGTCTTGCTATATGCATGACGACCGATTTATAGTATGTATTATGATTTAATAAACGTTCTTGTTTTCACGTTCAACATGGATACAAGTCCCAACTAGTTAAGTGAAAATTCGTCTATTGATAAACTAGACTCTACTTATTCCTTCCCACCCGTGCTTTCACGATCGCAGCGCATTGCATCATTCGAGGACAAACATAACATTCATCTGGAATTGAGCTTCCATTGGAAATTTTTTTTAAATATTCCGAGTAATGCAAACATTCAAGAGAATTTAATTGAGAGTTTGTTTTTGTCTTTTTAATTTCAAAGATGTTGGGAATTTGGGCATCTATTTCTTTCTCATTCCCTGCATCTGATTCTGATCTAGTTTTTGCCGGGGATGGTTTTTTCAGATAGAGTAGCAGAATTACGAGTGTCACTATTACTAGCACAATGTCAATTGCAGATAACTCGAACGAAAGCATAGCTTTTCACTAATAAACTTCGACAACACTCCTCATATAGACTTGATGAATTCAGCGTACGTAGCAAGGGTCACTACTAAATTTAGATATGTAACTACAAGGCTCGCTCGTAAAATTAATAATGAAAAAGGCACTCTACACAAGCACTTAATTAAACCGCACAAAAAATAATTCTGAATATCAAAGAGTGACATTAAGTTTGCACATAGCCCAGATTGGAACAGGTAGGGTAGGACGCCCAACAGCTTACACAATCATGTATGCTGAACTTGCAGACGTTTTAACTGTGTGCGACACAAAACCAAGACTCGCTGCCGCCTTCGCAGAAGAGCTCAAACACACAGCAGCAAGTCTAAAACTTGACATTGAAGTAAACGCCTGCGAAAGAGACGAAGAAGTCGTCGGAGCAGATGTCATTCTAATCTCAGCGGGAGAACCCAGAATCCCAGGAGTCAAAATGAGCAGAAGAGACCTCGCAATAAAAAACGCAAAAATAGTGAAAGACATCGCGGAGGCAACGACTTCACGAAATCCTGGTGTAAAGTACATAGTAATCACGAATCCTGTTGATTCTATGGCAATGATTTGCAAAAAATACTCGAAGGCTGAATTCGTCATAAGCACAGGAACAAACCTCGAATCACTGAGGTTCCGCTCGAAACTAGCAAAAACCTTTGAGGTTCCGGTATCAAAAGTTCAGGGATGGGTTGGTGGAGAACATGGAGAAGCCGCAAGGATCCTCTGGTCCACCGCAAAAGTCAGTGGTCTCCCAGTCGAAGAACATGCCAAATCAAAAAGTAAAATACTGGACAAAGACCAAATAGATTCCTATGTGAAGGATATATCAAAGTTCATAATAGACAACATCGGCGGCACGGAATACGGACCAGCAGCCTCGTTTAAAGACATAGTAAGAGCTATTGTTAAAAACACAAATGAAATTTTGGCTGTTGCGACACCTTTAAAGTTTGAGGGAATACCTGAATCCGTGTTCGTCAGCATCCCGGTGCATCTTGGACGTTCCGTCGGTTTTTCTCTATACAATATTCTTTCTTACAGGGAAAAGAAGGGGATAGAAGAGTCTGCTCGAGAAATCTTCCAAACATTCCAAACAGCAGTTGAGAACACAAATTAAATTCTACATATTTTTCCAATATATCTTCTAGTTTTGGTTTCTAAACAGTCAAACCTTTAGAAACAACGGAGTTATCTTTTCCATACATCGCTTATGAGTAGCCTTGAAGCAAGAGCTTATTAGTATCTTCATACGCTTGTTTTATCTGAGCCCTATGGAAATCGCTTTGGAGAGAGCCTTAGAATGAAGTTGAGGGAGAAAGGAAATCTGCTTTTCGTGTCAACCTCGATATTGGTTTTGGTGCTTCTAGGTTTTTCCATTTCTCTTATTCCCAATGGAGTTAGAAAGGTTTCTGCAGTCGCAGTAACGGAAGGATTAGGAGTTTACTGGGACGCGAGTTGCGTCAACAGAGTAACCAACATTGACTGGGGCAACCTAGAACCAGGATCTTCTCGACAAATATCTATACATGTTAGAAACGAGCAACAAGCACCCGTAATACTCCTAATGACTACATTGAACTGGGTTCCTCAAGTCGCTCCCACATATATTTGGGTTCATTGGAACTATAATGACCAATGGGTAAATCCAAATGAGGTCGTTAAGACCACAGTGACGCTATCTGTCTCCCAAACTATAAAAGATGTCACAAACTTCGGTTTCACTCTAAACATTTACTCAAGTCTGACTCTGCCTGGAGACTTCGATAAGAATGGAAATGTCGATTATTGGGACATTGTTATAATAGCGGGGGCATATGGGTCAACTCCCGCCAGCCCTTACTGGAACCCAGAAGCAGACATCAATGGTAATGGCGTAGTAAACGTCGAAGATGTGCATATCCTATTGCAATTCTACGGACGTTAAACAATTCCGGTTATTCGCTCGAATTCCGGTTATTCGCTCAGAATGAGAACGACACCTATCAACCTATGGGCATTGAGACCTCAGTTCCTTGTTTGTTTCAACGACGGGGCACAATTTATATTGCGCACTGGGTCAGTTTTGTTGTTGACAATGCATGTTTGCTGTTGGACACTTAGCTCTAGGTTACTTAACTGGAAAGCAAACTTCTAAACTTATAGATGTAAAAGTAAACATCTCTTTGCTTTTCCTGTTTTCAGTGCTACCTGATATCGACCTACTTATTCCATGGCTGGAACATCGTGGACCAACCCATTCGCTTATCGTATACACCGTAATCTTTGTGCCTGCCTTCTGGTTTTATGGAAAGCAGGCTGTACCTTTTTTCGCATCCTTGGCTCAGCATTCTCTTCTGGGAGATCTGGTTTCTGGAAATGGCACTCAGTTGTTCTGGCCTGCATTTTCTGAAAGGTATGGTGCACAAATGCAGATCACGGGTGCCTCGAGCATTTTTTTGGAGTGGGTTGCTTTTTTGATGTCTCTGGCGTTATTGTGGAAGACTAAAGAAATAATGTCATTATTTCAGCATCACCCGTCTAATTTGCTGCTAACAATTCCTGTCTTCGCAGTAATTCTACCTTCGTTTCTGAGTTTCCCGCTTGCAGTTCCACTTGCATTAATTATTCCTCATCTTGTTTTCCTGACACTCTTGGTTCTTTCCATAATGACTGATGCGAAGCACATGATAAGGCATTCAGGAACATGAGAATCATTAGTTAAACCCTTTGCATCGCCTAGTATTCTGCTCATTACTTGGAGATGAGCAACTGGGAATGCCTAGCGTTAGCCATAAACTAATATTACTAATTTAGTAGATTGATGGTTTGCCATGCTGAGCTCCTAGCTTTTTTCGAGCTTTCCTAGTCTCCAATGCGGAACGACTTAAGGCCCATTCTACAAGTTCTTTGAGACCCTTTTCTAGAGGAAACATGGGCTCATAGCTCAAAATTCTTCTGGCTCTTTCAATGCTGGCGCAACGATGTCGAATGTCACTTGGTCTAGGCTCTTTGTAAACTGGTTTAAGGTTTGTTTTTTATTGGTAAAAGGCTCACTCATTCCTTGGTCAACAGTAGCAATCCAGAAACAAGGTTGACCACACCTATGAATCCCAAAGTGAGTAGAAAGAGTGCTCTTAATTCGAGAGCAAGCAGCACTGTGGCGCCCAAAAGATATTGAGCCGACATGAGGATTGATATGGCACCTGTGGCAAAAAGAAGACCGCTCAGATACCTGCATATTCTCTTGGACACCTCAAAGACATGGAATTTTTCCTTCACCGTTGTGTCTTTGAGCAAGCTGTCTTCTGCAGGGTCAAGAATCACATAGTCAGCCTTAGTCTCTTTCTTCTTTTGAGGCATTTTTTCACACCCACAAAATGTTTCCCTGCCTTGGTTCTTAGGCGGTTTTGACTTGTTAAGTCTTCGGTTTCCCCTCTGTTAACTTCATAGAAAGCACAGTGAAATCTTAGAAAGAGCTGCTTTTTGCAGTCACGTTTAGGATGCCTGCAATTATCTGGACTATGCTTGTGAAAAGCAGGATGGAAACAATGATGTTAATTGTGGATGGGGACACACCGTTGAGCGACATGGACCCTGTCCAGATGAGGTATGTGAGTGTTGCTGTGAAGCCTCCGAGACCTAGGCTTATCCCTCCAAACGCGACGCGGAAGCGAAGGTAACCCACCATTCTGACGTAATATGCCAGAACCGCAAGGACGCAGAGAGCAATGCCTAATGAGAGTACTCCTGGATCAATGAATACTAGAAGAAAGAGAGACGTGACAACTCCAGCGATTGGAGTAAAGGGATAAAACGGAGTCTTGAACGGCCTATCAAGAAGGGGTTTCTCTTTACGAAGCTTCATCAGTGATAGGTTGACCAAGGCAAAGCCGATTATGAACCCGAAGTCTGTGGCGTAGCCGACAAAGTTTATGACTCCTGTTGCCGCGAGGACAGCCGTGAAAATTGCGCCAACCACAACGGCCACGTGTGGAGTGCTAAATTTGTGGTGAATTCGCAACAGGGCTTTGGGAAAGTACCCGTCCCGGCTCAATGCATAAGCAACTCTCGACTGCGCCATTATCGAGGTGTTAACTGAGGACAAGGCTGCAATGGTTCCTGCAATAATCAGGGCTATTTTTCCGAGCTCTCCCATGTATGATTTGGCTACATAAATCAGTGGAGAAGACTCACCGCTAATCGCTTCTGGTGGGATCATTCTAAACATGACATAAGCTATCAACGGATAAATTATGAGCAGAACAATAGCTGACAACAGTATCGCTCGGGGAATTGTTTTGCTTGGATTCTTGACTTCAGCCTGTGCCACAGCGATGGCCTCAGCTCCCAAATAAACGACAAAGATGTAGGCAGTTGCCTGAACTACTCCAAGAGGACCTCCCGGAGATGAGAGCTGAAAAGTCCCTGTGCTTGGAATGAGTAATCCGTTCAAAATGAATGCAATCAGGATTGCCAGTAAAGCTCCAACCATAAGCGTTTGACTTCTTCCAACTTCTTCTACCCCAAGGATGTTGATGGCTGTGAAAACTATTATCGTTAGAATTGCTGTTAATGGCACATTTACAGGTATATCTAGGTATGAAATGATGTAGGCAAAACCAACAGAGGACAATGCAGCATAGAACATGTTGCTGATCCATTCGAACCATCCGGTCAAGAAAGAGATAAAACCACCGTACGCGGCTTTAGCGAAGGTGTACTCGCCGCCAGCTTTGGGTATGGCTGAACCCAGCTCAGCGTAACTGAGCATGGTGAAAAAGTTGATTATTCCACAAGCTATGAGCGCCACTATCAGGGCTGTTCCAGCCAAGCCTGCAGCGTAACCCAGCATCACAAAGACGCCTGCTTCTATAGCGCCGCCGATCCCAAGCATGGTTGCGTGCAGGAGCCCTAGTTCCCTTTTCAAACCTGGCTTTTCTCTCAGCTTCTCACTTCTCCTTCTTATGGTTCGTTTATGAGGAACAACCCACTAATTATGGAGAGTAAACCGAAAACAATTGGGACGAGCATATAAAGTACCACATCTTTTTGAGGAACGTTTAACACTGCTTGTATTCCGAAGAAATTGTGGTAGAGGATGTAGGCGAAAACTGTTACAAAGGCGCCTATCACGCTCTGCGTGAGGCCTACTAAAATTGCAACTTTTCTTCTGATACTCAACCTAGCTCACCCTCTAGAGAGTATGATGCCAGCTATCACGTCTAACACGCCCACCGACAGCAGAGCCAGCATGAACAACATCAGATATGCTTCGTTCATGAACGCTGTGATGTCGATAACGTTGAGCAGAGTTAATACAAACGCGCTTATCAGAATCATTCCCATCATAATGAGGAAGCCACCAATGGCAACAGCAAGCCTGCCTAGTTTCCGCATGCGATCAGTCAATCTGGCAACAACCTCTCCTTAAACTTCGACGTGTTTCAAAGTCTAATTCGCAGATAAAGTAGTCCTAACAATTAATATTCTATTCGCTACTCCCGCCAAAAGTTTCGTGATGCACGATTTCGCTTAAGCGCCTTCTCGAGCGCGCTATGGGTTTTTCGTTTGGATGCCCAACAGGAATCATAGCGACTGGTCGAATACCACTTGGTATATTCAATACTTTTCTGGCTTCTTCCTCATTGAAGGCGCCGACCCAGCACGTGGCGAGCCCTATAGCTTGAGCCGCCAGCAGCATGTTTTGTGTAGCCGCAGCAGTGTCTTGTAAGCAGTAGAGGTTGGCGCCTCTCGACCCGTAGCCCTGACCAGACAGCACTACGTTGGCGCACACCACGATGACAACTGGCGCCTCTTCAATGAATGTTTGATTCAGAGCAGCCTCAGAAAGCCTTTTCTTTATCTCTTGGTCTCGAACCACGATGAATTCCCAGGGTTGGATGTTGCCTGCCGAGGGCGCCCATCTCGCGGTGTCTATTAACTTCTCAACCTCCGAGTCTGAAACTGGCTGGTTTGTGTAGGCTCTGACGCTTCTCCGGCTCTTGATGGCTTCGAAAACGTCCAAGTGGCTCTTCCTCTAATGGACTAGGCGATTCGCACAGCGGTTTCGATGCTTATTCCATGCTCAGTTATGTTGAAGGGGATAAGCCTAGACTCACAGACAGCTCTGCGCATCTTTTTTATTCTTATGCGCCTGTCGACACCGACCGTAGTTTCCTCCGCTGAAAACTCTAACACTCCGTCAGCCAAATGCTGCATGGTTGTCTCGGTTTCAGTGTCATGCATCTTCTGTGTCAAGAGCAGAAAGTGAATTCCACCGTGTTTGTGGGCACTATCGAGTAGGAGTTCAACGGTTTTTACCACCGAGTGGTATTTTTGGGTAAGAATGAGATAGGAGAGTGAATCAATAAGCACCCATCGGCCTTCAGAAAAGGCTTTCGGAATTTTTTCTGTCAAGACCTGAATAGCATCTGTCACAGAGACCGGGTGGAATATCCAGTTTCCCTGTCCTTCAAGAGGGGCAACATCCCAACCGAAGGCTGCCAAGTCTTCCCTGATTGTGGCAGGAGCTCGCGAGGTTGAGAAGTAGGCAACCTTCTCATCATGAAGGGCTTGATGGTACACTATTTGCTGAGCGAGGATGTCGTACCCAGATCCCGGTTCACCTGTCATCAACACCACGCTTTTGTCGGGAAAGCCGCCTCCCAACATTTCATCTAATCCTTCAATCCATAAGCGAAGAAGTTTCACGACTTGAATCCCAGCCTTCTACGTCATGTATTTAACAGCTGACAAATATTTTACGCTTATTATATTTCAGTTCACTTTTGAAGATGTAAAGATGAATTGAGTATCAGTCCATTCCATACGGTCTTGTCCTTTGCAGGAATATCAAAAGGCAAACCCGCGTCTTCAGCCGTTTTAAACACGTAAAATTGCAAGGTTTGCTTGGACTTGCGACATCGAGAACCACATCATTGACTCAAAGATAGTGTATACGAAGCTTTCTAACATCACGTGCTAACTTAACGCATTGCTTCAAAGAAGAGTTGAAACAGAGAAGGAAAGTTGCGGAGTATACCTCCACAGTCGTTTTAGAAGAACTTAAGCCATCAAAGAACAAATTGCTTGGTCGGAGGAATTACTACGACCTTAAGAGTTCAACCGACAAGACTCTTGTACCATGAGGACGCCTACCTTAAAGAATTCAATGCAATGGTTCTTGGAATCCATAAACTAAATGGACAATACGAAATAATCCTCGACCAAACAGCATTCTATCCAATGGGCGGCGGCCAACCTGCAGACACAGGAGTAATAAAAGGCATGGACGGTGAAGCCAAGGTTAAAGATGTTCGTGTGGAAAACAAACTCGTTATCCACATAACCAATGAAAATAGGGGAAAAATTGAGGAAGGAGAGAACGTAACAGGCGTAATTGACTGGAATCGCCGATATAGTTTGATGCACAACCACACCTTGGCACACCTGATGGCCGAAGCTATACGAAGGGCAACAGGCTTAACTATAGAGGTAGTTGGTTCAGGGTTAGATGTAGACAAGGCACGTTTAGACCTTGCCCATCAAGGCACTCTAGGCCCATTGATTTCAGAGATCCAAAAGACCGCAAATGCGGTCATAAAGGAAAACAGACCCGTAGAGATCAAGATCATGCAGCGAAGAGAAGCCGAAGAATACGTGACTCGATTCCACGAAAGCCTAAAGACTCTTCCACCCCACGTTGAAAAGGTTCGTATAGTTGAGGTTAAAGATTGGCACGCTTGTGCCTGCGGAGGAACTCACGTTAAGAATACTGAAGAAATTGGTGCCGCCGAGGTTTTGCGAAGAATGTCGAAGGGCAAGGGCGTCGAACGCATAGAGTTTAGAGCCAAAACGTCTTAAGCCAGCTCGCAGTCTCTCATGCTTGAATGATGAACACGAGAGGCAGAGCCATCGCACTGTGATCGAACTCTCGACGGGCGAACTGACAAACTACAATATTATCTTTAACACATATAGTGCAAAAAACTTTATTTTTTAAATTCATTTTATGCATAAAAGCGTCACCAAGGTGAAAAACATGTCATGCTCAGTGGTGGTTTGCGGCTTCTTCGGTGACACCGGCAAAGGAAAGGTCATCTCATACTTGGCGTTAAAAGACAAGCTGGACGTTACTGCTCGTGCTGGAGTCGGCCCAAACGCTGGACACACAGTGCTTTTTGAGGGAAAGAAATACGGACTTCGCATGTTACCCAGTGCCTTCATGTACAAAAAGTGCCGCTTGCTGATAGGCCCAGGCGTTTTGGTCAATCCGGAGACACTGCTTCATGAGATAAAGGAGACAGGGTCTGAGGGGAGGGTTGGCGTAGACCCACAGTGCGCCATAATCGAAGCCAGACACATAGAGGCGGATAAGGCGGGGCATCTCGCAAGTGAGATAAAGACGACGGGCACGGGAACAGGACCATGTAACGCAGAACGAGCCTTGAGAAGTGTCAAACTAGCAAGAGACATAGCAGAGCTGAAGGGCTATCTGGCCGATGTTCCATTTGAAGTAAACAAAGCCATAGAAGAAGAAAAAAAGGTTCTGATTGAAGGAACCCAGGGCACGTATCTGTCTCTCTATCACGGCACATACCCTTACTGCACATCAAAGGATGTAACCGCCTCAGCCGCATGCTCCGACGTAGGCGTCGGACCGACCAAAATCGACGATGTCATCATTGTATTTAAGGCGTTCACCACCCGAGTCGGCGCTGGTCCACTTCCAAACGAACTCCCATTCGAAGAGGTACAAAAGCGAGGATGGACCGAATACGGAACCGTCACTGGACGACCACGCCGAGCAGCACCCTTCAACTACGAGTTAGCTAAGCGGGCGGTAATGTTAAACGGCGCAACGAAAGCCGCACTCACCAAAATAGACATTATGTATCCAGAGTGTAAAGGGGTCAAATCCTACAACAGGCTCTCACAGGTCGCGAAGACCTTCATTGAAGACATTGAAAAAGAAATCAAAATCCCAGTGACGTTTATAGGCACCGGACCAGACGCCTTGGAAATGGTTGACAGAAGAGCCGAGTGAAAAAGTTAATTTGCAAAGTCGCTTCTAGACTATCGATTAGCAACAGAAGACAGCCACACACTGGTAATAGTAGAGGCATAAGGGGGACTGCCCGCTGAGCGAACTCATTAAATGGTTTGAGAAACGTCGGGAATCAAAAGCGATATCAATGATGCAACGCCACTTGGCGACTACAATGAGCGCGGTTGAAGACTGTGAAAGAGCTATGAAGGCTTCGGTGGAGTTTAACGAAAAAGAAGCTAAAGCCGCAATTGAGAGGGTCACAGTCTCAGAAAAAGAAGCTGACACACTGCGGAGGATAGTTATGACTGAACTTGCAGGAGGAGAGCTGCCACCCATCGACAGGGGAGACCTCATGCATCTCATGAAACGAGTAGACATGGTGGCTGATTGGTGCAGAGAATCAACGCGGATCCTAGGAGCCATACCAATGAAGAATGTACCCAATAGGCTTCGAGAAGCAGCCGTAAAGATGGTTGAGGGCGTAAGAGAATGTGCCACAGCCCTACGTAAGGCTATCAGCCGAATGGCAGACAAACCTGAGGAAGCTTTGCAGGCGGCAGATGAAGTGGAGGGAATGGAAGAAAAGGTTGACGACCTCTTCGAGAACTCAAGGCGACTGCTAGCAACAGAGGAAAAACTGACTATAGGAGCAGCCATCTTAATGAACGAACTCTACGAGGCTATCGAAACCGCAGCCGACTGGTGCGAAGACGCCTGCGACCAAGTAAGAATAATAATAGTGCGCCGATAAATGTCAAAGAGGTGAAAGCGTTGTCAAGGGTCGTCATCGAAGTTTCCGATCTGCGCGACGAATACAGTGAAAAAGTTGAGGAACTCGAAAAATTCCTGAAAGAAAAGATCAAAGCCAAAATCGACGTAGCCGACCGAGAAATCACCCTAAAACCTGGGGAGAAGGGAAGAAGCCTCAGGAAGGATCACTTGCGTGTGCTTCTCAAAAAATACTTGCACAAAGCCGACTTAAGGGAAGAGTTTCGAGTAATCGCAGGTAAAGAAAACACGCTAATAATCAAGGGTAGAAAGCTGACAGAAGAGGCGGAATAAGTTTATTTTTTGGCTTCCGTCCGTCTTTTCTCCAGCAACTCTTGCGTCTTCAGAAGCAGGCTTCTCGCTGTCCAAGCTTCTTGATAGCCCTTTTCCATGTTTCCTGCTTCAACCCTTGACTTAGCACTTCTGAGAAGTTCAAGAGCAGAAGCCAAGGCGGGTTTAAGCTCTGTTATCTGTTTAGATGAGGAGCCGTGCTTCCATGAAGCGCTTTCGGACCTGTCACCTTGTGTGAGGGACAGCAGGAAGACGGCGTACTCTGTTTCAGCAGACGTTGACCATAAGGAATCTGATAGAGCCTTCTCATCGTTGGTGTTTGGCAGAGTTCTTAACGAATCTTCAAGATGATTGATGGCTATTGTCAATGCTGCTTCTATTTTGTTGCGGTGCATTCTGGGTTGACTCGCTTTCATGAAAGGTTTCGGTTCAAGTAGGAATGAGCAGGTGATAAAGTTTTTGGGCTTTTCAAAACACTACTTCTCCGGCGTCACTTTGCTGGTGCCTGCTTCCTTCTCCAGCCGTATCACGTGCTCGGCCTTCTCGGCGAAGGCTTCGCTATGTGTTACGGCGATGATCTGTTCTATGGCTTTTAGGCGGGATATAGCTTCGGCAAGGCGGTCTATTGAGCCGTCTTCGCGTCCTAGGCTCTCTGTGGGCTCGTCTAGGAGAAGTGTGTAGAGTCCGTGCCCAGTCCTTGACTGCATTATGAGTTGACCCATCCCCAACCTGTAGGCGAAGGCTAAGAGGGTGCGTTCTCCGCCAGATAGGTTCGTCACTTCCCTCTCAAAGCCTTCTTCACTCTTCACAATCGGTGAGTAAGTCTCATCGATTTTCACTATAAGCGTTGGTCCAACGCCTCCGACTAGGTCGTCTAGGAACTGCTGGGTCATGCGTTGAAGAATTGTGACAAATTCGCTGCGCATACGCGGTTGAATACTTCGGTAGGCGTCTCGCACGCCAGTGACAATTTCGAGCAGACTCTCTATGCGTTGTTTTCGGTCGAGCTTCTGCTGAGCGTTGTCCAAGCGTTGTTTAAGCTCCTCAATCCTAGAAGCCAAATCGTTTTTTCGAGTTTCTATTGTCTCAAGCCTGTTTTTGATCTCGGAGTATTCCATGAACGCTTGGTCTCGCATCTTGCGGGCTGTCTCCAACTGAGCCAAATCGAATTTAGCGATTTCCTTTTTAACAGCGCTCAACTGTTGGCGCAGTGTCTTTTCGAGCAGTTGTTTTTCTTCAAACTCTTTAGATAGTTTGTCGAGTTCTTCGTGTTCATCTGAAACGCGACTTTTCAAGTCCTCGATTTTAGGCACCATTGTTTGTATGGTTAGGGTGACATTGCTAACCAGATTGCGCAGTTCTTCGAGTTCAGCAAGGTTTTTCTGAAGCTCAGCTATTTTTTGCTCACCTTCGGTGTTTGCCTTGTTCAGTCTGCCCAGAAGGTCTGTTTTGTATTCTTCAGAGAGATCTTGTAGGCAGAGGGGACATTTGCTCTCGGCTGTGAGGCTGGAGAGCTTTTTCTGAGCCTCTCGCATCTCTTTTCTCGTAGCCTCTTGCTCGCCTCCAATGCTCCGCAGCTGTTCTTCTAAGGCTTGAAGGTGTTTTCTCAATTCTTCAGGCGTCTGTTCTGGGCTGAGTCCTGCCTTTTTCAGCTTTTCTTGATGCGCTCTGAGCTCATTTTCTAGTGACTGCAGTTTTTCGTTGATGCTGTCCATTGATGTGTTTTTGCGTGCGATTTCGTCGGCTAGTCGTGCGCTGTTGTCTTCGGCGTTTTCTATGCTGGTTTTCAACTGCGCCTCTTTGCGCATCAGCTCTTCTGTCTGCTTTCTCAATTCTTCTAGGCTCTGAAGCTGGACTGTGGCTTCATTGAGCGCTGTTTCAGCCTCAGCGTGTCTGTTCTTCAACCCTTCCATTTGTCCTTCGATGTTGGCGAATTCCTGCACTGTCTTGTCATATTCGGCGTGAAGCTTGTCCATTGTGACTATGTCTGGGTCGCGTTCGTAAGCCTTCTTCTCGCCCTCGTATTCTTTCTGAACGCCCTGAAGGTTAGCCCACGCCAATTCATAGTCCGAGAGTCCGAAAAGTTCGTCAAGGCGCTTTTGACGCTCCCGTGGTGTCATATCCAACAGTTGTTTTAATTGTTCTTGCCGCACCCAAACTATTTCTCGGAACAGCTCCTTGTCCAAGCCTGTTATGGCTTTCAGTTGCTCTGTTACAGCCTCGCTCTTCACTTGAGCGATGAGCCTATCATTCTCGTAGAGTTTGAGCTGCTCCAAGTCTTGACCGATGCCTTTGCCGCGTTTTCGCAAGCCGCGTGTTAGAGTGTAGGTTTTTCCAGCGTGATCGAACTGAAGCGTCACTTTGCTTGTGTCTGCGCCTTCTCGGAGTAAATATTCATAGCTTCTGCCAAGCGGGTCGCCGAAGAGGGCGAAATCTATGGCGTAGAGCACGCTGGATTTGCCGCAGCCCACTCCACCGACTAGGCAGTTGAAGCCCCGTTGAAACTGAATCTTTGAATTTGTGTGTGACCGAATGTTTTCAACCTCGACAGTTTCAACCCTCACTTATGTACGCCTCCATTTCTCGCTTGACTCGGCCCTCGTCTTTTCTAACCAATGGTTCAAGAATGTCTACGGCGAGTCGGGCTATTTTCTCAGCCTGTTCTCGACTGTAGCGTTCGCTGAAGATTTGGATAAAGTACTCATACGACTTGGTTTTCAGGTCTTTCAAGCCGCCTTCAAATATGGAGCGAATCACTTCTTCAGGAACTTCGGTTTCACGTAAGCGCAAGATTGGATAGACTAACAAGGCTTTTTGGGCTGCCTCTCTGATCTGAGACATGTCGACCTCTGCTCTGTTGGCTTCTACTGGCAGTATGCCTTTCAGAATAAGCACCATTATGGCGCCTTCTTGATCATTTTCTTTCACAAGTTGAATCGCTGACTCAGTTATCTTAGGTGGAAGCATGCCAGTGTAGTCGGGTTCCAAGACAACGAATCGTCTCGGAGACTCGAGCTTGACTCGATTGATTGTTGGGACGCCTTTTTCATCCACTTCAACGTGGTAGAAGCCCTTCTCAGCCTGGGCGTCGTCGTAGCTCACGGTTTCGGTGCAGCCGCTGTAAACTAGCAAGCCGTTTTTGAACTTGCTCTTTGACGGTTTGTGGACGTGACCGCCGGCGAAGTAGTTGAACCCATCGGGTATGATTTCGGGTGAAGCCTCAGCTTCCATCTGGTAGGGCTTATCGATGTAGGGGAGGTCCACTGCCATGTGGAACAAGAAGACATTGAAGACTGATGGATCAAGTGTAGGCTTGTTCTGCTCCATGAAGAGGGGCAGTTGCTCGTCGGTTTTGCGTCTGGTTCGGTAGTTGGGCACTCCGTAAACGTAACAGCTCTGGTTCCGCCAACACGCGCCTTCATGTCGAGGCAGGTAGTGGATTAAGCCAGCGCTGTCCAACGGGTTCAAGATGGTTCCAGTGACCATGTTGGGTGCCGAATCGTGTCCGCCGTCCACTGCAAGAACGGGTATGCCTGCGTCTTTTAAACGCCTAAAATTTGCTATGGCTGTCTCAAGTGTGACGTTGGATGGTCGCGGATGATTGAAAACATCGCCTGCAATCAACATGAAATCAGGCTTCAACCCAATGGTTTTGTCAACAACCTCCTGAAAGGCACTGTCAAAGTCTTCACGTCGAACATCCAAATTGTACTGAGCATAACCAAGATGCAAGTCAGCCACATGAACAAAGCTGAAAGGCTTCACAGCCGCCTCTCCTCTTTTGTTTAATCTAGTTGCTGCGTTGCCTTTTAAATATGAGAGCAGTGTGAAAGTATTTGCGGTTGAGGAAGAATCACGCGTGAGCAGGGAGTATCCGACTCGTCCTTTAGTTGGTACAGGTGCCTTGATTTTGCGAGGTAGCGAGCTCTTGTTAATTAAGCGTGGGGCTCAGCCTGGTCAGGGCAAGTGGAGCATTCCAGGCGGGTTGGTGGAGTTGGGTGAGAACGTTCAGGACGCCATGGTTCGTGAGGTGAGGGAGGAGGTTGGCTTGGACGTTGAAGCCGTCAAGCTTATGGATGTTTTTGACAGCGTCACGTTAGATGAGCAGGGACACATCAAATATCATTTTGTGGTCGTTAACTTCCTGGTCCGAATAGTTGGTGGCAGCCTTAAGACAGCCGACGACGTGCTCGAAGCCAGATGGGTTCCGCTTGAGGAAGTGGAGAAATACAATTTGACTAAATCGTTTCGAGCGTTTTTTGAGAAGCACCATGAGAAGATTAAGGAGTTAGCCCCTCTGGGCGAAGAATAGTCTTGTTTGTCCCATTGTTTGTACGTTCAGGCTGCGGACTTTTACGACTAGTGGGAAGTCTTTTACGGCGCTGCCTAGTAGGAGGCAGTGTTGGGTTGGTAGGTCGTAGGCTATTGCTTTGACTGTTTCGGCGTCTACTTTGGCGGCTCGGCTGACGGTTTCCAGGTCGTGTTCGTTGGTGAAGTTGAAGAGGAATATGTTGTCTGCTTGGCGGTAGATGTTCTCTCGTATGGTGTCTGGTTGGTTGGTTACGAATGTTGTGAAAACGCCGAAGTGGCGCATGCGGGTGACGATGTCGTCCCAGTAGGTTTCGCGTAGGTAGAGGTGGGCTTCTTCGGCGAAGAGGAATACTGCCTTCAGTTTTTGCTGGGTTAGCATGTCGACGAGTTTGGCTAGTACGTATTCGACTACGATTTGTCTGTCGACGAGCGACGTATCCCTTAGGTTCATTATTAGGGCGCCGCCGTTTCGCATGAGTTGGAAGCATTCTTCTAAGCTCAGGGCTTCGGATGGGTTGTCTGTGAAGAAGCCTGAGTTGAGTAGGGCGTAGTAGCGGCTGAATAGGGCGTCTCTTACGTGTTGGTTGCATTTCCAGTTGCGTATGGCTTCGCCTAGTTCGTGTAGGCTGAGTTGGGCACGTTCGTCTAGGAATTGCCAGATTCGGCGGAATTCTCTGGCTGATGTGCCTGGTAGGTTGAGGGCGTGGAGGAGTATGTTGAGCATGACTTTGAGTTTTATGTGGGCTAGTGTGACTTTGAAGTTGATGCTGGGTGTTAGTGTGTGGACTTTGTTGTGGTATTGGTTTTTTTTGCCGTCGTTTTCTAGGCCTAGGCTGGCGTATTCGCCGTTTAGGTCGAGGACGACCACGGGTGCGCCGTGTTGAATCAAGCCTAGGACGAGTAGTTTGGATAGGTGGGATTTGCCTGTTTCTTTTTTTCCTGTTACGATGTTTAGTCTGCCGTCTAGGCTGGTGGCGTCTATGTTCAGTTGGGTTGAGTCTTTGGTTTCGCCGAGGCTGATGGGTAGGGCGTGGTTGATTTTGATTAGGTTGAGCAGTGTGGTTGTGGATAGTCGTTTTATGGTTGATTGGCTTCGTGAGGGGAGCCATGTTCCGCCTGTGGTGATTTTGCCTTTTTCTAGGGTGGCTCTTATTTTGCAGACGAGGACGCGGCTGTCTTGTATGTATGTGATGTGGCTTGCGACTTCTAAGGGGTCGAAGTCTTGTCCGCTGAGGGTTGGCTCGGTCTCGTCGTTGCTGTTTTGGGAGTCGCGTAGGAGTTCTTCGATTATGCCGGGTACGTTGGCGAATTGGACGTCTATGACCTGTACGATGAGGGCTCGGTGTGGTTGCCTTTGGTCTTCGATTTGGAGGTAGTCGCTTTTTTCCACGTTTTCTGTTGGGAAGCTGAGGATCTGGACGGTGTTGCCTTCCTTTCTGTAGAGTCGCATGGTTTCGATCAGCTCTCCTGTGGTCCTTTTCCGAATGGTCCGAATAGGAGTCGGCGTATGTTTGGGCGTTGGATGGTTTTTATTCCGTGTGTTTGGGCTAGGAAGCGTTGGATGCCTATGACTTCGTTGGCTGTGAATGTTGAGTATATGTGGGCTAGGCGTAGGGTTTCTGGGTATCCGTCTAGGATGAGGTCGTTGGCGATCAGGTGTTCAACGGCTTCTATCTGGCCGGGGTTTGGGATTTGGTTGTCTATGTCTAGTCGGAATGCGTATGGGCTTGGGGCTAGTTTGGCTACGTAGATTGTGCCCATGAAGTGTATGTGGTTGTAGGCGCTTGTTGCGTGTCCGTCTGTTTGGAGTAGGCAGGGCGGTCGGGATTTGTTGATTAGGTCGGTGAGTGTGTGTCCGTTTAGTCTTAGTCTTGTTACTTTGGTGATGGCTAGGATTGTGTTGTGTCTGTTGCGTGCTGTTTCTAGGAGTTGTGTTATTGTTTGGAGTGGTGTGTCTCCTGTTCCTGCTGTGAGTGATCCGTCTAGGAGTATGAGGCTGTTCTGTGTTTGGGCGCTGATTTGGGTTTGGAGCCAGCGTTCTAGTAGGCTGGTCATGCGGGTTTGCATGTTGAGTAGGGTTGGCGTGTTTGCGTGTGACTGTGGACTACCTAGTTCGTTTTGGTCGTGGCTGTACTGGTTGAATAATGCGTAGATTTCTTGTTTGTTTTCTTCGGTTATATGGAATGGGAAGGGTCCAAAGCGTAGGTATCTGTAGCCGGTGCCGTTTTGTTTCCAGACTGTGGCTGCCCTTAGGGCTAGGAGGATTCCAGTGTTGGTTTCGCCGATTTTTATGCTTGAGACGTCTATGGCTATGACTGGTGTTTGTGATGGTCGTGGTTTTAGGTGTATTGTTTGGAGTTTTAGTGTGGTTTGCCCTTGGAATATGGGTGTGACTTCTTCTGTTGGGTTGAGTGTGTCTTCTGTTAGGGTTTCGTATGGTTGATAAAGTGAGGCTTCTCCGCCGTTGTCGTGGATGTTTTTTATGCTTCTTAGGCTGAGTTCTATGAGTCTTGTTGGTAGTGTTGGGTCTTCTAGGCTGGGGGGTGGAAAGTTATATTTGCTGGTTGTTTGCGTATATTGTGCTTGTTGAATCAATTGAATTCACCAATAGGCAATATATGCGATGTTGGTGAGTATTTAAATATTGCGCATGTGCATGTTGCACAATTCAATATGCAATAAGGAATAACGATGACAGAGGCCGCCGGAGAGCAACCGCAGGAAAAGCCCATACGAGTAAAGATGAAAGTGGGCAACGTAGAATTCGAGATAGAAGGCACAGTAGACCAAACCAACGAGGCAGTGGGCAAAATCCTAGCAACAGTGACAGAAAAGCTCAAGGAAACACCACTCATAACAGGACAAGAAGCAGCGCCGTCGAGAGAAACATGCAAAGTGATCATACAACGCCTATGGGAAGAAGGCTGGTTCGCAACCACGCGTGGACTAGGAGAAGTGCACAGTGAAATGGCAAGAAGAGGGTTTCATTACGATAGAACTGCCGTTGCTCACGCCTTAATAGATCTAGTCAAGGATGGAGTGCTCAATAGAGAAGGGCACCCAAGGCGCTATCTATATGTGCAAAAAAGACCGCCTCAGAAAATGATTGAAAGGTGAAATTGAATTGGAGAAGCAAAAAGTTGGTCGAGTGATTAATTTTCGAGGGCTGACGTATGCTCCAGTAAATGAACAAGGAGTAGTATTTCTTTTCAGTAAAGTCAATGATGATCTTGGTATAAAGATTGAATCAATCCAGGAGCCGTTCCCGGATGCAATAGGAATAGATTATAGGCACAATAGGGAATTTGGGGAAAGGAAGAAAATTGAGTTTAAATTTCGAAGTTCGGGCTATGACCGTGCTCCAGAAGACTGTGATATTATTGTTTGCTGGGAACACGATTGGAGAGATTGTCCTGAAACAATAGAAGTTATTGAGCTAAAGAGTGAACTTGAGAAACTGACCTCAACTCAGCCCACTGTTTCCTGGGAAGTGGAGAAATTCATTCAGTCAATAAGCCCACGCAGAGATATTGAAGAAGTATTCAGGAAATTGGTTCAAGAAATAGAGAGAATGTCGAGTAGGATAACGCGGAAGATTAAGAAAACAACACTTGTTTACAAAACAGCGAGACCCTTCGTCTCATTAGAGCTACGAAAGAATTTTGTGAGACTTCATCTGACCTTGCCTCGAACTCCAAGAGAAAGAAACGTGGCATATCTAAGAAAAGTCTACGGCAACAAATGGCACGGGCATCTTATTGTCAGAAATTTGATGGAAACTGAAACGGCACTTGAAATCTGCAAACGAGCATACAATGATACGCTTAGTACGTAATTACATTGCACAGAGAAATGGCAAGACGAGGATTCCACTACGACAGAACAGCAGTAGCGCGCGCACTTATAGAGCTAGTCAAATGCGGAGTACCGAACAGAGAAGGAAGACCAAGATGATACCAATATATGCAGAAAAGGTCTCCTTCTTGAAGCTCGTAATAGTCTTCTATCGAGCTGGTTCAAGTGGCTGGCTGGTCAGATTTGAGCGCGAAGATTCTTACATGTATATAGATAAGCAGCAAGTCACGTAACTATAGGAAAGAATTATGTGACATACAATACGTATGTTTTCAAAGACAGGGGGCTTTTCTAGTTGGCTTCAGAAGGAGCAAAAATCAAGGATTTAGAACTGGATGCTGGCAAGATTGCCGCAGAAATACTTCAGAATGCCCAAGAATCTGAAAACGAACCTGACTTGAGGCAGAGGGTCGAGTTCATCTTGCGAGTCAGACTATGCGAGCCAATGGGCATCCCGTGGGCTAGATACGAGCGGAGAACCGTAATCTCAGGATTACGAAGTGATGCTCTCTATGGAGGAGTCATCTTGGAGTACGAGCATCCGGATGCATTCAAGACTAAGAGTGGTTTTGACGGCGCAATTGAACAGCTGAAAAACTACATAACTGAAGAAGCTGCCCGTGAGAAAACCCCTTTGAATCGCTTCTTTGGTGTGGCTTTGGACGGTTTCAAAATCGGCTTCATACGTTACATTGAAAGATTGAAGGATTGGGATGTCCAACAAGCCGTTCCTGTCAACAGATACTCTATACTCAAGCTTCTAGAAGCCATTCGTGGCTTGGCTAGGAAACCTCTTGACGCCGACCTGCTGATAAAAGACCTTGGTCCCGGAAGCAAAGTTGCAAAGGATGTTGTGCAAGTCTTCTACAGTCGAATTACGCATGCCAGAAATGAACGTTCTAAGATGTTGTTTAATGATTGGCGGCGGGTTTTCTCTCAGGTGTGTGCCTATTCACCGGACAAAGTTGAAGGTTTGGAAGAGGTTTACGGAATGAAGAAAGACAAAATTCAATACGAGGCCCTGCTCTTTGCAGTTCATACATACTACGCTTTGGTCATGAAGCTTCTAGCTGCCGAGGTCGCTGTTCTTTTTGGTGGATTTTTCCTGAAGTCCTACACCAAGAAGCTGGAAGCAGCATATTTCAAGAGCGTTGAATCGCTATGGCATGAATTAAAAGAACTAGAGCGAGGCGGAATCTTCATCGATTTAGGAATTGGGAATTTCCTTGAGGCAGACTATTTTGCGTGGTATTTGGACGAATGGGACGCTGACGTCGCCAACTCTGTCATCGATGTTGTTAGAAAGCTTTCTGAATACGAGCCAGGAACGGCTGAGTTAGAGCCTGATGCTATCCGAGATTTGTTCAAGAGACTCTACCAGAACCTTGTGCCTAAGACTATCAGACACGATTTGGGCGAGTATTACACTCCAGATTGGCTTGCAGAACTAGTCTTAAACGAAGTCGGTTTTACTGCTGAAGGCTTTGAGAAAATGGCCACGATGGAGAACCCAGAAGCACCCCTTGATTTAAGGTTGTTAGACCCAGCCTGTGGCAGTGGAACTTTCTTAATAGTAGCTGTCAAGCGAGTTAAAGAATACGCAGTGCGGCATTTTCTCGAAGATAAGGCATTGGGCAAAATCATCAGGAACATCGTCGGTTTTGACCTAAATCCGCTGGCCGTATTGGCGTCTAGAGCGAATTATCTTCTCGCATTAGGAGAACTCATAAGAACTGCCGCTTCGCCAATCGAGCTACCCATATATTTCGCGGATTCCATTCTTGCTGAGAAAAGAACTACATTTGCCAGTGCGGAATACGTCCTGAAAACCACCGTCGGAACGTTTTCAGTTCCAGTCGCAATTGTTGAAAAAAGATTACTAGGCAAAGCCTTGTCCCTGATTGAAGAATGCGTTTCCAATGGCTATTCGCACAAGGAGTTCAAAGAGAGAGCTGCAACGGAACTGAAGATGCTTGGTCAAGAAGAAGTCACTGCCTTGACGAATTTGTTTGTTCAAGTCTCAAAACTGGAAAAAACTGGCAAGAATGGGATTTGGACCAGAATATTGAGGAACTCATTTGCTCCGCTCTTTTTGGGGTCGTTCGACTACATTGTGGGAAACCCACCATGGGTGAATTGGGAGAGTCTGCCGGAAGATTACAGAGAAGCGGCAAGGAAACTTTATCAGAAATACCAACTGATAACTTGGACTTCCAAAGTTGGGGCTGTCAAAACAGATATCTCAATTCTATTCACATACGTGTGTCTGGACCAATACCTCAAGCATGGAGGCAATTTCGGGTTCTTAATAACCCAATCTGTCTTCAAGTCAGAATCGGCTGAAGGCTTCCGAAGATTCTATATAGCCAGGGAAAAACCGATACCTCTTAAAGTCGTCAAAGTACATGACATGGTAAGATTGAAACCCTTCGAAGGTGCGCAGAACAGGACGTCTATGCTTACCATATTGAAAGGCAGCGAAACAAGATATCCAGTACCTTATGTGCTTTGGAAGAAGAAAGGTAGAAAAGGCATAGATCAAGGAACAAGTCTGGAGGATTTGGAACAACTCACAGAAAGGGTGCAGCTTGTTGCAGCCCCTATAACCAACAATGTGAAGTCGCCATGGGCTACTGCCACCGTAGAAGCCATCGAAGCACTGAAAAAGGTGGTTCAATGAAAACACAATGGCGAGCACGGTCTGGAATAGACACGGGCGGAGGAAATGGAATCTTCTGGGTTAGAATACTCGAAAAACTGCCAACAGGCAATCTCGTAATTGAGAACATTGTTGAGGCAGGGGAGAGAGAACTGCCCCAAATCCAGAGCGAGGTCGAACCTGACCTGGTCTATCCTTTGTTGCGCGGAAAAGACATCGGAAGATGGAATGCCAATCCGAGTGGGTACATTATAGTGCCACATGGTCCTAATACAGGAATGCAGGCTTTCAGCGAGCAGATCATGAAAATGAGATACCCCAAGACGTTTGCCTATTTCATTCGGATGAAAGCGTACATCAAGAGCAGACGGACTCTGAAGATCTTTGGAGGAAGCACCGAGTATTGGTACTCACTATTCAAGATAGGTAGGTATACTTTTGCTCCTTACAAAGTCGTGTGGAAGGAAATAGCTAAGGATTTCGTCGTCTCCGCAGTATCTTACGTGGAAGACCAGAATCTAGGAAATAAAGTTGTTTTGCCAGATCACAAACTAATGCTGACTCCTTGTAGAAACAGCAGTGAAGCCCGCTTTCTTTGTGCAGTTCTAAGCTCCTCAGTTGCTCGCGCTCTCGTAAAAAGTTATTCCGTAGAAACACAAATATCAACTCACGTACTGAAGTATTTGAGACTTCAAACTTTCGATAAAGATAACTCCATACATGGAGACCTTGTCACGCTGTCGAAGACTGCAGAGAAACACACCAAGGCAGGCGACACCAAAGAACTACAACAGATAGAGAACAAGATAGATGAGACTGTTGCTTTCCATCTGTACGGGCTTGATAAGAAGGAACTGGACTCATTAAAGACAAGCCTTGAGATTCTGGACTGATTTAGAGGGAAATGGACCGTCGATAGGACGCATCAATGTAACGGGAACATGGGATTAGTCTTTCTTCCTGCTGTACTCGCGCCATTTATGCAAAGATGCGCATTGGTAGAGTGTAACTTCAAAATGAGGTCCTTTTTTGGTCTTTGGTCCATAGGACCATTGCTTGGTCTTCTTTCCTTCCTTTCCGCACTTGACACTTTGCTGCCATGCCAATTCCTTGATATCAAGTACACTCAAAACGAATATAAAACCACCGAGGATACGAGTGCTATCAAGATTGACTAGAGTCGACTGGTTCGAAGTCGATGAATTTCCTTCGCAATTTCGGGTCTCTAATCAATCCTTCATGGGCTAAACTCGCAAGATTCTTCTCGCACTTGGAAGCTTTCTAACATGGTTACCTAACAGGAAACACATAGACACGGCCACAGGTGCAACGAGCAACAAACTTGACAAGCAGGGGCAACACCACAATCATTTTTTTGCTCTTTCTTTTGCTGGCTCGTATTCTGCACTGTGGAACAACGGGCTGGAAATTATCAGGTCCGCAGTCGCCCTGTTACAGGCAGTGGGCACATTGTACAAGACAGCTATCCTAAGAAGCGCCTTCACATCCACATCATGAGGAAGAGACTGCAAAGGATCCCAGAAGAAAATCAAATAGTCCAACTTCTCATTAGCAATCAAAGCACCAATCTCCATATCCCCACCATAAGACCCACCCTTAAGCAAACTAATCCTCAGACCAGTCTTCTCCATAATCCTCTTCCCAGTATCACCAGTCGCATACAAGTTATGAAGAGCCAGAGTCCCCCTGTTGAAAAGAGACCAATCCACCAAATCATCCTTCTTATTATCATGCGCCACCAACGCAATGCTTCTCTTAGGAACCAAAATCTAACACCAAACCAAGCCCAATACGTTCTTAGGGCTTAAACGTTTCTAAACCACAAATCGCCTGCGCGCATCTCATCTACGACTGTATAATGACGATGCACTCAGTGATGATGGCACTAGAGCACGTGTCAACTTCAACACGCACACAGCCAGCAACCCTACGACCACGTCAGCTCCGCCTCCAGTATAGGGACGACGAGTTGCCGCACATATTGATTAGTGAATCATAAGACTTATTACGTATCTATGCAAATGAGGGGCTGGCAGGTGCATGATATGGGAGGCCCATCTGAACGAGAATACAGAGAGAAATTGAACAAGATGCTAGAGAACACAAACAATGGAGCAAAGGACGTTCGAGAAAAATTTGCCCATATCCAGAAAATCAAAGTAGATGCACTGAAGAAAACCGAAGAGATGAAACGCTCCACAGGCCACGAAATAGACAAAGCAATGATAGAGATAACAAAATCCCAAGACCTAGCCGTCGAATCCAAAGAAAGACTCCAAGCAGAAATCTCTAACCTGAGGAACAAAATTGAACAGATATACACTGACCTCAAAAAGCGAATCTCTGAGACCATGGTGCCAAGACAGGTGGCACCCGAAATCTATCCATAGTCGACATCCACAGTTCTGCGTACCTGAAACTCTAGACAAAATCTGACCATGTCCCTCTTAGCAGCAGTACTATGCTATTACTAGCTCGCAAAAACTAACAATTTGAAACTCAATCTTCCTTCGTTCAAAAAAACGCGTGTCGAGCGTTCAAATCCCACTTCTTGCGGCTTTCCGCGCCTAGTCAAACCCGTTTCTAACTAGCTTTTTCTGCAGGATTTTGAGCCAGTCTATGTCCCTCTTGTAACACTGAAGCTCCTTGGACTCCCTCTTAAGACTAGCCACCCTGCGTCTAAGCTGCTCAACCACCCCGCTCATAACTCCTCTCCACAAAAAACACAGAACAAACCTCAACTAGACAAATACGTTATGAACCCAAACCCAAGATTCACAATCAGCAACAAAGAACGAACACACAAATCTTAAGAACAGATAGTCTTGCTCTTCAAGGTAATTAGGTGATAGCCATCAGCTCACTTGAATCGGTTAACATTCTACTGAAGAAATCAAAAATGTTCTTGAACTCAGCCAAGGGCAACATCGAAAGGAAACTATATGATGTTGCATGTTTCGAAGCGGACCAAGCAGTGGAGCTTTTCCTAAAGGCAAACACACTCAAGTGGGGTGGAGTCATCCCAAGAACCCACAGCATTCGAACACTGCTCGGACACTTGGCATCAATCCCAAAAATAGACAAGAAAACCCTAACAAAGTTCGCAGTCGAACATCGCAGCGACTTAATCATGTTGGAAGACGCATACCTGAGATCACGCTACTCAGGTGAAGCCTATAATAGGCAGGACGCCAATGAATGTATAGAAGTCGCCGAAAAAGTGATAGAACTTGTTAAACGAC
>Ga0315309_1000060_pt1 | contig 59601 bp, 73 predicted proteins | sample TDP4_MG_FD_203080 | JGI IMG/M metagenome (GOLD analysis project Ga0315309, IMG submission 203080) | Freshwater sediment microbial communities from Lake Towuti, South Sulawesi, Indonesia - TDP4 | ecosystem: Environmental > Aquatic > Freshwater > Lake > Sediment | place: Indonesia: South Sulawesi... | reverse complement strand
TTGGTCTACTAAGACTTTTTGGAGTTGGAGTTTTTCATTGGCCTTTTTCAAGTGTCCTATTACTTGGGTGTATGGTGTTTCGAGGGGAAACTCGTGGATATAGAATAGTTTTATGGTGTTATCTTCTACTTTCACGATTGCTAATGCTGAGTAGTCTTGGAGTTTGCCGAAGTCGACTCCTGCGTAATGGTTGCCTTTTGGGGTTTCTTGTTCGAGGTTTGTGTGTAGTTCTAGGTTGAGTTTTTGGGCGAGTTCTACGCTTTTGCGTATTAGGTCTTGGGGGAAGTAGCTGTTTAGGGCTTCTGTGAATTCGGCTTCGTATTCCATTTGGTAGGCTTCGTGGGTCATGTTTTGGCGCATTTCTTCGAGGAATTGTGGTGTTATTAGTGGGCATTGGTTTGATTTTATTTTGTGGACGCTGTAGGCTGGGTTCATGAAAGCCTTATAGAAGAAGTGGTCTTTTCCCCATGGGGTGCTGAGGAAGATTGCTGTGCCGTTTGTTGTGCTTAGCATTGGGAAGATTATTCGTGTGATGGTGTTTTCTGGTATGAAGGCTGCTTCGTCGCAGATGGCTAGTTGGGCTGTGTATCCTCTTAGGAGGTTTTCGCTGCATGGTAGTGCGATTATTTGGGATTTGTTTGTGAGTTGTATTATTGTGCGGGTTTTGCGGGTTGTGCTTTTTGCGAGTAAGGGGTTTTGTTGGATTTGGTTTTGGATTTTGTCGAACATTATCATGCTCTGTCTGAGGGATGGGCTTACGATGAGGGTTGTTGTGTTTGGGTTTGTGTATGCGCAGTGTATGGCTTTTGCGGCTATGGTTGTTGTTTTGCCTGTTTGTCTTCCCATGCAGGCTACGATGCGTTTTGATTTGTCGTTGAGGAGGCGTTCTTGGTATGGGTAGGGTTTGAAGTTGAGCAATAGCTCAGCGAATAAAACTGGGTTTTCGACAAGCTTTCTTAATTCTTCTGTCAACTGTTTTTAGTCTCCTTGAGAGGGTTTTTGCTTGTTTTTGGATTTGGCTTAGGAGTGTGGCTAGGTCTTGGTTTTCGTTTGGCTGTGCGTGGAGTTTGAGGAGCATGGAGAGTGTGCGGATGTGGCTTGCTAGGGTTTGGTAGTAAAAACCGCGGTATTTGTCGTATCGTGCGTTTTCTGCGAGGATTTGGAGTCTGTTGATGATTTTCCATTGGGTTTCGATGAGTTCTTTGACTCCTTTTTTGTTCTCGGTGGTTGTTATAGGCCCCCTATATATAGGTTGAACTTCTGGTTCTGTCATGGTTTTCACTCACGCTTTTTGTGTGATTAGGATGCCGCTTATTGTGCCTGTTAGGCCTGTGATGGCGGCGAAGATTTCGCTGTTCCATTTGCCTAGGACTATCATGTGTGCTGTTTGTAGTGTGGATAGGATTAGGGTCATGGCTACTGCGAATTTTACTCCGTAGACGAGCCTGTCGTCTGGTGGGATGATTATTGCTTTGTTTTTGCCTTTTGGCTGTATGGTTTTTGTTAGTGCTTTTTTAATCCAGTCTTTCGTGGTTTCTCACCTTCTGCTGTTTTACGCGGCGTTTGAGGGTGCGTTTTCCGCCGACTAGGAAGCTGTTTAGGAGTTGTTTGGCTTCATCTGGCGGAACGTGACTTTTGATTATCGCTGTGATGCTAGCTGTCCAAGCCACTGGAACGGCTGTGTAATCAATGTCATATATGCCGTCTGCGTAGCGGAAATTGTTTTGAGCAAGGATTATGTGCTTGTTTTTCTCGCCTAAAACGCCGATGAAGATGCCCCAGCTTGAGACTAGCACGTCTATGCTGCCTAAGCCGCCGCTGAGGCTTTTGCCTATGCTGGCGTCGAACCAGTCAACCCTAACAAGGTCGCCGAGGCTTAAGCCTTTAACTTGCTTAATAACCTCCTTCATGCTTGATCATCAAGAGAAAACGAGCAAGCAAAAGCCAATATAAAGAATCACGAAATTTACCAATTCACAAATTTAGAAATTGTTACCAGGTTTGAGTAAAATTTTTTCTAGATATAGCGACTGAATAACCAGGTTTTAGTGCAATAAGCTGAAATTAGATTTTAAGTAACTAAAGTAAAAAGGAGAAATGTCTTTGCTTCTCGCACTAGGAACACCGATTCCTGCTAGTGTTCAGCCTTGGAAGTTTTTTAAGGTGGAGGCTGTGATGATCTCGGCATATTATATTATGAAGAATAAAGCTTTGCAAAAGAAGATTTACCAAAAAGGGATAAAAGATGTCATTGATTTCGATGGAACGGTTGTTTTAGATTCGGGTGCTTTCCAAGCTCTTCAATCAGGCGTAAGCCTCGATCCTGATGAGTTAATGGATGCTTATAGGAAGATAGAGGATGCGGATATTAAGCTGAGTCTAGACTGGCCTGATGATAGAATTGTTGAGAACTACAACATAATGCGCAAGTTAGAGGTATCACCAGTTCTTTCCGCAGAGAACTTGGAACATATGAGTTTCTTTGAAAATGTTGATGGGAATTGGATATTTGTCGGTCGTCTTGCCAAAATACTAAGGCACTATGGTCGAAACGGTTTTGAAACTTTAGATAAGAAACTGGCACAGATATCTTCAGTTACTACTAAAAAAATCTGGGTGTTAGGTGTAGGAAATTGGAAGACTATTCCTATACTTGCACAAAATGATGTTAAAGGAACAGATACAAGTTCTTATCGTGTTGCCGCTGCATTTGGTGACATAATAGTTCCGGGAGTAGGCACTTGCCATGTAAGTGGTAGAAAGATTGGAAAAAAGAATTGGGGAATGCGTCTAGCAGAAGAAGATGAGATTCAGAAGTATCTCGATTTGCTAGATCTCAGCTTTAATGATATGAAGAATTCATTTGAAGCTAGAGTGTTGTTTAACGCTTTTGTTCTCGAAAAAATTAAAAGCGATTCTGTGAAATCTTAGGTCTATTTCTTGTAACGAAATGCTATTTCGGTTATCCCAGGTTCAATATCTAAGTATATCTTTAAAATAAATTTACTTATGGAGCCCAGTTTGAGGTTTTGCCTTTTTTTGATATTGGAAACCATATCCTGAAGGTGTAAAGTAACGTCTTGTTCTTTCAGATTTATATCCTCTTCTTTTTCTGTTTTTTTGCGTGCGTAAAGAATTTTCAACCCCTTTACATTGGGAACAGGATATGCGACCTCATAGTCTTTGATTGTCATACTCCAATCATTACGTATTGATATTGTAATTGTAATAAAATTCCTGTCTATTTGAGATGTAATGTCTTTGTCTACTTTTTGATCTATGTAATCTTTTGTTCTTTCTTTCAAAATTTCTAAAACTACATTGAAACTTGATTCAAATGGTATCTTAAGTTTCTTAATGTAAATACATTTGTGATCTCCTTCGTTTTTTGTCATCCAGTCCTTTTTTTGTTCTAACGGAATACGTTGTTCTAATCCACAAAAAAATAGTCGGAATGTAGCATCAAAAAAAGGGAACGAATCTAGTTTTATCTTCCTAAAAGATATTTTATTAAAGAATGGAATCTTTCCAAGTCTAACAGTATATTTTTTTTGAATAAATTCATATCCTGACGGATATTCAAAGTATTTTCTTTCAGATTCTTTTTCCTCTGAAGGAGAAGGTTTAGATGCGAGTGTCAGACTTACAACTCCACCAATAAAGCCAAGCATCTCGATGATCTCTAACCAGTGTTTGCTGAGAAAATCCATCAACGATTCTAGGTAACTCAAGGTTTTTCAACACTTGTGAGAGACTACTCATGAAATTGAAGAAGTTTTCTTGTATGCCCCTCTGTAAAAATTATGTATCCTTCGTCGCATCCTACATCGATGAGAGTTTTGCATGTTCTCAGAATCTCGCTTACAACTCCGCCTGAAAATCGATGTATTATCTTTACAGAATCACGAGTAAAAGGAAATAATTCCAGATCCGGAATTTCTTTTTCCTTCATTTGTTTATATAGGTCTTCCTTTTTAATTTTTTGATTTGAAGTAAACTGTTCTCTTTCAATTGCAATATATGCATTGATTAAGGATGCTGTCTTTTCTAAATCAAATGGTTCAAGCCAATAAACGTTAACCATAAGCCGCCTTGCGAGTGGATGGCCTCCTGACTGTATCTCAGCCCATCCAGCAGGTGTAACACATAATATCAAACAGACGCCCCCAGGATTTAAATCAATAAAGTGACGGAAATCATCAAAATAACGTGATTTTGGCAATGGGTGTAATTCTGAAATTTTTTCGAACTCATCCACCAAAATAAATATGGTGTCAAATCCGGTGATTGCAAGCAAGGTTTTTAAAGTATTAAATCCTTTCAAGACGTCATTGCCGTCTTCAAAGTTCTTGCTAACTCTTAACTCATTCCTCTCATCACTTTTCAGGTTTTCTGCAAGCAACCATCGCCAAGCCAAAAATGCATTATCTTCATTTGTTAAATTCAAAAAAGCTGTAAGAACATCACCAAAGGCCATTTTGGGTTCGAACTCTTGTTTGATGCTTTCATAAACATCTAGCACACGTACTCCGGATCTATTGAAATTTTCTCGCAAAAATAGAAATTCGTCGCCCCCTGAAGACAACAATGTACGAGTTTTCCTTTTTAATCCTTCATCAAAGAAATTATCATCGATTAAATGAGGCTTATCTTTGAGAAAATTCCAGATTAATCTATAAGATTGCATTTGTAGAAAGTTTAGGCCAAGGTCCTCTACAATGTTTGAATAGAAATGTCTTATATCTGAACCCGGACTTTGAACGTAGACCGCGATTCCCTTAGATTTTGGTTGAGTAGCTAACTGGCTATTAATCTTTGACTTGACGTATTTTAAAGTATGGCTTTTTCCACTTCCAAAAAGCCCTTGCAAAAGGAGAGTTTGCGATTTTTTCGTTATGAATGTTTCCTTTGTAACATCAGATATAGCCTTGATGACTTTCTCTCTGTCTATGAATATTCTAGGTTCTTCTTCGGCTATGGGGATAGGTGGAAATGGATTTCTAGTGAAAAAATAACCTTTGAAATTTCTGGGTTGTAGATCGGTATAATCCAGTCCAGCTTCATCATACTTTCGCAAAGCCATTATCATTGACCTTCTTCTTTACTTTTTGTAATAGCAATGAAGTAATATGTCTTTTTGTTGAATTCAAACGTTTTCTTACTCTGTTTTTTCTTCTTGTCTTTTTTAATTTCTTGTTGTATGAACGCTATCGGCGCACCAGAAAGTTCTATTCTATCACCGTATTTTTCTGTTCTTAAAAGTAGACTCAATTGAATATCAAATTCCTTAGACGTTAGTTCTTCTAAAAGACAACATAGGTCTCTTAGATCAGGAATCTTTACATAAGCGCTTTTGACGCCGGGTAATTCTGTTTCTCTTAACCTTTCATAAGCGGTTTTAACCACCTCCCAGAATCGTTCCAACGTAAGATGTTTTTCTTTGATTGTAAGATAATATCGATGCTCTATTGTACTTTTTGATATTATACCTAACCAAGCAGCCCACCTTAACAGAGTGCCTGCTGTGTGAGGGTTAAACTGTCTATTCAAATCACTTAAAGTAGGCTTGCTTTTCACAAAATCAAGGAAGTGTGAGAAAGCTGGTTCTCTACTTTTAAGTAGATTGAAGAAGTAGTTTTTGAGCTCCAATTCTTTACCTTCATTTTCATATTCACACAAGATTTCCATTTCAGGTTTAGAAGCATAGTACCTGTTTTTTTCTCTCAAAATCAATCTCCACTTCGTTGCTGCATAAAAATAATCTTCAGCCGTTTTAGAGCTTATTTCCCTCTCACTAACACGTTCATATTCTTTTTGAAATTGGTCAAACGTAAAACTTTCAATTTTTGTTAAACGGCAAAGTACATGAATGAGAGTCTTCAAATCCGGAGTTCTAAGAACTGAGGTCGATTTTTTTCTTGTTTGGTCATTTCTATTTGACGGCATGACTATTCCAAACCCATTCATCCCAAGGTTTTAAATTTTTTGAAGATTATTAGCCTTGAAATTCTGAATAAAGTTGTTTACATCTATTCCTCTATGAAAATCTGCTCCACTACCTAGTCCGCGGTAATTGTAGGGCGAGTAGAACACCCCGATTGATTCACAGCGCATATGAAGATTTTCCAAAGCATCACGATATTCCCCAGAGAGGAAATCATGTACTTCCATAATATCATTACGTACAATGTATTCTAATAGAATATCAGTAAGAGAATTCATTTTCCACCACGTTTTTAGCAATCTCCCGAGAAAAATGTGATCCTTCATTGACCGATTATAATACCGAATCGGTTCATTATAATTTAGCAACCCATACAATGCAGAAATCATTATCAAACGTATTTCCGGCTTTATTTTTAGCGTATTCCAAGAATCTTCTGATATCCTTCCGCAGAGTCTACCATTGTATCGTTTGTTTGCCTCTAAAAATTTGATTTGGGCATCATTTGTTTCACAACCGAAATCAGGACCCGGGAGTTCTCGAAACGCCAAAGCTACTCTTCTCCTTAATTCCAATAGCCTTTCACCATATTCCTTGCTAAGATAAAAAACAATACTATTTCTCTTTAGTTCACGATAATCTTCTGACCCATTTTTTGCTTTTAGACGACAACACGGTATTAAAATTAGTGATTTCATTCCACTACGACTTAATGGTTTGGTTTTAATAGGTTTTCGCATAACCTTCTCAACAACGGATATTTTGTTCAATCTGGCTTACAGGCCAGAAACCTCTGCAAAAAATTTGGGAATAGCCCTCATTAAAGCAAAAATTATCGTTGTTCCCCCGATGGTTCCAATAGCCCTCTCGTATATCATTAAGGGCAAAATACCCGAAAAAAGTTGCCATGGAAGCCCTAGAAGATAGACCGCTAGAATCATCATCATTCCTTGTTCAGCCATCGTTGAAACATAGGCGTACATAGGTATTTTCGCTTGCAAAGGTGTCATTTTCTTGAACGAACTTAGCACTGCTATGAGTACAGCAATGGAATGTGGTACTATAAAGTAGGGGAACGGATAATTTTTGATGAGATACGCTGCTATAGCGATTGCAAGGAAAAGCGAACTTATTGACGCGCCCAATTTTGTTTTATGGCGGTTTAAACTTCCAAAGCTTGCTCCAGCGACAGGTAATAAGATCGTGTAAGGTCCAAACATGGCCTGCATTGGCGCCGCATAGAATGCGATAATTCCACCAAATAACGACGCGAACAATGCTTCGAAAGGAGGCAGTAAAATCGCTATAATGGGTGTCACGATCAAGTTTAAGGCAAGAAAACTTGGCGCTCCTATAAACATGCTTATTGGCACAAAACTTGTCACAGCATAAAGCGCCCCAAACATCCCGATTCTTGAAGCCATAAGTGCTTTGACAGAATTACTCCTTTTCGTCAACTTTGTTTCACTCTCCCTACCAACAGATCCTCGTAAACCTTTCTCATCTGAAAAACAGCAACTGCAATATCCTCTTCAAGACCGCACCTGCAAGCCCCGCATTTGGGGCATTCAAGCCATCCACATTTCGGACATAACTTTGATTCTTCCACATTGAACTTTTCGCCACATTTAAAACAGTACACCTTGGGACTAGCAAAGAACTTTAAAAAGTTTTCAACTACGCGAGAAAGTGGGATGTGTTTTTCCTTGGCTATTTTCTTAGCATTATCCAATATTTTTTCATCTATGCTTAAAGTAAGTTTAGTTTTGGTTGGCATACATAACAATACGTATAATTACGTATATATGATTTCCCAATAAGTTTAAGAACATAAAAACCCTAAATTTAAATTATTTCTTCATGAGGCAGATTAGCGTGAAAACATTTGAGGATGTTTGGCATGACATTCAAACCATGCTGAAGACTGAAAAACAAGTTCAAACAATATGTCAAAGAAGTGTCAATGATATTATCGAAATAGGTCTGGATGGCATAAAGCTGAGTTCGCGCAGATCAAAGGCTGGCAAGTTGAGACTCATATCAAAAGACGACTTTGAGTATGCCTGGAAAATTCTGTCTACAGAAGGCGTTTACACTTTGCATAGTCTCACAAAAATCATTGGAAGACGTTCAATCACATGTGCAATTCTAGCTAAATTACCATATGTAACAGCGGAATGTGCCAGAGGAAGAGTCTCACTAAAACTTAAAATGTAGGTTTTAAAATAAACAGTCCTATACGTCAAGCTTTTTTCCGGGAGCATGTAGACAGAACTTTTTAAATTCATTGTAATAGTGCCATCCGCAAGCTATTGTGAGCAACAAACCAGTTGCGAAGACAACTGAAACTATTATTATATGCTCGCAAACATCAATCTTCGGGAAAATGTAGAAAAGAAAAGCAACACAAACTGAAAAATAAGAAACTGCTTGTATAATCCAAACTTCACAATTCAGGAAACGTAGTTTATCTGCAAAGAAACGCGGTATCAAAATCTCGTAATCTTCTTTGTTCAAAAATTCCCTTTCCAGGTTGGAGATAAGCGCCATATTTCTCACGAACCAAGCATTCGCTCTCAATGCAAACGCGATTGCAGTATAGCTGAAGATTATGAATATCGTTGCTACTCCTCCAGGCCCAATCACCTGATAAAAGAAATACAAACCAGCAAACAATGCGACATAGGCTGCCACGATTTTCCAAGCGCTGTCTTCCGCTCGAGACACACAATCCCAAAAGGCAGAATACATCTTCAACATGAATTCTTTTCTGTAATCACTCCTCATGCGGGGCCCCCCTTTCTGAAAGATTTACTCTCGCTGTAAAGCATTCTGTACAATAGAGGTGGAACTTGACCGATATTAATCTTTAGCACATTATAGTTGATCTCTTTTACCATATTTGACGCTGCTCTTAGGTTTCTCAAATAGCTCATATCTATCGAACAGCACTCGTAGCCCTCTGAATCTTCATCGAGCAACACTTTACCCGCAGGATCTATAACTACACCCATCAACCCCTCTCCAATGGCATTCGTAGCAGAAACAACATACATCTTGTTCTCCATAGATCGACTTTTCAATGCACAAAGCCAGCTCTCCCTATAATCAAACGCCTCGCTCCGCATACCGAACCCAGAAGGGCCTAGCACGATTTCCGCGCCCCTATACCTCAAAAGGCGATGAGTTTCTGGAAACAGATTTTCGTAACATAAAAGGCACCCTACATTCCCTACACCTGTCACTTTAGCGACTGGAAAAACGTCATTTGCATCCAATCTCAAGTTTCTGGCACTAAAAACAGCCCTCTCAAATTCCGCTAAAAAGACTTTCCTATGTATTGCAATTATATCTCCTTCACTAAAAAGCACCAACGAAAGAAACAGATTCTTTCCCAGCTTCTCTTTAATGCCTGTTGCTATAGCTAAGTCATATTCTCTACACAACCTCTTTATTGATTTGATAGTTTCATCTTCAAGAGACAAGACACCTTGTTCCTTATACGAAGGCAAATAGCCTTCAGGGAACAATATTAGCGCAACATCTTCTGAATGAGCTCTCTTTACATATTCAACCAATTGTGCTATTTGGTTTTGCGGTTTGGGCTGAACTATCGCAATTCTGGGCCTGTTTATCTTCCTCATTCCACTCCCACAATCACCCATACAGCGTTCACAATAAAAGCCTTACAATGAAAACATTCAAATCCAAGATTAGATTATCTGAAATCGCTCAGTTTCCGCGATTTTCCTCTCTTCAGCCAAATAAAAAGCACATTACTATCAAACATCCACTTCGAAACAAAAACTACCTTCACAAATGAAACCAAAAACTCAACAAGCTATTCTAAACTAGAGGGTTGCTATGTCTGTTATTTCTATGGCTACCACGTTCCCTTACTAAAAGGTCGCCAACATCATCTCCATAATCCACAGTAACAACCTTCCTCGGCAACCTCAACCCTCTCCAACACCTTTCGAATATCAATGCCTATGAGTATTAACCTTCTGAATAAACCGTTCCAAAACACAGTTTGGTAGGAAGGTTTATATGTACTACTAATAGAATGTACTACATGGTGGCAGAAGTGGAAACCGAAGAAGTAGTAGTAACCAGAAAAGGCCAAACCACAATCCCGGCACAAATCCGCAGAAAATACAAAATAGAAGAAGGAACACGCCTCGAAGTCATCGAAACCCCAGAAGGCATACTATTCAAACCCAAAAAATCAACCATAGACCTCGCAGGCTCAGGAGCAAAACACGCAACCCCAGAAGAAATGAAGCGCCTCCTAGAGAAGCTCAGGGAAGAAGATGTCTAAAACAGTCTACGACACCAGATTCTTCATAGAACACTACTACTCCCAAGACGAGACGATTCTACAAAAAACAAGAGAAGAACTAAGACAGACCAAACAAAGATACATCTCAACCATCGTAATCCACGAAATCTACCAACTCACACTCCAAAAAGAAGACCGCGAAACCGCAAAGCTAAGAACAAACCTACTGGAAAAAGACTTCAAAACAATAAACGTAGACCCAAAAATCGCAAAAACCTCGGCAGAAATAAGACACAAATACAAAACCTCAATGGCAGACAGCATAATAGCAGCCACAACCCTCACATTAAAAGCAACATGCCTCACAGACGACTCCCACATAAAAAACATCAAAGAAATCAAAACAAAATGGATGTAACCCACTTGTAAATCCGCAAACCACTCAACAGACCCGTTATCTAGAACATTTTTGAGAAATCATCATACACTCTTTTCCTATGCCCAATAAACAATGTAACTACCTGATTTCCGTCTCTGTCAATTTCATAAATGGCCCGATAATCACCCACCCTCAGACCCCAAAAATCAGAGTACTTTAAACGCTTTCCAACCTTATCCGGACGACTTCTCAGCTCCCTCAACTTCTCAACTATCCCCGCTCTTATAGGCTCTTCAATCCTCTCCAAAGCCTTAGCTGCCTTCGGGTGCAGAAATACAGAAAAAGCCACTACAACTCCTCTAAAGGAACAAGAGCCTCAGGATGCTTCCTCGCCTCTTCACTCCGCCTCACCAACATCCTAAAAAACTCACGCGTCTTCTCCCGCTCCTCATAAAAGCTTATAATAGTCTTTATGGCATCGCTTCGACTCTTAAACCGACCCTCAGCCACCCATCTGTCTATCTCCTCAAGCATCTTCTGAGATAGTCTAAGCTGAACTTGAGCCATCGAAGTTCACTGTAAACACTATTGTTTACAAAAACACTTAAACATTTCGACAGAGGCTATTACGTCAGTTTACACCATTCTTAGTCTCCTGATTAACGCCTTAACTTTCTCCTGATCCTTTAGGGCTTCTTCTATTATCGCGTTTGTCAACACGTAAATCCGCAGGTCGTTCAACAAAGCCAACTTCCTAATCTCCCTGTGCAAGTCATCCCGAACCTCAACAACCGTCCTCATGACACTCTTATCCAACGATTAAACCATCCTCGCAACCTTACACGCGCTCAAACTGCATGTTTCGCTGCATAACTCTCCAAACTGACATGTTTATGCCCGTTGAGTCTCCGCCTAGGCTTGAGGTTTCGAGTTGCCTTGTCAAATTTTTGTTTCTCATTTTATCGTCCAACCCCCAAAAGTTTACGCCTAGCAGTAACAGCAGCAATAGCAGTATAAGTGATTTCAAGCTTAGGAGAAAATCCTCCAGATTTTTCCAAAGAATCCACGATAGGATAAGTGTCGTCATCGCCTTCCTCGTGAACCCCAAAGCTGAAACGGTTAACTGCAGATTTAGCCCCTAAAATGTCTGCTTTAACTGTACCGCCGAGAATAATCCATTTATCGCCAGTCGTTCTGAAATCGGTTGAATCATTAATGTAGAGGTTGCCGGATGCACAACGAGTATACATAATATTATAGGCGTCTGGTTCAGGGTCTGTCTGTCCATTACTGTCATAAGCATGAACGTCTGTCAAATGTGCTGACCCCCCAGCCGTGCGACAATAAAGGTAAAGTCTCACCTGTGTGATGTCTGACTCACTTAAACCAGAAGGCAGGTCATTTAAAGGAAAGCGAATAGCGGTTCGCCACGGTCCATCTTTACCTCCCATGCCAAAACGCACCTGGTCAGCAGTAGAATCTTTAACGCTTACATTATCTGCGTGTGCATCATAATTTGCCGTTATAGTTAAAACGGTCACGTCTTCTCAACATACCCTTTAATGTCAATTGTGAAACGAAACACTTTACCTAACCGTGTGTCCTTTTCTCCGATTACAGTAAGGTATTTACCGCATAATTCCTTAAGCCAATTAGTACATTGTTCAACCGCAAAGAAATCTCCGCTATAAACGGGAACACCATAACTTAAGTAACGTTTAAACATCCAATCCAGCAGTGCCTTATAATGTGTTCCATCGTTATTGTCATAGTCATTTTTGTCTATGATACTACTTGCGAATGTGGCCACCGCAACATTATCAAGCTTATCCTCTTGTGGTGTTCTAAGTTCAAAATACAAAATAACACGAATTTCTCCATTGTCATCCTCGACACAGACAAGATGAGCATTCCGCTTCTGCAACAAACTCAAAACATACGTAGGTTCAGTCTTGTGCCAAACACTCCAACAAAGCACACTAAAATTAGTCGGAGATTGCTCACCAATCCACTTAGCGATTTTGCTTAATTGCTGTCTTATTTCCACTTCATACATTATCATGTGCTATCGTCATCCCAGTAGCTTACATATCCATCCACGGCGACGGCGGCTGAAAGGTTCAAAATCAATGCTTCTCCTGCGTTTGTTGCGAGTAAGAAGGCAGGAGGCTGAACGGCTTGGCCATAGCCTTCGCCTTTACCGTCAAAGTTCATATCTCCGCTTAAGTCATTAAATCCGCTTTTCCATTTGCAGTTGACTGCTCCGCTGACAACCAGAACAACCACATAAACCTTGATTCTTTTACCTGTCACAGTGGCCACAATTGTGTTATCGCCTGAAACCGCATGGTCTATTTTTGCGGTTTTAAGCGTCTTGTCTATACGCATGTTGACATTGCCAATAGTGTTAGAACCCACGGGAATGCTGGGCAATGAAACAACATCAACGTCTCCAATATTGTTGTTTCCAGCTGGCAATGAAGGCAGAGTTTTAGCATCAACTTGCAGGTCCTTCTCTGCGTCGATGTTTAATTCAGAAGCTTTCAAGCCAACAGTTGCGGCAACATTCACTAAAAGACGCTTGTAGGCGTCGACTCGAGCATAAAGGTTAGCTGTGTCCACCGTGAGTGCAGTTGGTTCAGTTTCTGAGAATTGAAAGCCCAAGATGTTTTGTTCAATTTTTACCGGGTGAGGATTAAGAAGGTTATCAATGTTCCATGCTCCACTTTTCACGGCGGAAACGACATCGCCTGAAGTTAAGGCTCTTATTTGCCGTGGGTCAATTTCTGTGCCCGCATTAGCTAACTGAACAATTAACTCATAGGTTGTCGCTCTCTGTTTAAGTTGTTGCCCCTGACCGCCGTAAACTCTGCCTAAGACCCTATCAGCTTTATCTATAAGGTCAATGGCGTTCTTGACTTCAACTGGCATGTTAAGGTTTCCAGCGTAATAGCCCACATCTCTCCAAACGTTTGCAGCATCTCTAACTTGAACTTGGCTTAAGCCGCCTGCTCCACCACCAGCATCATAAAACGCGCTTCCATCAGTTAGGCGAACGGGCAAATACCTAGCAGGGTCTTTTACGGTTGAGAGTTGGGCGAGAACCTCGACCATTTTCTCATGTATTGCCTGGTAAGCCCGAGCGTACTGACCCCACGGAACTTCGCTCACGCCGCAACACCAGCCTTGACTTTTTTCAACTCTTTGTCCAACGATTCAACTTTCGCAGCGAGCTGTTTCACCGCGCCTATGAGCAAACCCGTTAACGCTCCAGCATTAATCAAACCGTTTTCCGTAACTTCTGGCGGAAGGCTTTCAGGATCAGAAAGCGGCATGCCTCTCTCGTCAACCTTCCCGTTGCCTCTGATCCTCTTTATGATAGCCAAATCGTCTAGCACATCAAACTGTCCTAGGGCTTTGTACCAAACGCTGTTTCCGGCAATACAGTTCCAGTAGGTTGTTGTTGTGCCCACGCTACCGCTGTTTGCGGCTGGAGGCATAGCCTGATTCAGTGAAGCCAGGTTTGTGATGGCTTGGGTGTTCATGTTCAAGCCCGCACCCATCGTTACACCACCATCAAAAGTCATGCCATTAGCGTAAACATGCGGTATTCTATCTTCGGCGAAAACCCCGCTTGTTACATCGCCTGCTGCATGGATATGACCTGCCGGAGTGTAACGCCCATTCGGGTTAACGTACATGGGGTCGAAGTTTGCTCCTTGAGCCTCGAGCACATAACCGCTTGTGCCTCTTGGCAGCCTCGCTAACGGAAACTGTCCACTCGTGATTATGCCCACATCGGCTGTTACATTCTGCAAAACACGAGCCGAAGTTATAACCGTGTAATTGGCTATGTCAAGCCATCCCAGACTTGCAAGTCCACTGACGTATAAGTTGCTCCATCTCTTTGTGCTGCTTCCCAGATCATAAGTTGCATCCGCATCCGGAATCACGTGGAAGTTAAAGAGCATGTTGCTGACGTGAATTTCAACCGCGTGGATGTGGGCCCAACGTTTAACGCTTGAGCCTATGTTTCCGGTATTATCAGCAGGTGGGAACAAGTCATACCTAAGCTCAAGTTGGCCGGCTCCCACATGTTTAAACCAAGCATCTAAAGCTGAATCTCCACCAGGACCGAACTGAAGCATGTCGCTGCTCAACTGAGCTCTGGGATTTGATTCCCCTACTGTTTTGATCCGCATGTAGCCGTCAGTGTATAAGAGCAGATAAAACGTGTGCACCTCTTTCCATTTCGCATTTTCCGATCCCAAAGTCCCCCGTCCATCATCACTTGGCTGAAATTGATGATCCAAAGCTGCGGTTCCAGCCTTGTTCTTTGTGCGGAATTTGATTATTGCTGCTGCTTCATCGAAAGGTCCTATATGCTTGGGGGAGATCCAGCCTGCGAGCTTATCCCAGCCGCCGTCATCCTGATTTGGCCATTGCTGTCCATCTTCGCCACCAGTTTCATGTCCGACGTGATGAGAGCCTAAGCCTCCACCGTATTGTACTGTTGGGATTCCTTTCTTGCCGAGTTTTGTTCTTGCAAGCTTTTCAACAGTGACGGTTGTCGCTCGCATTCCGTAAAGATAGTCAGCAAGTAACGGGGGAACTTTTCCGAGCTCTAACCTTATCTCCAAAACTTGTGTTCTTGCGTCTACGTAATATTCAACGCTTTCAATCCGAAAGTCAGCGTCAACATTCTCATTAGGCAGAGTCACATGGATTTTGTCTCCCGGAAGAAGTGGCGTATTCCCGTAGTCAATGACGGTGCTTCTTATTGTAAGATATTCCGCTGGGTTTTTGAAATAATCAAGTAAAGCCTTAACTCTCAAATCACACTCGTTATCGCTTATAAGCTCCTCATCTGTCTCGGTCAATTCGCGAAGTCCATAAGCGTTTTGACTTCCTGAATCTTCTCTTGCAGCTTCGTATCTCCGACCGCCGAAATATAAAGCGTCGATCCAGAAGTTGCCTGTGCCTACCCCAGCAAACCAGCCATCAATACGAATCTTCTTAATCTGGCTCCAGTCGAAGCCTGTGTCAACCCATTCCCACTCGATCTCGTTTGCTAAGCCAACTTTCAAGTCCGTTTTGCGCCACTCATCGGGAGCAATTGTAATGTGTTTTCCAGCCTCTTTATTCGCCGCATCAGATAAGAGAATGCCAACATTGCCATCGTAAGCCTTTTCCAAATATGCATAGAAACTTAAAATTGGATACTTGTTGGCATCAACCTCTTTTCCAGCGTTTAGAGTGAATATTGCGCCTGCCCAGTAAAGGTTTTGTCCGTAAACTTTGATGCTTGCTGAACCCCTAACCTTAAAGCCTGTGTCAAGGCTGACTTCTCCCGCAGCTGCACTCCAAGAACCATCAGAAGGCGTCAAGCTTTCAGTCCAAGCATCCTTGTCAACTGGAACGCTTTTGTCAGCTAAACCATAAACCATGACCTTATTGCGAATGCGGTGGATATCCTTTCTATACTCGCTGATCTCAATCTTTTCAGAGAGGTTTACCGAGGAAGTTTTGCTGTTTTTTGGGAAAAACTCGAATTTGCCATCTGGTGCCACACGAAAGTCAAAGCCTATGATGCCTGCCTTATCTGATGATTCCGCAACATACTTCAAAATGTCCCAGACAGGCGTGTTTTCGTATTCCAGCTTCGTGTATGTCGTGTCCATTTTTTCTACGAGGTCGATCCATACTTTGCCGTTTGCTAATACAGTGTATGTGTTGGCAAGATTATTGACCATCGTAACCGTATTTCCAAGGACTGAAGCAACTTCGTTGTACTCCCAAGCATTGCTATCTTGGATTTTCACGAGCATACCAACGCTGAAAATGGGTCCATCCGCCACAACACAATTTTTCTGGCCTGAAGCCGCATCGCTTGTTAAAGCACTGTTTGTTCTACAATGGTCCAAGCCAAAGTAATAGTCGGCAAGATCCCTAGCGACATCCTCGCCTTTTTTGTTTTCATAAACCTTTGTTACAACTCTGCGGAAGATACGCTCTCCCCAGCACCTGCCACTAACCCTTACATAATTCTCAGCGGGCGTAGATTCATATTTGACACTTTCAACACGGAACGTTATGATCTGCGGAACATTCGTGCCTCTCCCGATGTCTATATGTCCATCCATGCCCACATTAATTGGCGATGTGCCACCTAGACTGTATTTCTTATTCCAATTCTGCAAGAGGCACTCAAAACTGCCAACTTCTTTCGTGCAACCAAGGTGTACTCTAAGCTCGATTACGTCGCCTTGAGGCGGAGTGATGGAACCAAAAGCAATTGCAACCTTGGGAATTTCTACGCTCATCACTCGACACCTCGCCTATACATGACTTCCTCTTCTCCAGCGCGGACTATACTACGAGTACGTGTAGGTGTCTCGGCAACAGATGCGTTGTATTCTTTGACAGAAGCTGTTGCAGCGTTCATTTGAGAGGCGAAATGCCACATGGCGGCCGCCGCCGCAATTATGACCGCTATGCCAACACCTGTTAAAGCCAGAAAAGTGGCATAGCTAATGTTCAAGGCGTTTTGTGCGGCAGTCGCAACCCAACATGCAGCCGCATAGACTTTCTGGGCTACGGCTACACCCCAGCTTGTCCGCATGAACATGCCCATAACTGTGATGACCATCATGGCGCTATTGAAAACCCGAGCCTGCTCATCGTTTAACAAGCCAAACTGATGGGCTATATGCCCAATAGCTGTGCCAGTCGCACCCAAACCAGCAATGGCCGCTCCCAGGCTTTTAACTCGCACACCAAGGCTTTCAGTGTCAGCCTGAATCCTTGCAAACTCGTGGCTTGCGCGATTAACGGCGCGAATTGTTACTGCAATCTCACGGAAGGACATCACAGCCCAGCCTCCGATTTTGCTGTGTCCAAAGCGTCTAGAATGATGCGCTCAAACTCTGGCAGGTGTTCTTGGACGGCTGGGTATAGGTAGGGTCTCGCAGCCATGTATCGAGTTCCAAGTTCAACGAATAGCGCGTAGGTGGCTTCTGCACCTATTTCAGCGACCCATTCATAAATTTTGGCATAAATTGAACTTCGCAGATGGCCTGTTCTTACCGGGACAAGTAGTTTAGCTGAGGCTTTAACGTCTGCAGCCCAGTTCGCCAACTGCCTATGCACGTGCCTTTGCATGCTTGAATCAAACTTTTCTATAGCTGTCTTGAACTCTTCGATGCCTTCTACATCACACGTTATTTCAACCGCCATTTCGTTTCCCTCTCGGCTTTTTGGCGTTCTTCCTCCATTTGACGGTCTAACTCGTTAAGGATGACGATGAACTGCTGGATGGTTTTGGCTGATTCTCTTCCGATTTCGCTTGGCAATTTTCCGAACTCTTTGCACAATCTGTATTCGGTGATTGCGGGGTTTGGCTTTTGTCTTCGGATGGCTCGGATAAAAAACTCGTCTCATCAGTGCTAAGGCTGTTAAGCCTGTTGACTGTTTGGCTGAACAGTTCGCCTAAGCCTATCGGAACGCCGTCATCGTCAGCGAGCAATTTCTCCAATGTTAAGGGTTTGTGTGATGGTTGCTCTTTGAGGCTTGCCCATATGGTTTCGGCTTGGATAGCGATAAAGTCGCTGCTCACAACCTGCCCAGAAATCGGATGGTATTTCGTGTATTTCTGAATGATTCGGCTGCGCTTGGCCCATGTGATTTCGCTGAATACATAACGACCGGCATACTGTTTGCCAAAGCGTTCGTTAAGCTCTAAAACTTCTGTTCGCACTTAGAAGCCTCCTAACTTATGCTCACCGGACCTTTAGCCACGAAGCTGGCTTTTAATGCGACGAGGTCTTCAATGCGTGCAGGCGTAATAACGTTCTCCCATCTGCAACCAGTGAAAACAGCCTTGTTTGCGCCGCCTAACCCAAACTCTAAGTCAAAAGTGGTGTCGTTGATGACGTCCTCAAATTCTTCTCTGCTCTCAAATTCGAAGGTTATTTCTCCGTGTAAGTTTCGGTGTCTGTGGGGCAGATACTTGAGCAGGTAGCCGTCGGTTGTGCGTATGACAGGCACTTGCTTAAGGTTGTTTTCAATCGTGAATTTCCAATCTGTCACCCGGTCAAGCGTGGTTGCTCCTTTCTTAACATAGCTTTCGTAGAATGGTACGGCTCCTGCATGGTCTGCGTAGGTTGCTCCTGTTATCTTGGCGGTTCCAACTTCCAAGTTTTGTCCGATGAGCTCACCGGTTGCCTTGACAACATCTTCTATGCCGCATTCAACGGTTACTTTTTGGAATTTGCAGCCGTTATGAATTAGCGAGATTATGTCAGTTGCGGATGCGAAGATTCCCTTGTAATGCAATACTTGAATGCTCAGAGACTTGCCTAAGTCAACTTTTGTATATTGCAGAAAGTTTATTGGGGCGTCGATGGGCAATGGATAAGCAACCTTCAAGGCTACGTTTCGCAGGCCCTTTTTGATTGCCTGCAAGTCATAGGAGCCTATTCCGCGCACTTTGATGTTGGATGGGTTTATCGCTGGCTCAACACTCTCTGCGGGGACGCTCAGCATTGAGGGATTGGCTGGTGTTGTGCCGTAGGTGGCTTCTTCCACGTAGTAGATTCTTGTCTCATGGGCTCCATATGTATTAACCATTTTGTTTCACCTTTCAGAATGCGCCTCCAATGTCCTCGAAGGACCATGATTTTAGGGTAAATTCGGTGCAGAAAATGAAGGGTTTAACGTCCACACGGTCGGCATCCCGAAAACTAGCGATGTCCAAATACGTGATTCCATTAACTGTGACCGTGCAGCTCACATAATCGCAATATAAAACGGCCGGTGTTATGTTGTTGCTTGGGTTTGTGGTTCTTGCGAGAAGCCAAACATAGCCGTCGCCATCAATGTAGTCGGTGGTAGATGATGTAAGTGTAATAGTGAGTGTTTCATCTGCTCCGGCATATCCGGTCTGAGCTTGCTCCCAACCATTATTCACATGGTTCCAAACCTTTATTGTGAGTCCAGTACCGCTGGGAGCTGTGCCGTAGCCTTCAAAGGCTAAAACAATTTTCTTAACGGTCTTCTCTCTGCTCTCAACCCTGAAACGGAAAAGCATTAGTGCGTGTTCTCCGTTGACACTGTGGCTTTTATAGTGGCGGTTTTCATCGCTATACCAGATTTTTTCATACTCGGTATTCGTCAGCTCGGTCCAGCTAGCTTGTCCAGGAGCAAGCTCTGTTGCTGAGCCTGCTTGAAAGGCCTTATGTGGATCGCCGGATGGATAGCCCAAGCCAGCAAAATCACACCGTGTCTGATTCGGGATTGTGCGGTTCTGCCTTACAATGCGGTTAACCTCTTCAACCATCTTGTTCCGCATATGCCTGCCAGAGTCAGATGAGGCGTGCTTATCTGTTGCCCAAACGTTGACACGCAAAGAACCTGAGCGCCTGCGGATTCTGCCTGACATCTCAATTTTTGTGTCCCTGCTTTCCGCAAGCCCCACGGTGATTTGTCCGTCATAGTTTTTGAAAAGCTCTTGGTTGTACCATTCTTTGCTGACGTAGATGCTTGCTAGTGCTCCATCCTCTTTGACGACACGCATGTTCTTATTCAGAAGCCTGACAACAGTTGTTACCGGATCTTCAATTTCTGACATTAGCCAATCAGCCTCCTGCATGACACCCTGAAGTACGCTGGTTCGCCGGCGAAGTCGAAGGCTTGGACGCTTAATATCTCGTAGTCTTCTCCCTTGTGGCGTATCTTGTCCTGCCGCCTTAGAGGAGCGAATGTGTAAAGTGTTATGTAATCGTTGACTATGTAGCCGGGTTCGATGAGAATCTCGTCAGCCCTTGTTGGGTCTACTATTGCTAATATGGGGGTTCTTTCGCTGTATGTGACCCTGTCTCCTACTTGCGTTACTTGGTAGAGAAGGATATTCTCGCCTTTGCTGCGCAGGATTCTTGTGAAAGCCGTAATGGGTTCCTCGTAGCATAGGAATAGTTGTGCGAGCCAGCTCACGTTGGCCATTGCTTTTTGTTCGGTGATGGGTGTGAAATCGTCGAATTTTGGGCCCCAATACATGAACTGCGATTGATATTTGTCGACGATTTTCACGCTGAAGGCGAGGCTTGGCTTGTCGTGGGCGGCTCTCATTTTCGACAGGATTCCGCTTGTTATTGCGTCGTAGTAGGGGCATGCTGGAGACCGTGTAACAACGTCCATGTAACCGGGCCAGCAAACAGCTGGATAATAGGCTGGATACTGTGCTGATGGTCTTATGCCTTGGAGAGAGCTGTAGACTCTTTGGCATGTTACGCTCCAGCCTTCATAAGCGTATAGGCCTAATAATGCGAAGCTCATCGGGTCGTCGTAGACTTCTGTCTCGTTCAATCCTACGCGATGCCATTTTCCGTCGCCTGAAGGCTTAGGGTCGAACCACAGGTAAAGCTGTTCGAAACCGTCACGGAGAAAGCCTATAGCATCGCTCATCATTGTTTCGTATTGGTTTTTGTTGGCTGTGTCGTAGGTTTCAGCAAGCATTTTCAAGCCGATAAGGTCATACAAATCCTCGACGTTCATGGGTTGAGACCAGGCGTCAGCTGTGGTGACGTAGCGTGCAAATGCGCCATAGTACTTGTCGTGGACGCCCAGTTCTGAGGGTTTATGTTGCATGTTGTATAGGAAGGTGGATCCTGCGAGCTTGGCGGCGTTGAGGTAGCTTGCCGTGTTTGTTAGCGTATAGGCTTTCAGGAGTGGAGGGATGCATCTGCCGGCGTCGATGCTCCAGTACTCTGTTCCTGTCTCGCTGTTTCTGAATCCGCCGTAAGCCTTTTTCGTGTCGTCTGTGCATTGCTGAGTTAGAATGAAGTCTGCGAGCTCTGTTATTTTTGCAAGGGTTTCTGTTTTGTTTGCCTCGAATTGCTTGGCGTTATAAGCCTCGTGGAGAAAGTCTATTGCGAAGGCGGAAGCGAGGACTCCTCTGCCATAGGCTGGGTCTGGTCCTTCAACTCTGCCGTTTTTGGTTGCGTTGTAAGTGTATGCCAGATTGTTTTCCATGGTTAAGACGTTGCCGCTTATGCTCGCGACCTTGTTCCATTCTGTGTGGGCGTCGTCCTTGATTTCTACTGGGTATCCCACTTGAAACTTTGAGCCGTCGGCGACTGGGACGTTCTTTTGGCCGGCAGGCGAGTCCTGGTTCATTGCTGTGGCTATAACGTAGAAGTAGGGAGCGTAACGCGTGATGAACGGGTGGTAGGCTTCAGGCACCGTGCCCATCAGACTTTCCCCACGTGTGGTTGTTTGAGGTTGTTCAGGATGCGTTCCAGTTCGGTTTGCAGAATGTCTAGGGGTGGAGCCTTGCTTAGGACGGAGACGTTTTGGTCTCCGACGCTGAAGCTTAGGCCGACGGCGGAGCCGCCGGTCAAGTAGCAAATTGCATAAATAGCCGCTAGAACAGTTATGAACTCCTTTTCGGGTTCGGTACAGCTTTGATAGTCGATTTCTTTGTTGAGCTCCAGTTCGAGTGTAACCTCAGCCCGTTTAATCATCTTCAAAATTTTAGCGTCTGGAACCTCAGCTGAGCTAATGTTAATCACGTCGCGGACATCGTCAACGGACACGCTTGCCAAACAGCTCAACCCTGAGCAGACAGAGGAAAAGAGGCTAAATTTAAACAATTTTCACGATGAAAAGGGTGATTTTAAGACTGTTTAGTGGAAAATCATGTTTTAAAACGTATTTTTGTGAAATGATATTATTGTGTTGTGTCGGTTGATGCGTGATGTTCGTGAAAGGAATAAAATATAGAAAGGAATAAAATATATATGTGCGTCTTGGCTTTTGCCTTAAGTCTTCATGGAATGCATAGGTGTATGCTTCGGGTGGAAAAATGCCGAGGACTAAGCGAGAGGCTGTTTCGCGAAAAAACGTGCGCATACCGAAACCGCTCATGGATGAGGTAGACGGAATCGTGCGGGAGGGTGGACTGTACATTAATCGTCAGCAGTTTATTGAATCGGCGATTAGAGAGAAGGTTGAGAGGTTTAAGATCGGGGGAGAAAGAGGGGCTGCGAATCTTGAATTGGAACCAGGGATTGCAACTCCGTCAAAGGGAGTGAGTGACGATCTTCTGGTTAATGTTAAGGATGTATTCTTGGCACACACCATCGCAAATACGGTTAAAGGAGAACCAATGCCCGCTGATCATTTAGACCTGAAACAGCTTGAAGAACTCATTAGGCGATTTTTAAAGAAAATGGCGCGGCGAGAGGGCAGGAAAATCTCAAAGAAGTATATGGATGAGTTGACAGAGGAGTTAATGAAATACCACAAAGAACTGCTCGAAGGATTAACCCTCATGGAACAGTATTGACGTGTGTCCAAGCGCAATTTTGGGTTCGGTGTGGTTGCGTGCACTATTAGGTGGTTTTCAAGTGTGCATAGCGCAGAGTTTCTGTCTGTTTCTTTAAACTCTATGAAAATCTGATTTTTCCCATAAACTTGTGATATTCACTCATAGAACCGACTTTCACAAATCTTATATATCCTGAGGGGAACATACGCGTTACACTTATGCTCAAAACGGCTGCGCCGGTGTTTGGCATGGGGGGTCATCGAAGGGGAGAGGTTGAGATTATGCGGGATATTTTAGAGGCTTGTCTGAGGGGCGTAAATAAGACTAGGATTGTTTATCGTGCCAATTTGAATTTTTCTCGTTTGGAGAGGTATTTGGGGTTGCTTTTGGGTTTGGGTTTTGTTGTTGAGGAGGATGACCCAGCCGGAAGCGTCGTTTATAGGACTACTAGGGCTGGTTTGGATTTTGTTAATGGCTGTTTGAGGATGCAGAAGAGTTTAAGGAGCGTGCCTGTTGAATTAAAGAGTAGGGTTTAGATTTAATAATGGCTTTATCGAAATGCTGAAAGGCTTAGCCTTTAAGTTTTACGCTTGAAAGTAGTGGAATATTAAAGAAATTTGGTGAAAGGTTTATATTTGCCATTAAATTTATTTTTGGTGGAGTTTGAATGAAATGGTGGAAGTGATTGTGAGAGAGGTTGATCCTCAAGGCCGAATATCTATTCCGATAAAGTGGCGAAAGGGGTGGAAATCCCGAAAAATAGTGTTGATAAGGCGTGGAAACAGAATCGAAGTGGTTTTGATGGAGCCGATTTTTCCCTCCGAGTTATTTGACTCTATTCAGGTGTCTGAGATAGTGAACTTCGCGGATTCGCATTCTCTCAGGAAGGCTCTGATGGAGCTGCGTGAAAGTTGAGGTTTGTGGATTCAAACGTTTTTCTTCACGCCTTTCTCATCCCTCGCAGGAAGTTGACGAAGGAGGAGCAGAGTATTAAGGACGAGGCGAAGGCTATTGTGAAGAGAATAGAAGGCGGAGAGGAGGTGGCTACGACCACGGTTCACGTTTCAGAGGTCGTCAACATAATTGAAACTGGACTGAGTCTGCAGAAATCCCTGGGCTTTCTTACATGGGTCATGACGAGCGCAAACATAAAAGTTTGCTCGGTGAGGGCGGAGGACTATGAGACGGCTCTGCCGATAGCGAAGGATAGCAATGTCAGTGCCAACGACGCAGTGGCATATCTTTCCATGAAAAATCACAATTTAAGGGAAATATACTCTTTTGACAAGCACTTCGACAAACTCGAGGGCGTTACTAGGCTGCCGAGGGCGCTGCCTTGAGGAGCAGAGTTTAAATGGGTTTGTCAGAACGCTGACTCAATCTTTCTTTCTCAGTCTCTTCAGCGTTTCCATGAATTTGCCATCAATGAGCAATGGTCTAGACTGTGCATTAAGTCTTCAACATCCTTCTCGCTTAGCTTTTCTACAACACGCTCAACTTCTTCGATGAACTTCCTCGCCACAACCTACACCCACTATAGAAATGGGGGTTTGCTGTCATAAGCATTCCCAAACGCGCTTGTGTGAAGGTGATGTACTTTTCTTCGAGTTTTATAGCTTTTTGATTGTCTCTAGTGTGTCGCGGTAGATGTTGGAGCTTATGTAGAAGTTTTCTTCGATTAGTGTTGCTAGCATTTGTTCGGCGTCGTCCTTTGTTATTATCTTTCTTTTGGTTGCGGTTAAGATTATGTAGATTGTTCCTCGTGGGTTAAGTCCAAGGTGTCTTGCCACCTCTCGGGCGTTTGATTGATCGATGAGGACCACTTTTTCGTTTTTTTGTTTGGTGAGGATTATGGCTTGTGCCTCGCCTATGTCTATTCCTGTCATCTGTGCGAGTGCTTCTGATTTTTTTGAGTTTTCTTTGGTTAAGGGGGTTGAGATGAGCCATCCGTCGTTTAGTGCTTGTTCTATTACGTATGCATCGGAATATCCTTTTGTTTTTCCGCGGTCTACGGTTTCGGTTTTTACTTCTGGTGGGATCTGTACTTGAGTGAACATTTCTCTGAGAAGGTGGAGTTTGCCTAGTCTTGCTAGGTAGATGAGGTGTGTGGCGTTTGAGACTGGCAATTGGGTTGTTTACTCCGTGAGGGCGGCTTTGATGTCTTCTTCGAGGTCTTTTGGGGTGTATTTGAATTGGATTCCTTGTTTGGCTGCTAGTTCCATCATCTCTCTGAGGGTGATTCCAGCGAGTCTTGCCGCGCGCCACAGTGTTACTTTTCCTTCTTGGTATAGTCTTAGGGCTCTTTCTGTCTTCCATTGTGCGATTGCTCTTGCCAGGAGTTTTCTGATGAGCGTGGCTCGGTCGGTTTTTTCTTCTTTTTCGATTTCTTTTAGGTCTTTTGCTATGTCGTTTGGTATGCGTGTGGAGATGATCTCGGTCATTGTTTTCACTGTTTACATTTGTTGGTAAACGATACATATAAACGTTTACATGGCCGAGGCAACTTAGGCTTTTGATATGATTATCTCTTTTGGTTTTGGATGCGGGTTGTTTAATAAAATTATTTAAACTTGGGGGAATATTTTGTTTTGGGACGATTTGTGGAGTTTGAGCGGGTTTTCATTGATGAGGTCAAAAAGAAGTTTGTTGAATCTGAAGTGGGAATATGTGTTACTACTTATATAACGTTTATAAACTATAAAGTAATAATGTATAAATGGTAGTGAGAGGAAAATGGAAGATTCCCAGATTTTAGAAATTCTCAAAAAATCTGAAGAAGATAGTAAGTGGGTTAGTGAGGAATATGATAAACTTCGAACCAAGTATGAGGGAAAAGTGTTTGCAGTAAGGAACAAGAATGTTCTTTCACATGCCGATACAGTAGAGGAGCTTGTAGAGAAACTAGAAAATATGGGTGAAGATGTAGGGTTCTTACTCATAGAAACGGTTCCTCGAAGAGACTTGTCTTTCATCCTTTAGAGGATGAACATTGCCTAGAATACGTTGTTCGGTTAGGGGATTTGTCGGTAGAAAACCTTTCCCCTTTGTTACTTTTTTCATAAGAACTCTTCATGTTTCTAAGCCAGTAGACGCTCTAATTGATACTGGGAGCCCATTCACCGTTTTATCAACAAATGATATTTTAAGCACAAGAATGCCTATCACTAGAATGCAGTCAGGCGAGACTGTGTCGTTGGCAGGATATCGCTTTTTCAATCATCCAATCAGAGATGTCACCATGAACTTCAGAACGGAATCGGATGAGCTTTTTAAGGTGAATTTACCAACAATTGGTTCATTGGTTCCGACAAAGATTGACAAAAAAACGATGGATGACGTCAAGCATATTCCTAGCATAATAGGAAACGATTTTTTAGAAGACCAAAAGCTTGCTTTATATTTCAACCCAAGTGCTCGAGTAGTATATCTCGAATATTAATAATGCAACTTTAAAATGAGAAAAGAAGTCTTGAATGCACTGAACTCAGAACCAGTTTATGCTTTGACTTATTAGAAGTAAATATAATATTAAACCTCATTTTGCAACAACCAGAAATCGCCTAAACCTTACTTTGCAACGCAAACCTCATCTATGCAACAGAACCTCCAGTTGTAACGCATAAGATTCTTGACCCTGCACCATTAAAGATATTGCTTGGGATGAATTTCATAGAAAGAATAAGGTTAACCGTTGACGGAAAGGATGGAACATTTGGTTTGGAAGATCCTTAACTGGCGAAAGCCGGGGCTGATGGGGTTTAGGCTTTTGATATGACTATTTCTTTTGGTTTTGTGTTGTAGGTGAATTCGATTTTTAGGTCGTTTTCTGTCTGGTTTTGGATGTGGAGTCCTTGAAGCTGAAAGCCTTTGCCTGGTGGGATTATTGTTGTTCCTGCGCCTTTTCTTTCCCATTTGGTTTGTTTTTGGTTTTGGGTTTTTAGTTGTAGGAGTACGCCCATTAGGTCGTGTCCGAGTCTTATTTTGGCTGTTTTGGCGTCGTAGTCGACTAGGCCTTTTTGGTGTGCTTCTGTGCAGTGTTTTGTGAGTTCGTCTGGTTGGAGTTTTGTTTTTGTGGCTATTTCGTCGAGGGTGTGCCAGTTGCCGTCTTCTAGGAGTCTGAAAAGTCGGAGCATTTGTATCTGTTGTGGAAGGTTTGGTTTTTTGGGGATTTAAGGGTTGGGAACTCTGGGGTTAGAACGTGTGGGTATGGAGTTGGGTTCTGTAAGATTCTTTCAGACTTGTTGGTTAGAACTCCGTGGTTCTTATGGTTTTAAGAATGGGCTTCGAGCATAGTTGTGACATTGGTTAGGCATGTAGCCGGCTATATGCCGTATGGTTAGGCCGGTCTAGCCCGTGCCGAGTGTGGGGCACGTTAAAGATAACCCAAAATGGAGAAAAGGAGAGTGATAAAGAAGATGAACAAGAAATTAGTTGCGCTATTGATTCCGTTGATGCTTATATCTATGGCAAGCTTTGGCTATGCGCACTGGTCAGACAGTGTGACCAAGAAGTACAAGCTGCACTCTGGAACGGTTGAGATAGATATTATACAGTGGCACATAGACAAGTGTACGAGTTACGACGTTAACTGCAACAAAGAAGTTTATGGCGACGAGATACAGGTGTTCCCAATAAAAGATCCAACTGGTCAGGTTATCGACTTGCATATCTTGGCTGATCCGATATTCCCGTGCTGGGAACTAGAGTTCAAGATGCTTGTCCACAACAAGGGAAGACTGGCGGTCAGATTTGAAAAGCCAACAATAGTGTTCAAGGGTCCATATGATGCAGGAGTGGATCCGTGTTGGGACCCCATTACAGGCGGTATAGACTATGATTGGGACAAAAAAGAGTTCCCTGGCATCCCATGGTTCGAATACATATGCCTGATGTACAAACATGACGACACGACCTACCCGACCTGTCCAAAGCCTTGCACCGACAAGTCACACTACACTATACCCGCGGATCCCACCGAATACAGATACAAGCCTTGCGAATGCATCATGATAAAGCAGTGGTTGCACCTCAAGCAGGCAGCTCTTCCAGACTGGCCTGAAACTAGGCTTCAGGAATACCTTCAGTGCAGGTACTTGAGAATAGACTTCGAAATCAAAGCCATAAACGAAGTTGGAACCGAGTGGGGCAGCGTAGGCCAAACCTATCCATAAACTGCGCAAACCATAACACATAAAAAACAAAACCTTTCTTCCCCTTTTCTTAGTCCTCATCCAAACTCCGCCTAAAAGGAATGAATTGTCGTTGAACCGTCTCCACCACAATCACAGACGCCCAACCCACAAAAACAGGCGTCTACTCTTCGCCTTACTAGTCCCCATCCTACTCATCACCCTATCCAGCTTCGGCTACGCCCACTGGACCGACAGCGTAGCCAAAAAATACAAACTCCATGTCCTATGCACCCAAACAAAAATAAAAACAGACAAAGTTCTCACCGACTGGGTTGACGACAAATACATCATAAAAATTCCCTCCGACAAGGAACTAGAAGCCATGGGCGGAACCTACACGCTAAGAATCAGCATCGACCCAGTATTCCCAGGCTTTGACGTCTGGATAGGACTCATGCTCCACAACCAAGGAATCCTCCCAGAACGAGTATACCCACCCATTTTCACCATCACCGGAAAACCACCCAACGGCGTAAGCTACGAATCCTCCAGTTTCACCTACGGAATCTTCAGCGGCGGAGACTTCACCGACTATTACGCAGGCATCAACCGCAAAAACTTCAGAAAAGTACTCGACCCCAGCAAAGGCATAGTCGGCAAAACAACCATAGACCCCCCATTGCCCAGGGTCATCGAACCCTGCAACAAACTCGTCATTTGGACCTACCTCAAACTCATCGACGGACCCTCAGAATTCACCGTCCAAATAGAAATCGCCGTCCACACCGAATTCGCCTAACTCCGAAACCAAAATATCTCAGAACACCAACATAATTCCACTCACGAAAGGGACAAGCATGATGAGCGCGCGTATGTTTAAATGTTTTTGGGATTTCCATGAGAAAGCTTCTGGTCATTTGGATTAGTCTTATTGTTTTCTCAGTTTATGTACTCTCTGCCTTCTCACAGGAGGTGGGTCTAAGCACGGTTGGGCGCGCGCAGACATATTCTATCCCTTCCACCGAATATATTGGGAACAGATACTGCCTTTCTGTAATCTACAACATCAAGATAGACTCTTTGAGTGAGAAAGCTTCTCTGAGATTTACTTCTAAGCGAGACGTTGAAGTTCAGAGCGCCCAGATCTATTTTAATGTCTATGGGCTTCCCGGAGACGTTAGAATCGGTGTTCAAGAAGACGATGGGGGAGGGGAACCATCGGGGACTTTTCTAGGTTACCAAGATGTAACCGTGATATCGAAAGAGAAATGGTATGTGGCTACCTTGTCTCCACCAGTTGCTTTAAGCAAAAACTCTGTCTATCACATTGTCATTACTCCTCTGAGCGGATATGATGCAGACAATTACATCTTGATCTGGGTGAACTATCCAAACAACAGAATATACCCTTACGATCAAGAGCAAGACGACAATTTGAATTCATTGTTCTACGATGGAGACTCTTGGTCCGTTCAAGACAGAGATCCTGAGTTCATATTGGACCTGACAAGCGGAGAACACATTGGTATCACTTACAACTTTTTCAGCGACACCGAATTTTATGGAGAAGTCAAAGGAGGCGAGGAATTCTTAGTAAAGGGAAATAGCTGTGTTGTCAAAGGAGTCTCTGCTTACCTGAAAAGGGAACCAACAATCCCTGAAGACGACTTATTCGTGAGCATCTACGACATAACGGGTTCTTCTTGGGTTGTTCGAGACGAAAAGTTCTGTTCTCCAGCCGATGTGGGAACCGATTATTCATGGGTCGATCACTGGTTTAAGGAAGGACACGTTCTTGAAAAGGGCAAGACCTATAGAGTGTTTTGGGAGTCACCCGGTACATCTTTTGCTAACAGATACGAGATGAGAAGCATTACTTCCGAGTCTCTAGACCCTTACGCGAAAGTAACATACGATGGTTTGGGTGCTTACTATGTGTGCGGAACAACTGATCCTCCAACCTTGACATATTTGGGCTCGGATGTTGTTTACTCCTTGTGGCTGGCGGCAGCTAAAAGAGTTCCAGAAGAACACCAAACAATTCAAGATGCCATAAATGCAGCGTATCCCGGTGACACCATCCTTGTATCCTCAGGAACGTACTGTGAACATGTTGTTGTGAATAAGTTGTTGTCGCTCTTTGGAGAAAACAAAAATAATACAATTATCGATGGCAACGCAACTTCGACCATTGTCACGGTATTCGCAGACGATGTTGACATTAGTGGTTTCACCGTACAGAATGGAACTTGGGGCATTTTCATAGACGGTTTTGACAACGTTAGTATTCGTGAGAACACGATATTCAATAGTGATAGGGCCGCCTTCCTAAGTAGTTCTAATAACTGTACGGTTAGGGGCAATACGATTTCGAATTGTCAGTCTAGCGTTGAGTTGTGGAGTTCTAATGGAACAACGATTTGTGGCAATAGGATTTCAAATACGCGGTATGGCGTCTACCTGTTACTCTCGTCTTGTGGTAATGTTATCGAAGGTAACATTGTGTCGCATAGTCCGTATGAGGGCATTTCGTTGTCATGGCATTGTAACGATAACATCCTTGTCGGCAACACCGTAACTTTATGTGCTGATGACATTGTTTTGGGAGGGACCAGCGGTAACGTAATTTATCATAACAATTTTGTTGACAACATGATTCAGGTGTACAGTTATAATTCGTCGAATGTTTGGGACGATGGCGTGGAGGGGAATTATTGGAGCGACTATAATGGTTTGGATGATGGGAGTGGAGGCAGGGTTGCTGGTGATGGCGTTGGTGATACGTCTATTCCGCATCATGGCGTGGATTATCGTCCGCGTATAGTTCCATGGGGTTCGATTCCTGTTTTTTGGCGTGCGGTCATTTATCCAGTTTCTATTACTAGTAATTCCACTGTGTCGGGATTTGACTTTAGTCAACCATTAAGGCAAATTAGCTTTGATGCGAGTGGTCCTTCTGGTAGTGTTGGTTTTTGTAACGTTACGTTTCCGAATACTTTGCTTTGGGGCGACTTCACCGTGCGCGTTGACAGCGCTTCTCTCCTCGATTTGGTTCGAAAGGATAATACCACGCACATTTCTGTCTGTTTCTGTCTCGAATTTCTTGGCACTCGAAAGGTTGTGATAACCGGCGAATACGTGGTGCCAGAATTTTCCACGTGGGCGTCAATGTTGTTTACACTAACCGTGATTGCAGTTGGCTTGGTGCTCTACAAGCGAAGACTGTCAGCACAACTGTCATGACCGTAACGAAAATAGACCTAACGCCAGAAAATGCCGTGATGAGCAAGAAATACATGAGATTTGGAACAACAAGACTAGAATGTTACAAGGCTAGAACAATACTTTAAATAATCGATAAATAATCATTTTTAGTACATGGTCAAGGGCAATGAGCCAAAATATGAGTGGTTAACAATGACGAGAGGAAAACTCATCATTCTACTCTCCACCTTCGCGATTCTAAGCCTATTCTCAATGTTAAGCGTATACTTCACCCATCAACTCCCAACCGAGGAAACAAAGACCATAACGTTATTCACTTACAAACACATGGGCACGTACGATTACACAGCGAAACTCAGATCCAACATTATCTATAACCAATCAGAACTAAAGCCAGGCCAAGGAACCCTCTACACAGAAATAACAGAATACATAAACACCAGCTTCTCCTACACCTTTGAAAGCACTCAGGAAGCAAACATCACAATTGAATACAGGATAGATTTGGTCTTTCCCAAATGGAACAAGACCCTCAACATCTTACCTCAAACCAAACTAAACTCTATAGGCAACGTCTCAAGGTTTTCAAATAACTATCTCGTCAACATCGCCTCAGTTCAAGAATTGAAAAGAACACTTGAGGAAGAAACCAGAGCGTATGTATCAGACTACAACGTAACCATTCGACCCGAAATACACACCATTGCAAACAACAACATGACCACAATCGATGAGTATTTCACCCCAACAATGACGATGACATTCAATTACGGAACCCCCGAAGGAAGCTACATCTCAACCACAGGCTTAGAACACACAAGACCAAACGCGATCACCGACACCAACACAATTCCTATACTAGGAGTAATGAACCAACGATATGCCTCTTACGTATTCTGTTTGGCCACACTCTCACCACTAGTAGTTACAATATGGGCATACACAAAAACCCTCAAACCATCCCTCAAACCCATCAAGTCCATAGAAGAAATCATCGCACCCTACGAGGAAATAGTCGTGGAAGCAGCAGGAGAACCACTATCTGGACGGACCGTTATTTTTGAGACTGGAGTCGGAAACCGTTATTTTAAAGAAAGGAAACCAACCATTACGGTGAAAACTTTAGAGGACCTCGTGAAAGTGGCAGACTTGCTGGGCAAACCAGTCGTCTTCTACGAAAAAACCCCAAGCCCCAAGAGCAAGGAATCAACATACATTTTCTACGTCATTGACGGAACAACAAGATACGAATGCACCATAACCGCACCCACCACAACTGAAGAAGAGGAAGAAGCCGAAGGTGACTAAGAGTGCCCACAACCCTCTCAAAAAAACAAACCCTAGTCCCTTGCATCATCCTATTCCTCATTGTTTTCGGAACCTGGCAAGCCTACGACCTCATCCTGGCCAACTTCTCCCTCCCAGCCCTCTTCATTACCATCATAACAAATTTCGTCATCTATGCCATATGCATCGCCATATTTGCACTCTTTGTAAAGCTCGGAAAATCCGGCTTCAAAGAACACGGCTTCAAGGAACCATCTAACCCAAAAAAATCCATATCTCTTAGCATCTCCTTCATCCTCCTCTACATCATCGTAATGCTTATGCCCGGCTTCTTGTTTGGCTTCGGACAAAAACCATCCCCTACCCTTTCCTTTATCATCTTCAGCACATCACGCGCTGTACTAATCAGTCTCACAACTGAATCAATTTTTCGAGGATACATCTTCCGAAACCTCACAAAAAACTACGGATTCTTCACGTCCCTATACGCATCCTCGATTATGTTCAGCCTCCATGGATACGAATACCCAATCTCCATCATTAACCTACTTAACATGAGCTCAGACGAAATAATTAGGGAGATCCTCTTCCAGCAAGTACTGCCAGCCTTCACCGCAGGACTATTCCTAGCCTTCATGTTCTACAAAATGGACTGGAGCCTCTTGGGCCCCACCATCTTTCATATAGGCACTCTCCTCTTCTTCTACTTCACCCCAATAACGGCAAACTCACCATGGTGGACGGGACTCACCTTTGAAGTAATGGCCTATGCATGTTTCATCGTAATCGTAGACTCCGCTATAAAAGAACCGCGATACCGACGAAGAAGATACGGCTTAGAATAAAGAGGCCAAGACTCCGTGAAACTCAAGCCCAAACAGCGAAAACTTATCGTAAACATCCTCACAATACTCATCCCCATCCTCTCAGCCGTTTCCATCTACCTCGGGCTTCAAATCGCTCTAGCCACCACAACACCATGGGTCGCCGTAGCTTCTGGAAGCATGAGCCCAGCCCTAGAAGTAGGAGACCTCGTCATAGTTCAAGGAGTCCCACCAACCAGCATCCAAGTAGGAGACATCATAGTCTTCGACCCCCCACAAGAAAGTCGCACAATCCACAGAGTAACACAAATACAAACCCTACCAAACGGAACAATACAGTTCAAAACAAAAGGAGACGCCAACCCAACCGAAGACGACTGGATACAAGAACAAAACGTTCACGGTCGAGTCTTATACCGAATACCCTACATAGGCTGGCTAGCACTGGACCCAACAATCCCAATAATCATCATAGCAATCATCATAATTATTATTTTTCTATGGCCCGAAAAACATCGGAAACGGAAAAAATGGAAACTCTCGAGGCCCCTGCAAAAATAGCGGAAATCCTAGCAAGACCAATACTCCACACTACAGACGGCAAAGAACACACATTCTACATAATAGACAACAACACAAAATACCAACACAAAACAAACACAACAACCAAAACCTAACAAGTTGAAAAAGATATTCTATAAATAATGGAAACTACTTTTTCTTTGTTTGACGTAATTTGAGGAGAAAGGCAATGTATGATTAAGAAAGCTGTAATTGAGGTTTCGCTTGTTGAGGAAAGCGTAGAAAAGGCGGATGAGGAGATAGAGAAGGAGATTTTTGAGGAGCTTTCAAAGAATTTACATGTTATTCCATGGGCTGCGAAAATAGAGAAAGTGAAGGTTACAAGCCGTTAAGGTGGGCTTTACTTGCCGAGCATAGATTTTATAAGAAGATGAATCTTGTCAAGGTTGCGTAGAATTTTTTGGATTTCTTCCTCTCCCTTCTCAGTTAGTTTGTAGATTCTTTTTCCATCAGCTACGGCTCCTTCAACAAGTCCTTTTCTCTCCATAGCATACAGCACAGAATATACGGATCCAGCGGAAAGAAGCATGTGAAATTTTCTATGAAATAAAGCAATAATGTCGTAGCCGCTCATATTTACGCTGTCTCTAAGCTCCTTCAATATTATCCAGTCTACGAAGTTTCTGACGACACGCGCACGTAGTTCCATAGAAATTCCTAAGCTCATGATACTCGTCCTCTTCTTTTTTGCAAGAAATTTTATATTTACTGCAAATTTGAAGATAAGATTTTCGGAAAGCACCCCATAACAGATTCTGTAAAGACACGCTTAGTGTATTTTACTAATTTCCTTCAGCTTTTTGATTTTCTCCTCCAAATCATATGTCCATCTTCCATTTTCAAAATATTCATAGGACATTGTCTGCCGTTTATAGGACGTTGGGTCTAAAGTCACGTAAAAGAAGTCTTTGATTAAACCCTCAGAATAGAGGCAATTCAGCGACTTAATAAGGTTTGGAAACTCCATTTTCAAAATATATGTGTTCGCGATTAACGAGTTTTTACCTATAACTTTTGCATAGCTTACTATAAACGGCTTTGTGTTAGACGCATTGACAAATTTGGCTAACGCCCTTTCATTCTCAAAGTCAATAATGAAAGCACACAAATCAGAAACTTGGAGTGGATATGGATAAGCGTCTACATTATAGTCGACAATTAGGTTTCGCTGAATGATGTGCTTTTTATAGCGGTTGCCTATGCTTTGCGGAGTAATCTTAACCACGTTTGTTAGTTCTTTTAAACTGACAGCTCCATTCTTTTCAAGTTCCTTCAAAATTAATAAATCAGCCTTGTCTGCCATAATAGAATAATCCGCTGGGTCTTCCAAAACCCCTGGCAAGATATCTGAGGATTCAAGAACTTCAGCAATCCATTTCTTCCAATCGAAAGACCATTCTTTTTTTTCAAAATCATACCAAGAGAAATTTGGTGGAATGACTTTTGAGTTGGTAATCCAGAAAAACCTATACTTTGAAAAAATCTTCATTCGACTAGCTTCATCCCAGTATTCATACAGCTCATTTCTGTATATGTAGGGAAACGCAAAATACGCGCAGTAACCATCCATTTTCCCAAAGCATCTTATTATATACTTCCAATAATCAGTGTTTAAAATAGCTTTAAATAAAGTATCATGGCGACCAAGAAGAGCCTCAGCGACCAGATAACCCTTTATCAAGCCAAGCTTTGGCATATTTAAATTAGCATTAATCGAAAGTAAACCATATTTAATCATCCTGTTTAATCGAAATCTAACAGTCGTGAGAGGTAAACACGTTGATTTAGCTAAATCACTTAAATTCCTCGGGCCATGTTTTGCAAGTCCTTCAAGTATCGCAGCATTTACACGGTCCAAAAACTTTAGATAATAGAAAAAATGTTGTGTATCTTTGTGTGATGCTGTCACAGTCTTCTTCTCCGGTTTTTGAGTATTTTAATGAAAGTACAATTTATCTATTTCTTCACTGTGGAGAACCGGGTGGAGCGAAAGGTCTGCCACCACCACCTTCATCGCCCATTGGTTCTATTCCGATCACGCTGAGGCTGACAAACTTCGTCACTGCGCCAGCAATATGACAGATCACCTGTGAAGCAACTGCGATTATATTCAGACCACAAGCACCAAGGAAAATAACGAAGCACAACAACCCGGCAAGAAAGCTTTTACTCATGAGTTCACCCCCTTCATGTTAATATGAAATTGTTTATTGAAAGCAGTTAATCTTATTATTTTCAAAAAAAAGGATAAAAATTGCATAAAGTAAAAGGTTGAATAGTCAAAAGACGTACATATACAGGAAAGCAACAAGTCAAAAGACCTTAACACGATTTTAAACGTAAGCTTGACTAAAGCAAAAAGATGTTATAAATGTTTGACCGCGTCTCGAAAAATCGAAGTAGTATTAGTAGTTTTGAAGCAAAGCCTTCACCCCATAGCTAACAGTAGCCTTCAAAACAGACACTGAAAAGGGCAACTACATAGCCATAGAAAACCTAATACAAACAAAAACAGTTATTTTCATAGAATTGCTTCCAAGGGCTCCCGTGAGAGGAACTCTATAAGCAATTGCTCCGGTTTAAGCCCTTTATTTCTCAGTCTCTTCAAAAGGGGTGTTAGTTCGTTGTCGAAGTCCAAGATTTTCTTCTTATTGATAGCAACCCACTTGTTTGCATATTTTGATAGAAGCTTGCTGCGGCTTTTCAGAAACCATTCATAATCTTCACCGAACTCCCTAAGAATCGCAACCTCTTCGGACAATAAGCACACCGATTTTTAAGGGAATTTCGCAGGGTTTATAAACATTTAGGAAAAGTAATTCCAACACCAATTCAGAAACACAAACAGACCCAACAGAACCAGAAGTTCAACCTATATATAGGGGGCCTATAACAACCACCGAGAACAAAAAAGGAGTCAAAGAACTCATCCAAACCGAATGGAAAATCATCGACAACCTCCTACACATGGCAGAAGCCACCCGTTCCGAGAACAAACGAGCATTCTACTTCCAACAATAGATAGGTACCTCAGCTACCTCACCGCCGAACAGCTAGTTCAAGGAAGACAACTCCAACAACCTGCGCTCCCAACATAGATAAAAGCACCCTTTCCTTAACAACCAACACTTTCCCAAAACAAATAAACTTTCGTCTGAGCCAGAAAATTTATCCTTTTCAAAGCTTTCGCAAATCTAAAAGACAATCTATTATCAATGAAACAACACAAAATACGCTTAGTGCTTGACGCCTTCTACGCACAACTTAAACTCGTTAAGGCTGATACGCTTAAATGAGAATCCTGACATAAACCTAAATAATAACTCAGCCCTTTTATATCAGTAAGGTTCAAGAATGGGCAAAGTCGTTTATCAAGCACCTGAAATAAGCATTGAAGAGTACAAAAAATACAGGGAAAAGCACGTTGCAATCTTTAAGGGCAAAATAGTCGCCGCGGGAACCACAGCTAAAGAAGCTCTAACCAACGCCCTAAAGAAACATCCTAACGCAAAAACCAGCCAAATAGCCCTTCACTACATCTGCCCAGCCGAGGAACTCATACTTTGAAGCGATACGCATTCAAATATGCTGCGGAGCTTACAAGGAGAGGCATCCTTCACAGACCCATAGCACATGTTTACCTTCAATCAAAAGGAAGCGGATGGTTCCTTTTTTACCCCTATGTGGACTCAGGAGCAGATGTCTCCCTATTCACGAGAAGCGATGCTGAATTGTTAAATCTCGAATTAGGTGAAGGCCAGTATAGACCTATCATGGGTATAGGTAAAGTTATGTTACCAACGTACATCCATAAGGCGCGCATGAAAATAGGTGATTTGCAGTTTGACGCAAACGTAGCATTCGCCAACTCTGACGAAGTGCCACGCCTCATCGGAAGAGAAACAATATTCAAAAAGTTTAAAATAACATTTGATGAAGCAAAATTACAAACAGTTTTTGAAACATACGAATAAAACAGCGGAACTCCTCGCAAGACCGATACTACACGCAACAAAAGGCAAAGAACACACATTCTACATAATCGACAACGCCACAAAATATCGATACGAAATCACCATTGCGCCGACTAAGCCCAAAAAGCCGAAAGAAGAATGAGTCCATGTAAAAAGAACATCAATCCATACTAATCAAAACGCTCGGGAATTCGCCAAAACTTAGGATAATAGACTTAGCCGAATAAACAGAAATGGCAATGAAGAAGTTTGGCGGAAACTCATTTTTCCTTTAAAAATTTGTTTACGGCAGCTACGAATCTTTGGGCGTTTGCAAAGATTGTCTCCGCCTCCCCTTTTTCCGCTGTCAACGTGATGCTGTACTCGTAGGTTTCCCTCGCGACTTTTGCGTCTGCCAAGATTTTTCCCAGCTCTTTGGAGAAAATCCCTGTTAACACAAATCTTTTGCCGAACTCTGAAACTAATCTTTCATGGGTTTTCGGGAAAACATCAATAGTGGCTAACGCGGCTTTAGCCGCGTGGTATATGGCGTAGTAGGCTCTTGATATGGCGTCCTCGTATTCGCCATCGCATAGGAGTTTTTCCGCAACGTGCAACCTTTTAGACGCTTTTTCTATGTGGGCTTTTACCGTACTCATTCAACAATTCTCCACGCAATTTTATGCCTTCGTTTATGACGGAGATAGCGAAGGGATCTCCTTCCCTAACCATGCTGGCGAAGATGTTTTTATTTATCACTATCAGCGAGACATCTACCCCTAAGAGTGGGATAATAGGGTAAATGAGGCCGTAGAGGCGCTGCCTAACTCTCCATGGTTGTGCTTCCTCTGTTAGGATGAGGAGGTCTACGTCGCTTTCCGCCGTCGCTTCTCCTCGGGCTGCGGAGCCGAACAATATCACGTCTGTCACAGCCTTTTCGTTCCACATGATTATTGTGGACGCGAGTTTTGCGGCAAACTCTCCAACACTGGTTCTTGGGGTGAGCGTCTGTTCAGAAGCTATAAACCTTCTTAAGGCCTCCCGTATGAGGTTGCTTCTACTCGAATAGAGACCTGTTTTAACTAGTTCGTTAATTTTTTCAGCAAGCTCTTTTGAAATCCTAACGGGAACCACTGTGCTCATAGTTTTGTATACGCTTCGTATACAGATAAGTCTTGCGGGTCACCGTTCCTCTGTTCCATCCGAAAAGGGATTTTTGAGAGAGAACTTTATAGTAAAGAAACGTTAATCTTATCTAAAGCTTGATTTACTGTATTTGCTTCAGCACCGGGTTTGAGAATGCCGCCCATAATTCGCATCGTGAACCTCACAAAAAAATTCGGAGACTTGTTGGCAGTGGACCATCTAAACCTAGAGATCGAGGATGGAGAAATCCTCGGCCTTCTGGGACCCAACGGCGCAGGCAAAACAACCGCAATTCTCATGCTCGCAACAGTCATAAGACCAACAGAAGGCACAGCCATTGTCGGCGGATACGACATAAAAAAGAACCCGGACAAAGTGCGCCTGCTTTTGGGCATAGCCTTTCAAGAACCCAAAATGCTTTGGGTCAGCACCCCTTGGGACATAATAAACTGGCACGCCAAAGTCTGCGGACTACAAACAGAGGACCGAAAACGAAGAGTCAACGAAGTTATGAACTCATTAGACATGTGGGACTACCGCCACAGAAACGTCCACGCACTCTCAGGCGGCACGCGCAAACGGGTTGAAATAGCAAAAATCCTGGTACAAAGACCAAAAATCGCCATCATCGACGAGCCAACAGCCCAAATCGACGTAGTAGGCAAACACAAAATATGGAAAATGATCCGCGAACTTCGCGAGGAAGGAAGCACCATCATCCTCGCAACAAACGAGCTTTACGAAGCAGACATGCTTACAGACCGGGTCGGAATAATGCACAAAGGCAAACTGCTCGTGAGCGACACCCCCAAAAAACTCAAAGACAGCATTTTAGGCGGCGATATTGTCGAAATCCAACTTGAAAACGCCCCCTCACCAAAAGTCATTGAAGAACTCAAAAAGTTCAAAGAAGTTGTTAATGTTTTACCCTTTAAATCCTCCAACCTACGCCTCCACCTAAACAAGGTTGAAGAGGTTGTCCCCCGAATAATGAACATGCTCATGAAGAAAAACGTGCCGATCTCCTCCATCCACATGAGCGAACCAAGCCTCGACGACGTATTCGCCCACTACACCGGCTTAACAATAGAAGAAGCCCAGAAAACCGAAGAGTGAAACAAAATGAACAGGCTTCTATTAGTGGTTGAAAGAGACATACGCCTATTCTTCCAGTACAAGTTTCTACTCATCATGCGAGCAATCTGGTTCGTTTCACAGATAGCCCTTTTCGGACTCATCGCCTCACGCATGATCAACTTTCCAGACTACTTCCGCTACTACGTAGCCGGACTCTCAGTAATGACTCTCTACTCAGCAGCCATATTCATAGGATTCGACATATACGAAGAAGCAGAACACGGCGTCTTCGAGTACCTGCTAAGCCTGCCAGTCACAAGAAGACAGCTGGCGCTCGGAAGATCCATCGGCGGAGGTCTCCGAGCCTTCATCTATGTCGGACCACTGATAGGCGTCGCCCTTTACGTGATCGGCGCCATGAACCCAATAAACTTCTCACTGGCTTTATTCTCGCTGTTTCTGTTCGCCTTCGGCGTCTCAGGCATGAGCATCACAATAGCAGTAGCAATAAAATCCAGCGACCGCTTCGACATTTTGATGGGCGTCTTAGACGCCCTAATAGTGCGTTTGAGCACTGCCATGTACCCCTTGGCGGTAGTACAAGAAGCCAATCCCCTCTACGGCTGGATCGCAAACTTTAACCCGGTCACTTACGCCGCCGACCTATTCCGTTGGGGCACCGGCGTTGAAGCAATAACAGCTTTGAACAACCCTTTAGCGCCGTTACTAGGCATAATCATGTTCTTCGGCTTCTTCACCTTCGTAGGAATAATAATCTACGACAAAAGCATAGAAGGAGGAGGCTGGCGGTAGTTGAAGCACATCGTTCACATTCTGGAGCACGATTTCAGAAACTTTTTCCGCTATAAATGGTGGCTCGTAGGCTTAATCAGCATGAACCTCGCAGACCTGTTCATAATGGCTATCGTCTACAACCGCATGCTGAGCCCAGAGATAACGGAACAGATCAAAAGCTACTTCAACTTCTTCGCACCCGGGCTAACCGTGACAGGCTTATTTGCCTCAGCCTTCATGATCGGGCGCGAGATAAACATGGAACAGCGAAGAGAGATGCACCACTACATGCTAAGCTTACCAATGACCAGACTCGAACTCGCCATCGGACGTGTGCTCTCAGGCGGGCTTCGCGGCATGCTCTACATGTCGCCTCTTCTGCTAACATGCTTTGCCTTTCTAGGATTTCCAACAATAGAACAGCTTTTAATAATCTTGACAGTCTTGTTTTTCCTAGCGATAGGCATTTCAGGCTTGAGCATAGCTATCGCGGTTTCAACAACAAGCCTCGAAAAATTCATCACAGCCAGAGGTCTAGTCTACTACACCCTCTTCTTCTGCAGCAGCGTCTTCTACCCGCTTTCACTAATCCAACAACTAGGGCAAGAGGGCAGGTTCCCAACGATGCTCGTGACATTTGCCGAAGTCAACCCACTAAGCAACGCTTCAGACCTAATCCGCTCTTTTCTGATCGGCAACCCGCCTTTTTTCCCGAACAGGGTTCTAAACGTCCTGGTTTTCTCCTTTATCTTCGCAGTCAGCGCGGCGTTTGCCTACATCAAAATCATAGAACGCAAGTAACGCCTAAGTTAAATTTATGAAGGTGCACAACCTATCTTCTTTCCCTTCCGCCCTAACGAGTTTAGTTTGAAGGTTAACTTGATGGACGAAGTGAAGGCTATCTTTGAACCAAAAAGAGTTGTCCTAATAGGCTCAAGTGTGACACGGGAAAAGGTCGGCATGGCATCTCCACAGCTTTTTAGAGACGTTATCTACAACATGAGGAAATTCTTCCGAGGAAAAACCAGCGTCTTAGACGTACACGGAAAAGCTGGCTACAATAATTTGAATAGGCTGACAGAAACCCATGACCTTGCGGTCATAATGCTTCCACCGAAACAGTCAATTGTCTACGCAGAGAAGTGCGCAAAGAAAGGCGTCAAAGCCCTTGTCATGATCACCGGCGGGTACGATGACGAACAGCGTCAACAACTGCTTAAACTCAAGGAAGAGTACGGCATAAGAATCCTAGGACCCAACACAATAATGGGCGTGATAAACACCGCCAACGGGTTAAACACAACCTTTGAAAGAAATGTCATATCCAAGAAAGGAAAAATCGCGGTCATATCCCAAAGCGGCGGAGTCGGCGCCTGCATACTGGATTGGGCGTGCTTCCACAACATAGGCATAAGCAAATTCGCCTTCGTGGGAGACAAGATAGACGTAGACGATGTTGACTTACTTCAATATTTAAGAAAAGACGGGCATACAAAAGTGATATGCCTGTATATGGAAGGAGTGAAAAACGGGAGAAAATTCACAGAGGAAGCACGAAAAATCGTTAAGGAAAAACCCATCCTAGCCCTAAAAGGCGGAATAACACAAGAATCAGCACAAAGAGCCAAGTCCCACACCGCATCAATAGCCGGTTCAGACGAAATTTTTGAAGCAGCCTTCAAAAAAGCCGGAATAATAAGGGTTGAAAACGTAGAAGAATTGATGGACGCAGCCACAGCCCTTTCGAAACAGCCGCCCATGCGCGGAGACAACGTGGCAATAGTGAGCAATGTGGGCGGACCAGCAATATTGGCCGCCGATGCCGTTGTGAGAAACAACTTGAAACTTGCGGCTTTATCGGAGAAAACAGGAAAGGAAATCGAAAGCTTGTATCCCGGAGTGGACGCAACTAACCCCATAGACATAATAGCTGACGCCAGAGCCGATCGTTACCAGAAAGTGCTGGGTCTTGTGCTCGCAGAAAAAAATGTAGACGGTGTCTTAGTAATAAACATGCTCAAGTCTTGTTTCTTCGAACCAGAAGACGCAAAAGAGATTCCAAAAATAGCTGCAAGATACCCAGTCAAACCGGTTGTGGATGTGCCCGGAGGCGGAGAAGACTTTGCATTGGTATACAAGGTGTTGGGCAACACGAATATTCCATTGTATAATTTGCCAGAAAAAGCCATCAAAGCCCTGAAAATTTTGAGAGTTTACGGCAGGATTGTTGAAAAGCATTAGTGTATTGGCATGTAGAGAAAAAGGAACCAGCAAAAATGATTTTTGCGGACCTGTGAATTCCGAACCGCTATATTCAGTAAAGTATATAGTTCATAGAGTTGTTTTTACGCATGCAGACAAATATGAGGAACCGACCGATGAAGAAACATAGTTATAACAGCCGAATTCCTGTCTATCATGTAGACGCATTCACCGACGAACCGTTCAGAGGCAATCCCGCGGCTGTTTGCCTTTTACAACATCGGTACGAAGACCATATCTTGCAGTCTATTGCGGTTGAAATGAACTTATCCGAAACCGCTTTTCTGTATCATACTGAGGAAAAGCCTCTCAAAGATTCAAAAGCTTTCTCTTTGCGATGGTTTACTCCAAAAACTGAAGTGCCCCTTTGCGGTCATGCAACCCTTGCCACAGCGGCAGTTTTGTTTTATGACATCGATATTTTAACAACCGAGATAGCCTTTGAAACTAAGAGCGGGAGACTAATTGCCAAAAAAGACAGAAATGGGATACTCCTAGATTTTCCGATAGATGAACCTGTACCCATTAATCCCGATCGAGAACTTCTTAAAGCAATAGGCATTGCTAATTTCAAGAATGCAGTATATGCCAAAAGAACAAAAAAACTTTTGATGCACTTATTGAATGGAGAAACTCTGAAAAATTTGAAACCAGATTTTGAGCATATGAAGTCTATACCAACAAAGGAAGACATCAAAGGAGTTATTGTAACATCAGAGGGCCATCCGCCATACGATTTCGTTTCACGCTACTTTGCACCTTGGGTCGGCATAAATGAAGACCCAGTAACCGGAGCAGCTCACACAGTATTAGCTCCATACTGGTCAAAAATACTAGGAAAAAGGGAAATGTTGGCCTATCAAGCGTCTTCGAGAGGCGGCAAACTTATTGTGCGGTTACATGCGAAAGACAGAGTAGACTTGATTGGTAAGGCAGTCATCGTCTCAAAGGGCGAATTGTACCTACAATAAAAATGCCGACACACGATAAAACAAGGGAATATCACTCCCATGAAAAGATTTGGGACAAGATTGTTGAAAAGCAGTAACTATATTTTGTAGAGTCATAGATTCTATTTGTGGTTGTTGCCTTTCCTATAGGTGAAACATTGGTTCAACATTCGAAACACCTAAACGAGAAGCTGTTTGAGCAAATTCTCAACTTTTGTAGACACATCGCTGGCCCGTACCAAATTGCAGCAGCATGCATATGTGGCGACTACGCCTTAGGATTATCCGATGGGAAAAAACCAGTGCAGGTTTTGCTAGTGATTCGTGGTTTTAAGCCTAAACTTATGAATTTCGTGAAGGTTTTTGATGAGAGGAGCATCATAGTCATTGCGGTAGACGAGGGAGTTTTTGAAAGGGATATTGATAGAGGATTTTTGGGCGAAGCCTTGGTTGGCGGCCTAATTTTTCCATACACACCCCTAATAAATGAAGATTACTTGCACGTTCAAGAGGTGAAGTTGAAAAAACGCTTAATCCTCGAGCTTTTGGAGAACCTTGTTTTAGACTTCCCAGAACTTTCCCATGAGATTCACATAAAGCCTGAATATTTCATGTACGAAACCATGCTGAGGAGAGCCAGAGTTTTTCCGCCAATGATTTTTAGTCTGCTGAATTTCATGCGCGGAGATTTAAAAAAGAAAAATGTTGAACGCGCTCGTCATGGTTACTTATTGGCACTGAAGGAGTTATCAGAGAAAAATATAGTTAATTTTTCAGGCGTATATGTGAAAATCTCCAAGAATTTTGTGGATAACGCCAGAAGCCGAAAGGTTCGCTTCATAAATCTCTTTAAAACTGCCCAAAGGGCTTTATTCACATCTTTGCTCAACATTTTTCCAAAAACCTTGAGCTTTCTTTCACAGAAAGAAGTGCTTTTTAAACTTCAGAGGATTACCGAAGAAAACTCAAAAATTGTCCATCAAATCGAAGACCCTCAGAAGTATCTGTATATTCCAACAGCCAGCGGGCTTGTCCCATTAGCGAGCAGAGTGAATATTGAAGCCTTTGCGAGGAAGGTTCTTTCTGCAGAAAAGGATGCGGAAGTCAGGATTGAGGAAATTGGCGGCGTTTTGAACGATGCCTACTTAATTAAGACCATCGTAAGCGGTAAAGATAGAAAGGTTGTTGTTAAAAGATTTAAGGACTGGTCAAGTTTCAAATGGTTCCCGCTTACATTATGGACCGTTGGAACCAGAACCTTTGCTGTTCTGGGACGCTCAAGACTCGAGAGAGAGTGCGCCATAAACCAACTTTTATATTCGAAGGGTTTCAATGTTCCCAAGATTCTGTATGTAAACCATGCTGAACGCTTAATTTTCATGGAACATCTAGAAGGCGAAAGCCTTGAAAAAGCAATAAAAAGAATCGCGGATTCGAAAACTGCCGGCGAAATGGAGAAGGACTTAATCATGATAAATAGGGTTGGTGAAAAATTCGCCGAGGCTCACGCCTTTGAGATTGCATTGGGCGACACAAAACCGGAAAATATTATTGCTGGGAAAAACGGTGAAATCTACTTGCTAGATTTTGAGCAAGCTTCGCGAAATGGCGACAAAGTTTGGGATGTTGCTGAATTTTTGTATTACGCTGGACACTACATTTCACCTTTTGTTGGAGCTCGTCCAGCCGAGCTCATTGCAAAGGCCTTTGTTGAGGGTTATCTGAGGGCTGGCGGAAACGCTAAGGTTGTTAAAAAGGCTGGAAATCTGAAATACACAAAAGTTTTCAGCGTATTCACATTCCCTCACATAATTTATGTTATCTCAAACATCTGCAGAAAAGTTGAGAGAGCGAAGGAATAAGAATGGTCAAGGATAAAACAACCTTAACCTTCTTCGGTGGAGTAAACGAAATCGGTGGGAACAAAATCCTACTTCAAGACAGAGATGTCAAAGTCTTCTTTGATTTCGGCATGTCTTTCGCCTTGAAAAAGCAGTATTATTCTCCGCCATTTCTTTCTCCAAGAAGCGAAAAAAGTCTAAAAGAGTTTGGGATTCTTCCAAAAATTGATGGCATCTACAAGTTTGATGAAAAATCCCCAGAAATCGACGCTGTTTTTATTTCGCACGCACACATGGACCATTCAGCCTACTTGTCCTTCACAAAACGGGAAATTCCGGTATATTGCGGAGAAACAACAATGATTATTCTACAAGCGTTGAGCGAAATGCGAAGAGCCGATTTAGAGTTCAACGTTGAAGGTATAGATTTTAAGCCTTTCAGAACGGGAAAAAACATCACCCTAGACCATTTGGAAATTGTGCCGGTACACATGGACCATTCTGTTGCAGGCGCCTACGGCTTCGTCGTATACACTTCCAATGGGGCTGTTGTCTATACTGGAGATTTTAGGGCCCACGGAGCCAAGCCTAAGATGACGTATGATTTCGTTGAGAAAGCCAAAGAAGCTGAGCCTGTGGCTCTTGTCACTGAAGCTACGAACATGACTGGCGCATCTGTTTCTTCTGAAGTTGAAGTTGAAAACAAGTTAAACAATATTGTTGGGCAAACGGATGGCTTGGCGCTTGCTGATTTTGCCTACACAGATGTTGACAGGCTGAATTCTTTCCATCGAATAGCCAAGAAGAACGGACGGTGTCTTGCTGTTTCACTTAGGCAAGCCCGCTTAATGGAGGCACTGCAGAGAGATAAAGGGTTAAGCATTCCAGACCTGAACGATGAGAACGTTTTGATTTTTCGAAAGTCGAAGAAAAAATATGATAAGTGGGAAAACCAAATCATTGAAGGCTATCCCCAAAAAATCGTTGACGTCTTCGAAGTTTCGAAGCAACAGTGCAAGGCGATTCTAGCCATGTCCTTTTACGATTTGGAGGAACTTGTAGAAATACAGCCCACAGCAGGTAGCTGTTACATTTTGTCTGCTTCCGAACCATTTAACGAGGAGATGGAAATAGACTTTGAAAGGCTTGTTAACTGGCTTAGGCATTATGGTCTTCCGGAGTACCATGTGCACGTCTCTGGACACATAATGCCCCTCCAACTGAAAACCATCCTTGAAGAAATTAAAGCGGCAAAGAATTTTCCTATACACACGGAAAACGCAGACTTATTCGCCAAGTTCATGCGAGGCTCAAAAAGTGAAACTGTAGTAGTTGAGAAAGGTAAAGAGTATGAGATTTAACGTTTGATATTGACGCTTAATTATTAGGTTTTGTCGTTTGTGGGGATTCATAACCTATAAGTTGAAGTATTGTATCTTATTATTTACGATAGAAAATGAAAGCCAACACAAAGCTTGACCGCCGAATCCGAGTACTCTTCCACAGCCTTGGCTTAAGCTGCCTCGGCGGAGCCATTTTCCTCCAAATCCTAGTCTTTATGGACATACTCCAGCACGGATACTTCATGGCTGTGGAAAACAACCCAGCCATCCTAATATTTGAAATAGTTCTAACGGCATTCGCCCTTATTTACTTCATATACATATACCAGCGCTTCTTCCGCTCAATAAAATAGCCTTTGCTAGGCATCAAAATTTAAAAAAGCCTTTTTGAGACCCTCTAAATAACAAAAGAAAGGTAAAAAACCGTTAAATAAACTTCTGCAGAACTCAATCAAATGATTCTCGCCGAGAGGTGGAAATGTTGAAGAAGTTAAAAACTTTATTCACTGTTTTGGTTACCGTAAGTCTAATATTAGCGCTTATTTGCATCACAAAAGCCCAAGCTTTGGACGAGATGCAAGCATTCTTTTCAAAGGATTACGCTGGGATTTCAATTCAAGTCAATGCTACACGAGAGGCCGTCCCTAGTTCAGATTTAGCGATTAATTTATGGATCAATTGCACAGCTGATGGTGTTTACGCGGATTATCTTAATTTAAGCGTTTACGGATATCGCCATTTCAGATATGGTTTAGAAAAGATTACGCTGAATGCAACATGCGTGATGCAGGAAATTCTCCTAGCTTATAACTATACAAGCGAATATAATTATACTGCGCATATACCTAATGATGTTTGGGATTTGACTTATGCCGAACTAGATTTAGAATACACCATCAAAGGTTCGCCTTTCCAATATAACGAGATTTTCCCAATAACCACGGTAAGGAACGTACTTTGGATGGAACTTGAAGAGCAGCTTAAAAGTTTAAATGCAAGCTACCAACAGTTAAACCTCACGCTCGAACAGCTTAACCGAACTTTTTGGGAAAGTTTCAAAATGAATTTCTCTGCAGAAAACTTAGCTCTCTTAAACCAGACTTACTGGCAGCTTCGTAAAAACTATACAGCACTTCAGATAAGCCTAGGCGACCTTGATAACGCAAGAAGGGCAATGGCCATTTTGGCCGTGACAACCATATTCTTCGTGGCTACAACTATCTTCTTTGTTATGCGGAAACCTAAAAAGTATTGGTAAGATGACATAACGTTCCCTTTTGTTTTTCTTTAATCTTTAGTCCCTTACTTAACATTGCTAGGTAAAATAAAAAACGGCTTTATCTTAAGCCATGCTTTTTCTTGTCGGTGCCGTATTTTAGAAGCCTATCACGAGCGTCTCTGTGGTTAGCACTCCCTTTATGCCCCTTATTTTGTCGGTGACGAGATTGCCCAAATCTTCAAGAGTCTTTGTTTCCACTTTGGCGATTAGGTCGTAGCGGCCGAAGACTCCGTAGACTTCTTTGACTCCTTTGATCCTGCTAATCTCCTCTATAACTGTTCGGGCGAAATTCAATTCTTCACCTGTACCCACACGGATGAGCACAAAAGCCTCCACCATTCACACCACCATTGAATATGAGTCGCCTCTTTATTGGAGTTTTGATTTAAAAAGTTTTAGTTTTAAGGTCTCGTACAAAGTGTTTGGAGCTTGTGATATATGAAGTGTGCAACGCAAACTATTTTTTGTGAAGGTTCTGGGCTGCAATAAAGGTTAAGCTTTTTTCGGTGAGGGCTTTGGCTGTTCTGTTTACGGCGTCGTGTTTGTCCAAGTAATTGTCTAGGAGTTTTGTCATGAATCCCTTTTCGATTATTTCTTTTTTGGGTGTGAAGTAGTCTAGGATGTCTGATGGGTGCTCTCTGGTCTTTTCAATTTCGGGAGCCCCACCCTCGTGTTTGGCGCTTATGTTTTTGACGTGGTCTGCTATTTCTAGGAGTTCGTTGAGGCGGTCGTACGGTTGTCTGACGATGCTTTTGTAGGCTTCTGTGATGTGATGCTCAATGCGGACAATGTCCTCAAAATCGAAGGCTTTCCGCATGTAGGCTGAAAACTCAATTGTTTTGTTGTTGACAGAGTTAGAGAGATTAAACCCTATGAGCGGGGTTGTGCCATCCTCTCGACTGAAGAGTTTTGCTGTCATCAGCGTCCAAAGGATTGAATAGGGATTATCGCTACCCAAAAACACCGAAACCTTGAATTCAATGTCAATACCAATTTTGTGAAGCCAATACCCCAACAACACCGTGCCCGAATTTGTGTTCAAAACTTGCTGAACGCCATACTCAGTATAATAATAGAGGAACTCGTCAACCCACTTCAAAGCGTACTCATTCGGCACACCCACGCCCCCAAAATAGCCAGTAATGGTTTCTGGACCGCCCAAATGAACGTTTATGGGTTTGCCGTCTGGTCCAAGCATTGTTCCTTTTGTATCCAATGTTTGCACGTAGGAAGCGCCTATAATCTGCATTACTGTTGCAAAGGCAAGAATGTCATCGTTCTCAACCTGTTCCTTCATGTTGCGGACACGAACGTATCGGGCCGGCATTAAGTCTTGTTGGGCAATCGCCTTTTTAGCCTCTTCTATGAGCCATGGGAAAAAGTTGAAGGCGCTAATTTCCAGTGTGACGGCGAAAGAATCATCAAACTTCATGGAATCGGCCTTTTTGCCCAAGATTTTTTTGCGGTATTCCGATATGCTGATGAAGGCTTCCTTGTCGCGTTGTTTAATGAGCCACTCAAGGTCTTTTATATAAGGGGATTTATTCTTTCTGAGTCTGTTCATGAGGTTTTCAAGTTTACGGGCTTCCCTAGCCCTACGGTTAATCTCTTCAACGCCGCCATACTTTTCAACAATGTCTAGCAAACCGTTCACAAGCGGGTTATCTTTTCTTAGGAGAAAGTCATTAATTTCCATCAAATTCTCTTCACTAATTCTCAATCTTTCTCTGAGGTCATTCAAAAGGGCTATCCTCCGAAGAGGTAGTATATCAATTCCAAAGTAATTTAAGCATTCTTAGGTTTATGGGAAACTTTGACAATCTCTGAGTTTTGTAATGTGTGGATGAGTAGAATTGGTTTGCTAGTCTTTGTATGGATTATGCCCTTTGATTTGAAAGATAAAGATCCCTCCAGAACGGTGCAACGAAATTGTTGGGCTTAACGGTGTCTAGGATGCTCTTCCCATAGAATGAATATGGTGAAGGGAGATACGGATTTTCTGGGCTGATGAAACTCAGCCAACTAGCCAACTCTCTTTAGCTAAAGCCCCAACATCTTCAATTTTTCTTTTGTTGGAATTCCATTTTTGTCCCATCCCCTCAAGGCGTAGTATTTGTCAAGCATTTCATCTAGCATTTTTTCCGTTATCACATGTCCTTTGGCAACGCCGTCGGGCAGGAATTCTTCCATGAAACGCGCTGGCAAACTGTCATCTTTCTTCGTTAAGCCTTCTCTGACATTGAAAAGACGTGTTAAGTTCCAAATGCGCTCACCGGCTTTTAAATACTCTCCAACGGTGAAGTTGAAACCTGTTGCCTTGTTCAAAAGTTCCACAAAATAGTCAACTTCGAGTGGTGCGAAATCGCATAACACGAGCGAGAAACACGCTGCCCTTTCGTCCTGAATTTCCTTAACAAACCTTGCTCTGCCTTCAGTCGAGTATCTGGGCGTCAGTTTTCCTTGGATTTCAGCTCTAACGGTCCACGCCCTTTGGTGGCATGCCCCTCGGTCAGATGTTGCATAGGCTAAGGCCATGCCGAAAGCCCCCCTTGGATCATAGCCCGGAACCTCCATTCCTTTAACATGTATTGCAAACTTTTCCGAACCACCGCCAATTTTTTTAGAAGCTCTCTGCACGCCTTCAGCAAGAATGTTTCCTAACCCTTTCCGATACGCAATTCTCTTCACCATTTCTATTTCAGCGTCAGCATCGCTAAACCAGAGCTTAAGCCCGTTCGTGTCTTTTTCGTTAAGCAATTCCTTTTCAAAGCATTCCATGGCAAAGGCTATGGCATTGCCTGTTGAAATTGTGTCTAGCCCAAGATCATCACATAATAGATTGGCATAGGCAATAGCCTCAAGGGAGTCTACTCCACAGTTTGAACCCATCAAAACGATAGTTTCATACTCGGGTCCGGCAAGCTCGTCCAGTCTATATTTACCCGATTTAACCCGCGTGTACTTCCAACATCGAATCGAACAATTGTAACACGTGCCATCCTTCACAACAATCTTGCTTCGCATGGTTTCACCGCTGATGGCGTCGGCGTGTTCAAAGACGCCAGTCCTAAAGTTTCGAGTCGGTAAAATTGCAAACTCGTTTACCGGAGCCACCCATACCGGCGTGCCATACTTCCTTCTCAAAGGGACAAAGCTGTTCTCTTCAATCATTTTCAAAGCTCTTCTAGTGGCTTCCCTAAAGCCTGCAGGGTCAGCGTATTCGATTCTTCGGCCTGCGCTTTGCACAGCAACGGCCTTCAATTTTTTTGAGCCCATAACTGCGCCAGCGCCTCCTCTGCCCGCTTGCCTATACATGTCCACGGTGATGCATGCGTAACGAACCAGATTTTCTCCAGCTGGTCCAATTGAGGCAACACGGATGTTTGCGCCTAAACGTTTCTTTATGGTCTTTTCGGTTTCAAAGCAGCCCTTTCCCCATAAGTCTTCGGCGTCTCTGATTTCTGCACTTTCGTCATGAACCCACAAATAAACTGGAGTGTCGGCTTTGCCTTCAACGATTATGCAATCGAATCCCGCAAGCTTCATAACCGCACCGAAATATCCTCCAACTTGACTATCCAGAAAAATGTTGGTTAGCGGTGATTTCGTGACGACCGCCCATCGACCTGAAGTTGGGGCTAACGTGGCTGTTAAGGGGCCTGAAGCAAAGATTAGAAGGTTCTGTGGACTTAACGAGTCGATTCTTGGCTTAACAGAATCGTAAAGGATTTTTGCTCCTAAGCCCTTTCCACCAATGAATTTTCTCGCAACTTCCTCATCCAGCTTTTCCACGCATGTCTTTCTTTTTGTCAAGTTGACCCTTAGAACTTTTCCAATGTAACCTCCCAGCATGCTTTCTTTCCCTTCAGCTTCCCCTTATTCCGCGGAGATATCTGTGAATAGCCAGCATGTCGCTTAACAACGCATATCCGGCTTCTATGCCGCCGGCACCTCGTCCAACTATTGTAACTTCCTTTAGGACATCAGTGTCAAATGTTAAGGCGTTAAGTGTTCCCCAAATGTGGGCCAGAACGTCTGTCAAGGGAACGTTTTCGGGTGAAACCTTAGCCTTAACTTCACCACTTTCCCGCCAAGCTTTGGCTATGAGTTTTATTCTTTTTCCCTCCTTTTGTGCTGCTCTGATTTCTTTGATTGTTACGCCTGTTATCCCCCTCCTTTCCACATCCTTGACTTTCAAATCGCCGCCCATAACAACGTTGGCGAGAATAGTTATTTTGGCGGCGGGGTCCCACGCGTCCACATCCATCGTCGGGTCAGCTTCAGCGTATCCAAGTTTTTGTGCTGTTTCTAAGGCCTCTTTATAGAGAGCGCCAGCCTCCATCTGTGTTAGTATGTAATTTGTTGTGCCGTTTACGATACCCCTAATGGACTTTACATAGGCTCCGGCTAAGTCTTCTAAAGCCAGGTTAATCGCTGGAGTACCGCTCAGAACAGTTCCTTCAAACCTAAGAAATACGTTGTGAGCCTTCGCGATTTGCATGAGTTCGCGATAAGCTAGGGCTATTGGCCCTTTGTTCGTTGTAACCACGTGTTTGCGAGCAACAAGGGCTTTTTTGATGTGGGTTAAGCCTGGCTTGCCTGTCTCTAAATTTGTCCACGTGACCTCGAGGACCATGTCCGCATTGCTTTTCTCTATAATTTCTATGCTTGACAGATCTTTGCGTCCACCCTCGTAGTCTTTAATTGTCCCTGTTCTTTGATTGAGTTGCAAAAGTTTCCTAAGGTTGATCCCATCCTCGTTGAGAATTGACCCCTTCTTTATGTCTGAAACGGCAACCACTTTATACTCAAAGCCGTGTTCTCTCTTTAGAAGGGCTTCTTTGTCAACCAAAATATTGGCTAATCCTTGCCCAACAGTTCCAAAACCAATGAGAGCGAGATTGTACATAATACCTTACATCTCCATGCCATTCATATTGTTCTTCAAAAGACTTAACTTTTCTTACAATCTCCGCAATGTTATTATCTGCTCTACTATTCTAAGAGAAGTGGAGGAGAATCATTGTCGCAGTTGATTCAGGAAGGAGACTACGTTTTGCTTTACCTAGACCACAGGAGAACCTACTTGGTGAAAATTGAAAGAGGTAAAAACTTTCACACGCACAAGGGATTCATAAAATTCGACGATTTAATCGAGAAACAATACGGTTCGACAGTTGCGAGCAGCTTAGGCGTAGAATTCATAGTATTAAAGCCTCTCTTACGCGATTATATTATGAAGTCCGTGCGGAAAACTCAGATAACCTATCCAAAAGACGCGGCTCTAATAACCATGTTCAGCGGGATAGGCCCCGGAAGCCGTATAGTGGAAGCCGGAACTGGCACTGGAGCACTAACCACAGCTCTAACCCATTATGTCAAGCCAGACGGCAAGGTCTACAGCTACGAAATTAGAGAGGAATTTCTGAAGACGGCAGAGAAAAACCTGAAGCGTGCAGGCCTAATCGACTTTGTGGAGCTTAAGAATAAGGATATTACCGCTGGGATAGAGGAAAGCGATGTTGACGCGGTTATACTGGATTTGGCAACGCCATGGCTTGTCGTCCCTCACGCTTACAATGCCCTAAAGCCCTGCGGAACGATAGTCTCCTTTAGCCCAACAATAGATCAGGTTGTCAAAACAGTTCAAGCCTTGAAGGAAAATGGCTTCGTGGACATAGAAACAGTTGAGTGTTTAATGCGTGGGATGCAAATTGAAAGGGGAAAAACTCGGCCTCAGACTTTGATGACTGGCCATACAGGTTATATAACATTCGCCCGTAAGGCAATAAAAACTGGATGTCAAGAATGAAATCGCTTATGAGTTCTCCGTATAACCCACGCATGCCATAAGCCTTAAAATCCTTTTCAGCAGACATCGTAAGGGAACTGAATGGAAGAGTCATGGGCAGTTGCCTGTCCGTTCTAGTCTCTGGATTGTTTGTTCTAATCTTTAGTTTTATTAGTGTGAAACAACACTCTTCTTTTGAGGGGTGAGTTTGAGAAGGGTTTCCGTGGGGATAATTTTCTTCTTTTTAGTTCTCTATTCTGTTTCATTTGCCTACGCTGACAAAGGAATGATCCCTGTTTCCCATGAGGCTTCAGTCTACGAGCCGGGACAGAAAGCAATCATCGCATGGAACGGACAAGAGGAGATTTTGATACTTTCGACGGATGTCACCTCAACCTTGGAAACCCTCGTTCTTGAGTTGCTTCCGCTTCCATCAGAACCGGAAGTAGAACCTGCAAGTTTTAGGTGCTTCGAGGAGATCCAGAGATTGATCTGGGAGGAGGGTGTAAACCAGTTTATGTACTCAACAAAAAATGAGGCTCGCTCCGAAAGCGTTGAAGTTGTCTTCCACGAGGAGATAGGTGCCCACGACATCACCGTCGCCAAGGCTACAGACGCTGTTAAACTCGTTGATTGGATGGAGAATTTTCTACAAGCGAACAATGTTAGTGAAACCGTTTCCCTAGGAGGCTTCGAACCCGCCGTGAAAGACTACATGGGTCGAGGTTTCCATTACTACGTATTAGACTTGATAACGGTTACGCCCAATCAAAGGAGTGTGGACCCGATACTTTACAGGTTTAATTCTAGCTTCCTGTACTATCCGCTCCTAATCACAAGCCCCGTTCCAGGGAACACTGAGATAACATTATTCCTTCTAACCGATGGAAAAGTGGAAAGGGATTACCAGCCTATGCAAAAAATATACTACAGAGTTCGAGACATAAGCCCCAAGCCTATAGAGTTTGTGCTTTCCAAAGGCGACTTATCCAAGATAGACATCAGAATTGGAGAACTGTTTGACGAACGAGCATGGCTGTCCGTTTTGAACTATGATGGACAGACAACCTGGCTTACAAGAGACTTGATGATAGCCAAAGAGGCTCTCAATCCTGTCACCACAGTGCACGTTGAGGTAATCCTACCCCTCCCACTGGTCACCTTGTGCATCCTTCTCGGCGCAGCATGCACGCTAGCTGGTGTTGTCCTCACGCTTCTGGTAATACGTCCCAAGAAAGAGGCAGCCAAAAGAGAGATTGTCTAGCTAACGTTTTGTTGCTTCAATTTTCACGCTTGATATTTTACCTTTTAGTTCTTCAGGAACACCAATAACCCAGTGCGATTCAGAGACGATTCTAACGTTTTCGAATCCTGCTCTCTTTATCGTGTTTAGGTACTCCCTTTTTTCCAAAGCTCCAGCGATACATCCTGTCCACGCGTCAAAGCTTTTCCTTATTTCTCCAGGTAATTCTCCTTCTACGACAAGATCAGAAATCATAATTCTGCCACCGGGTCTTAGTGCTCTATAAGCCTCACGAAACACTTTTGCCTTTTCTGGAGATAGATTAATCACACAGTTGCTGATGATCACGTCGACCGAGTTATCTTCAACTGGCAAGTTCTCTATTTCGCCTAGCCTGAACTCAACGTTTCTGTAGCCATACTTGTCCGCAATGGATCTCGCCCTATCAACCATTTCAGATGTCATGTCCACGCCGATAACTCTTCCTTTTTCTCCAACCTTGCTTGAAGCGAGAAAACAATCCAATCCGGTGCCTGAGCCGAGGTCGAGGACGGTTTCTCCCTCTTTTAGGGAGGCAAGCGCGACAGGATTTCCGCATCCAAGAGTGATAGCTTCCTCGGGAACAGATCTGAGTTCTTCTTCAGAATAGCCTATTCCTCCTATTTCACAGACTTCAATGCAAGGTGGAGAACAACATGATGCTTCCCTTTTTGCTAGCTCGCCGTATCTTTTCTGCACAAACTTTTTTATTTGTTCCTTTTTCATTCATGTCATCCCCTTTTGCGTGGATGGTCAGCGGAAGAGTTCTTCCAATAGGGGGCCGAAGGTTTTCTTTATGTTCTCTTTGAATTCGTCTGCCTTTATCAGGGAGATGCAGCAGACCTTTCCGTCTTTTTCGGAGGTGATAATAGCTAGCTTGTCTCCGGGCTTTATTTCAGCTTTGTCTCTTAGCTCTTTGGGTAATATCATTTGTCCCCTCTCATCGATGGATACCAAAGCCTCGAGCTTACAACAGGTAGCGCAACTTCCTTCTCCAGTCGCATGGGCACAACACGTTTTGTCTTCATCCATTTTGATTTCACCCTTTAACAAGAAACAAGTCCGTATATTTAACTTTTACTGAATTATCTGATTCTACTGATTACTTTCAAGATGCTTGCTTATTCTCTTCGCCAGATGTTGTATGGGCATTGGTTCCAGCAGTAGCTACCTCCCTTGAAAACGCAGTTCTTGCATTCAGGTCTGTCAAAAAGCCTGGGCTTGCTCATGGCATTGTTCACTTCCATCGTTATAAAGAGGTTCTCACTCTTAGTTTGTAGGCTTCTTCACAATAAAGCTTTTATGCGAAGCTTCCTGAAAAGAATAATTGGTCATGAATCACTGTTTGAGTGGATTAAGAATGTGTGAAAGAAAGAAGATAGAAAAGAAAAAAGGAAAAAAGCCTAGCGGTAAATAAACCCAAAATGAAGCTTGTTCTCCAAACTCAACGTAAACTACCCTTTTTTATCTAGCTTATTTCTTATCTATATTTTTCGAAAGTTTTAGCTTTACTAATAATTTTGAATTCATAAAGTCTTTTTAAATGGCGGTTTAGTTGAAGTCTGGAGCTAAGTAGGGTAGGCGTGTTCCTATTTGAAAGTGGAATCAATAACGGTAATCGTCCTCGGAATTTGCATATTCCTATCCTTTTATTTCGCTTTTTTGTCCTTTCAGGCAGCGGACGATGCCTTAAAGAAGCAGCTTGTAACCCTTGCCGCATCCTCCATTATTACAGGAGTAGTAATATTCGCTTGCTTGACGATTTATTCAGGAATCAAGAAGGCCTTTTCCAGCATAGAAGAACGGCTAAGGAGCAGTGAAGAATCAGCGGATTATGATGAAGGCTAACTCGTCAAAGAAGCTTGTTTGCGGCTTTCTCCAAAACTCTTGAATGGTGCTTCCAAAAGGCGATAAGCTCGCTTATGGCCTCGTCCATGTTTCTGATTTTTCCATCACGCCTCTGCAGTTCTCCACGGACAGCGAGCAAACGCCTGTAGGTTTCCCAGCTGACCCAAATCTGGGTCATGTGTTTCTCAGACATACGGGAAATGCAAGTGCTTCTATACGATAAAGAAGTTATGAATTTTGAATCCAGTTTGGATGAGTTGTTTGATGTCTTGGTTCTCGGTGGTGGTTATAGCCCCTTATATATAGGTTGAATCTGTGGTTCTGTCATGTGCTTCACGTTTTTATCTGATGAGATGCCGCTTATTGGAGATGCAATTGTGTCTAGATTAGAGGTCAAATGGTCTAACAGACTTCGAATGTTATGTGATTTTAAAATTGATGAAGAGGGTGTAAGTTGATGTGGTTATAGTTGCAATGGGCTATCAAAATATAACTTCTTCCCTGAAGCCTTCATTTATTTCGCCTCTTTTTCTTCAGCCGCCTCGTTACGAAGCCGCCTTTTAAGGGAATCGTTGTTCCAGCAAAAGCGATTATGAAATAACTATTATTCGTGCCTACATTGTTCTTGTCCGCAGTGATTGTGAGAGTTTGATTCTCGTTAGAAACTGGTTGCGTTATATTTCCGATTATGAGCGTGTAAGATGAACCTCCGTATTGTGTGAACGTCAACGTGTTGTTCGGAAGGTTCGCTAGTTCTACTATGCCGTTGCTTCCTGTTGTTCCGGTTGCTATTTTGTTTGGCGCGTCGCTTGTTGCGTTAAAGACTGTTACGTTTGCACTGACTAGGTATGCTGATTGTTGAGCTTCAACGGTCTTAACGGATATATCGTAAAGGTTACACTGGACGTCTATGGTTGTGTCAGCTGAAACTGTAACGCTGAAGGTTCCGTTGACCCAAAAACCGTAATACTGGACTTTAATGGTGACTATTCCGTTCACGCCTGTGTAGTTTGCCCATCCGTTGCTGTCAGAAACTTGAACATAGTCTGTTTCATTGTTCATGGTTACATAGGCGTTTGCAATGGCATCGGTTAAATCCCAATCCATGACCCTTAAGTTTAGTTTGTATGCAAGAATAGTTGCAAAGGTTTGTATGCCTGTGTTGTTCCAGTTGTTACCCGTATCATTGCACCATATCTGCCATTGAATCACTGCGTCAATAGTACTGTTTAGTGTTTTAGTGACATTACTCCATGCTGCGGTACTGTTATAGAAAACACTGAAAGCAACCCATGTCTCATTCTCCCATGAGCCAGTGTTGTTTGTTCCAAATATGAAACCGCTAACGTTTGTGTTATCGTTCCACAAAGTATAGAATTCGCACGGTTGTCCAGCGAGCGTTGAGTTTGTTCCGACGTTACTGTAGGTTGGAGGGGGGTCGGTGAAGGTGATAGTTATGTATCCGATAATATTATTAAATGTCGTTAAGCCATAGACTCCGTCAGAAATAGCTGTAACAGTATAGACATATTCACCTGGTGTGCTTTGAGTCACGTTCCGATACCAATACAGTGCACCTGCAGTGCTGTTATACGTAGCCAGTGTGGCATTAATAGACAATGTACTACCACTTGAATCGCTGTATGTTACTTCATCATAATCGTATCTTGCTCTAAACCATATTATCACGTAAGTGTTTACGGTGACTGTTTCGTCTGAAGCAAAAGCAGTATTGACATTGATATTTGGAACTATAACCACAAGAAATGAAAGCAATAAAATGAAGGTGAATGCCTTTGCTTTTTTCTTGTCTTTAATTGCTGGAAATAGAAGAACTGCACACACCAGAAGTGGATAAAAGAGCACGTACGTTGGAATAACTTGTTGGTCTAGATTTTGAGCTTTCCAGATTTCATTTATAATTAGAGGGTCATCTTTCTCGTAGATTTCAATTCTATCCCATGTAATTGTTGGACTTGAAACGTTCTGGTTAATTGCTGTTATTCCATAAGACGCTTGGCTTCCCGCAGTTATTGAAAAAGCATATTGAATGA
>Ga0315309_1000059_pt1 | contig 61062 bp, 65 predicted proteins | sample TDP4_MG_FD_203080 | JGI IMG/M metagenome (GOLD analysis project Ga0315309, IMG submission 203080) | Freshwater sediment microbial communities from Lake Towuti, South Sulawesi, Indonesia - TDP4 | ecosystem: Environmental > Aquatic > Freshwater > Lake > Sediment | place: Indonesia: South Sulawesi... | reverse complement strand
TCCTCTAGAATACCGATCTGAGCATGATAGCCCTTGCCCTTAACAGGCACGCCAACCTCTGCCAATCGGCACTGAATAACCCTTATCCCATAGTCCGTATTCTCCTATCAGTCCGTCAGAAGAAGACTTGGGATAACAGGTTGGCTCTACAAAAGTTACCGAGCGAAAGATGAAGCAAGCATCGGCCATGGAGGTCTGCAAACTTGACAAAGTACTGCGACAAATGTGGTAGGCAACTACTGCCACAGGACAGGTTCTGCGACACTTGTGGAAAAACTGTGGCCCGTATTCAGAAGGGAACGCCTCCGTCGCCGAAACTGCGAAGCTCAGGCACGTTTCTCCGACTCATGGAATACATGACCAGATATTGGCCCGCTGTGACCTTAGCCATGTCCTGCGTGGTCGCAGTCACATACCTGAACGTCATTGTCCCACTCATAGTCAGAGAAGTAGTGGACAAGGTTCTAATCCAGAATATGTACGACCAGCTTGCTTGGCTCTCACTCTCCATAGTTCTGGTCGCTGCCCTCAGATCGACCGTCTCATTCACACAAAGATACAGCCAGCAATATATCGGCCAAAAAGTCGTGTTTGACCTAAGAAACAAGTTGTTCACATCACTGGAAGAGAAATCATTCAGCTTCTACGACCAAGCTCAGACCGGGCAGCTGATGTCAAGAGTTACCAGCGATGTTGAGCAGGTGAGGGCCCTACTTGCCTGGTGGCTTGAAACCCTCGTGGCGTCCATCCTGACGGTGGGAAGCGTTATCCTCGTAATATCCACGATCGACCTACGATTGACAATGCTCTATCTTGCAACGATACCGCTCGTCCTCTTGGCAGCCTATAACTTCTCCAAGAGAGTTAGACCGCGCTTCGCATTGACAAGAGAAATCTTTGGCGACATGACCTCTGTCATTCAACAAACAATCGTTGGAACCAAGGTCGTCAGAGCCTTTGCGCAGGAAGAGCATGAAGCAAAGAAGTTTGCCTTCCCTCACAGCAAGTACTTGAAGACGAATCTTGAGATCTGGCGCTACCGCTCTGTGTTCATGCCTTTCATGGCCTTCACCCTAGGCCTAGGAACAGTTCTGGTCTATTGGTATGGAGGAGCAGAGGTCATTCAAGGCAATATGACCGTGGGCTCCCTTGTTGCCTCAGCCACCTATCTAGCGATGCTAGTCATGCCCGTTCGATTCATCGGATTCCTCATAACGTTCTACCAACAGGCAATTGCCGGTGCAGAGAGAATCTTCGAGATAATGGATGCGAAGCCTGAAGTTGAAGAGAAACCTGACGCAGTTGAGCTTCTACCAATGCAGAAGGAGATCACGTTCAAAGACGTCTCCTTTGAATATGCACCTAGTAAGAAGGTCCTAGACGCAATAAGCCTAGCTGTGAAGGCTGGAGAGACAGTTGCACTTCTCGGAGCAACTGGCTCAGGCAAGAGTTCGCTGATACATCTGATTCCGAGATTCTACGATGTAACTGAAGGAAGCATAACGATAGATGGACACGACATAAGAGATGTGAAACTCCCGTCGCTGAGACAGCAGATCGGAATAGTTCTTCAAGAGACCTTCCTATTCTCTGCCTCAATCAGAGAAAACATAGCCTACGGTAGGCCTAACGCAACGACCGAAGAGGTCGAGCGCGTAGCCAAGATCGCTGGCGCACACGACTTCATAATGTCATTTCCAGACAAGTATGACACTCAAGTCGGTGAAAGAGGAATCACCCTCTCAGGAGGTCAACGCCAAAGAATCGCCATAGCAAGGGCTCTCCTTCTGAACCCACGGATACTGATCTTCGACGATTCAACCTCCAGCGTGGACGTTGAAACAGAACACGAAATCCAACAAGCACTACAAATCCTGCTGAAGAACCGCACCACATTCATAATTACGCAGAGAGTTTCGACAATAAAGAACGCAACGAGAATTGTGGTTTTTGAAAACGGAACAATCGCCGAAGAGGGAAATCACGAAGAGCTGCTTGCCAAGGACGGGATCTACGCAAAGATCTACCGCACACAGTTCAAGGAACAGGAAGAACTCCTAGAGGCTAAAGCCGTACAGCGAGGGAGCGAATAGAAACATGGCCCATATGCACGTTTCAGATCTACTGGGAGGAGAAAAAGCAGAGAGAAAAGTTCCGGACTCAGTCATTTTGAAGAGGTTGAGCACATACACCCTCCCGCATAGGACTCAGCTCATCGCCAGCATTGTTTTTCTTTTGATCACAGCAGCAACAAATCTAGCGGGCCCCTACATTCTCAAAATGGCGATTGACAGATATATCACGGCAAAAGACTTAGCTGGTCTATCGAATATCGTGCTCGCATATGTGGCAATCAACCTAGTGAACTTCTTCTCAAGTCACAGGCAGCTATACCTAATGTCAGCCATAGGACAGAGAATAATCTACAAATTCAGGGAGGAGATGTTCTCTCACCTTCAGAGGCTTTCGTTGAAGTTCTACTCGGAGAACGTGACTGGCAGCATCGTGTCGAGAGTAACAAATGATGTGGATTCACTTCAAGAACTGTTGACCTCGGGAATCCTCACAGTAATAAGTGATGTCATCACCATTATCGGAATCCTCATAATAATGGTCTGGATGAGCCTCCAACTGACTGCTGTCTCAATGATCATAGTGCCCATGATTCTCGCGCTCATCTACGTCTTCCAGAGGAGAGCAAAGAGCGCATACCTAGCGACCAAGCAGAAGATGGCGGGTGTGACAGCAAAGCTCGCCGAGAGCATTATGGGGATGCGAGTCATACAGTCCTTCACGCGTGAATCAGACCAACAACAGGCGTTCGGCCAAGTCAACATTGAGAACCTTCAAGCAAATCTAACTGCGGCAAGACTGTTTGCAATATTCCCAGCAAGCGTTGAACTGATCTCTGCTGTCGGAACGTGTGCCGTGCTCTGGTATGGCGGACTCCAAGCCGCATTAGGCACGATCACCATAGGCACGATCGTGGCTTTCATGTCCTACCTAACAATGTTCTTCCGGCCGCTCCTGCAATTGAGCGTATTCTACACAAACTTCCAGTCCGCCATGGCTGGCGCCGAGAGAATGTTCGAACTAATTGACGCCCCCATGAACATAGTCGAGAGGCGCGACGCGATTGAGCTCCAAACGCTCAGAGGAGAGATAAGTTTCGAGGACGTTTCTTTCGGCTACGATCCGAGATTCCCAGTGTTGAACAACATAAGCCTGAGAATCGCCTCCAACGAAACCTTAGCCATCGTTGGCCCCACAGGCGCCGGCAAGACTACTCTTGCAAATCTTGTCTGTCGATTCTACGATCCCACAGCAGGATCAATCAAAGTTGACGCACACAACCTGCGAAACGTGAAACTTCAATCGCTCCATAGACAGATTGGACTCGTCCTCCAAGAGCCGTTTCTCTTCGCAGGATCAGTCAAGGAAAACATACGATATTCACGGCCAGAGGCATCAGATAATGCAGTCATTCAGGCAGCGAAAGCCGTCGGGGCCCACGACTTCATTGAAAGGCTACCTGAAGGCTACGACACAATCATTCGAGAAGGCGCCACAAACCTATCGATCGGGCAGAGGCAACTCATCTCATTCGCAAGAGCCCTCTTAGCTGATCCTCGAATCCTCATAATGGATGAAGCCACATCAAGTGTCGACCCCTACACCGAGCTGCTGATTAGACGTGCCTTGGAGAAGCTTCTGAAGAACCGGACTTCCCTCATAATCGCACATCGGCTGTCCACCGTGAGGAACGCCGACCGGATAATAGTCCTAGACGAGGGAAGAATAGTTGAAGAAGGTACACATGATCAACTGATTGCAAGGAAGGGCCTTTACGCGCGGCTATACCAGATGCAGTTCAAAGAGCCGGAAGAAACGATAGCCCAAGGAGCACAACAGTCAGGTTCTAAGAACTAAGAGTCAGTCCTCGTTTTGGCTAGAGTAACCTCTTTTCGCCCTCTAACTTCTTAATCTCGGTGATGTCTTCAGAAGCCTCTAGACATCCCAGATACTTGCCGCTAGGATCTCTGACTGGAAAATACCGAATGAAGATCATGCGGCCTTTCATTTGAATCCAGAACTCTGCTACATCTCTCTTTCCACTCTTGAATTCACTGAGAATCTGGTTTACGGCTGGCAGACTCTTAGGTGGATGACAGTTCTGCACTTTTCTGCCGATAACCGCTGGGGTACGGACAAAGATCCTCTTGCTATCTCTATTGTAGTATCTCACAGTATCGTCACTATCAATAAACGTGATGTCAACTGGAAGCGACTCTAGGATTGCTTCCAACTGTGGTTTTGAAAGGTTCTCGACCATCCTTCTCACCTTGGGAGTGAAAGCATTAGCACTGAGTGAGGCGGTTTACCTAAACACTAGGACGGGACAAGGCGCCAGCTTCATCACTTGATCTGCGACACTTCCGACGATCAGCCTCCTTAAGCGACTGTGACCTCGCGAGGCTATGATTATAACGTCATACTTCTCGCGTTCGGCCACGTTGATAATCGTTTCAGCGGGTGACCCAACTTCGATTCTCGACGAGGCCGACAGTCCTTCAGCAGCAGCTTTCTCCTTGCACTCCTCCGGGATCTTCAAGCTAGCTGCTTTCTGCTTCTCTATGTCAGAAGCCGACGCCGTGAGTGGCATATCCAAGACATACATGAAGCCAAGAGAACATCCAACCCTCTTCGCGAAAGCTATGCTATATGCCACTAATCCAGGCATGAACGGGGAGCCATCGACAGGAACCAGAGCATTGTGAAACATTTTGCTGACCCACACCCGTAACTCTTACTGAGGAAACAATAAGGCTTTCCTTATAACATTCAACATCTTCCGATGTTATACTGATATACCATTACGGCCGAATAATCAAAACTGGGCATGGCGCGTTATGCGCCACTACTTCACAAACGCTTCCCAATAGAAGATTGGCGATCTTGCTCTTACCTCTCGCACCGATCACTATCAGAGTGAACCCCTTCTCTTGGGCAACTCTGACTATTCTATGACCCGCATTCCCAAAATCCGTTTCAAGGATCCCTTCAGCCTTGCAACCTTGCTCCTCCGCAGTTTTTTGCGCAGCCTCCAGAATCCTCGCCCCTGCCTGTTCTAGTGGTGTAGGATCAATGGGCACACCAGGCTCCATGGAAGCCGGCAGGATCACGACATGAACCAAGGTCATGGTTCCTCCCAAGGTCTTGAGGAGATCGCAAGCGAACTTGACGTTCCGATCCATTACCTTCGAACCGTCAACCGGGACGAGAACTTTCTCAACCATTGGCCCTATGACTCCAAGTCTTCGGAGTGCAACTTCTCTAATAAGAGTTGTTAGGATGTATAGCTGGATGGCTCAACCTGACAGACTCGATAAAGCCTGCATAAACGCTTAATAGTGAACGAGAGGGAGCCCTTTCAGTGGAGTTCATGTCACGCTCACGGCTTACGAGTTTTCTACTTCTGGTGACAATGCTTATCATTCTTGGAGTCAGCCCTTCCTACGGGCAATCCGCTGCACCAGACTTCACGCTAACTGACATAAACGGAAGGCGCTTCTCGCTTTCGGACTTTAGAGGAAGAATTGTTCTCATAGATTTCTTTGCCACTTGGTGTCGGCCTTGCAGAGAAGAAATACCACACCTCAAAACCTTGTCGAACGTTTACCCGAACAACACACTTGTAATAATTTCAATCGACATAGATCCTGTACTTGACACAGAGCTCGCTGTCAGAAAATTGGTACAGGAGTACGGATTGACATGGATAGTCATCCCGCCATCCATGGACAGTGCCGGTGTTGCAAATAGGTACCAAGTCATGGAGCTTCCGACACTAATCTTGGTTGATCAAGAGGGTTACATTCGGAGCAGATATGTAGGACTGACTGAGGAGGAGGTCCTCCGGTCAAGAATCGAGGTGATCATACCGGAGTTCGGCGCACTAACCCTTGTAATGACCCTTTCGCTTATGGCAGCCCTACTTCTGCTGCGTGGGAGAAGATAGTAAGCTATCATGTTCGGTCCCTTGATTCGTAAGCAACGTAATGCTCACATCTTCCACGCCAAAGGCGAACTCAGCTTTTGTCTGATCTAGCAGTACGGTCCTTCTCACTGATCCAATACGATTCCCCGGAAGTCAGAAACTCTTTCTTCCAGATGGGAACAGTGCTCTTCGTTCTCTCAACAGCCTCGATCAGTGCTGGGAAGACGTCCTTTCTAGACCTCCCGGCGACCAACACGGCCATTATCAATTCGCCTTGTTTCAGCTTCCCCACAACATGATGTATGAGAACGTCCACTATCCCGCCTCGGCTAGCGATATCATCGGCTATGGAAGCCATTGCTTCCTCGGCCTTGCCTTCATAGGCCTCCAGCTCTAGGTGTGAGACAGGTTTGCCGTCCGTTGAGCTGCTCCGGGTGACTCCAATGAATATGCCTATTCCGCCAACATCCTTGAAGCGTTCATGAGCCTTAACTCGGTCAAGGAGATTCTCTAACCTAAGTTCGCCTTTGGCGTGGATTCCTACTCTCTTTTGCAAGTTACCTTTCCCCGAATTTACCTTCAAGCTTCGAAGGTTTCCTATTCGCTCGAACATCTTCTGAGCATACGGTTTTATAGGTATGTGATAATTTTGGCATCGCTTCGAGCCGGGCCGGGTGCAGTCGAACTGCCTTCGACAAGGTTGAAAGGTGAGAAAGCACGCCTACGTTGAAGAATCCCACATCGAGGTGGCGGGAGGGCATTGGAGAGGAGTAGAAAGCCGCTTTCTCCTCAGCATAAGCTGAAGATCCTCGAAGTTGACATTGTCACCATGCCAGACAGATGCAAGGGTTGCGAACTCTGCATAGAACTCTGTCCGAAAGACGTGCTTGACTACGACCCTAAGCTGAACGTACACGGTGTTCACCCACCTCGTGTCGTAAATGAAGAAGCCTGTGTCGGATGCGGCCTATGCGAGGAGATCTGCCCCGACCTGGCCATTTTCCAGCGAAGAAAAGGAGAAGACAAATGCTGAGAAGAGACACATTGAGTGGCGCACACTTCACCCAAGGAGACATCGCGTGCGCCGAAGGCGCGATCGCCGCGGGCTGCAGATTTTTCGCCGGTTACCCAATCACCCCCGCCACCGAAGTGGCGGAACATATGGCAAGACGATTGCCTGAAGTCGGAGGCGTCTACCTCCAAATGGAAGATGAGATTGGCTCTGTCGCAGCAATAATCGGTGCATCTTATGGAGGAGTCAAATCCATGACTTCAACCTCCGGCCCAGGGTTCAGCCTCATGCAGGAAAACATAGGGTTAGCTGTTATGACCGAAACTCCGATCGTAATCGTTGATGTGATGAGAGGCGGCCCAAGCACCGGCCAACCAACAAAGGCCGGGCAACAGGACGTAATGCAGGCGAAGTGGGGCTCGCATGGAGATTACGAGATCGTTGCACTCTCGCCCTCTTCGGTTCAAGAAACATTCGACTTGACTGTTCAGGCCTTCAACTTGGCTGAGAGATACAGAATCCCTGTCTTCGTAATGATCGACGAACTGATAGGTCACATGAGAGAGCGACTTGTCATCCCCTCCCCGGACGAAATTGAGATCATCAATAGAAAGAAGCCAACCGTGCCCCCGGACGCATATAACCCCTTCCAGCCCGATAAGGATCTTGTTCCGCCCATGGCGGTCTTCGGAGAAGGTTACAGATTCTACGCGACCGGGCTTACGCACGACGAGACGGGGCATCCGCAAACTGATAGTGCCGAAGAACAGACAAAGCTCGTGAGAAGACTGTGTGACAAGATCAGAAGAAATAGAGACGCGATAGTACAGGTCAAGAAGCTTTTCCTAGATGACGCGAAGGTATGCCTAATCGCCTATGGAAGCGTAGCCAGATCTGCTATGGCAGCGGTAACCCGTGCGAGAAAGCGAGGCATAAAGGTGGGATTCCTCGGCTTGACAACCATTTGGCCCTTTCCAGACAAGGAAATAGAAGCGGTTGCGGATCAGGTAGATAGGATTGTTGTCGCTGAGATGAACTATGGTCAAATCGTTCGAGAGGTCGAACGAAGGTTTGACTATCGCAAGATCACCTTCGCGTCAAAGTTAGGTGAAGACCCTCACACACCCGAAGAACTCCTCACGCATCTAGCGAGGGATGAAAGATGATTGAAGAAGTCCATCCCATAGAGAAGTTTACGCGCAAAGGTATGATTCCGCATATTTGGTGCGCTGGATGCGGAGACGGGGTCATTCTCAGCGAGTTTCTACGTGCTCTAGACGAGTTGAAGATGAATCTGGACAAGGTTGTAGTAGTTTCAGGAATTGGGTGTATAGGCAGAATATCCGGGTACGTCAACCTAGACGGCTTTCACACTACCCACGGACGAGCGATTGCCTTCGCCGTCGGATTGAAAGCCAATAGGCCAGACCTGAAGATAGTAGTGATAAGCGGAGACGGGGATCTCTTTGCGATAGGTGGAAACCACTTCATTCACGCAGCCCGAAGAAACATAGACATGACGGTGATCTGCTCAAACAACTTCAACTATGGTATGACCGGAGGGCAATCTGGGCCAACTACTATACTTCAAGACCGAACTACTACAACGCCCTATGGAAACATTGAACATCCCTTCAACCTTGTCCACTTGGCAGCTGCCTCGGGCGCTGTTTACGTCGCTAGATGGACGACGATACACGTTCGAAGAATAAGAGAGTCTATTAAGAAGGCGCTGACGAAGAAAGGCTTCACCTTCGTTGAAATAATCACCCCTTGCCCCGAACAATACGGCAGAAGAAACAAGATGCCTGGCCCCAAGGACCAGTCCAACTGGCTTAAGGAAAAGAGCATCATTCAACATTTCACAGATCCTCTCAAGGCGGAAGTCGGACCTGAAAGAATTGTAGTGGGAGAGTTTGTTGACATCGAGAAGCCTGAGTACACAGACCTACTGAGGCGACAGACGATCGCTATTCAAGGAAGGCTTGATCAGGAGGAAAAGCTGACGAATGCCCCGCTATGAGATCCGGCTCGGAGGACTGGGTGGCCAAGGCATTGTTCTGGCCGGGGTAGTTCTCGGAACGGCAGCAGCCATATTCGACGGAAAGAAAGCGACGCAGACACAGTCATATGGACCTGAAGCCAGAGGCGGCGCTTGCAAGTCTGAAGTCGTTATCTCAGACAGTGAGATTGACTATCCAAAGGTTGAGCAACCCGACCTCATCGGGGTGATGTCTCAAGAGGCATTCGATAAGTATGTGGATGATGTCAAGCCCGGAGGGATTGTAATCTACGATCCGGATATGGTGCTCAGTCTCAGAGAGATAAGGAACGCGAAGATGTACGCTGTTCCGACAGTAAGGATGGCGGAGAAAATCGGTAAGAGGATCGTTGCAAACATGGTGATGATCGGAAGCGTGACAGCCGCGTCGAAAGCCATTGATCCTAAGGCTGTGGAAAAAGCGATAGTTCGCTTCGTACCGAGGGGAACCGACAAGCTTAACCTTAGCGCCTTCACGGCGGGCTTCGATTATGCGCTGAAGCTAATGGAGGAGAATGTGAATGTCCGAGCAGCCTAGGATAGGCGTCTACCTTTGCCACTGTGGAACCAACATAGCAGGAGTAATCGACATCAAGAAGCTTCTCAGTTATGTGGAAACTCTTCCAAACGTCGTTGTGGCTAAGGATTATACGTACATGTGCTCGGACCCAGGCCAACAGCTGATAAGAAAAGACATACATGAAAGTAAGCTCAATCGAGTTGTGGTGGCGGCCTGCAGCCCCACATTGCATGAGGCAACGTTCCGCAAAGTCCTCCAAGAGGAGGGTCTATCCCCCTACTTTTTCGAGATGGCGAACATCAGAGAGCAAGACACCTGGGTTCACATGAAAAATCCTGAAGAAGCTTTGCTACTCGCCAAAGACATATTGAGGATGACGGTCGCCAGAGCAGCAATGCTGGAGGAACTAGAACCGAAAGAGGTCAAAGTTGGAAGGAACGCCTTGGTCATAGGCGGAGGAATAGCAGGCATATCAGCCGCACTTGACTTGGCAAACTCAGGCTTCACAGTCTACCTGGTCGAGAAATCTCCCACTATAGGAGGAAGAATGGCGCAACTCGACAAGACTTTTCCAACAATGGACTGCTCGTCCTGCATCCTAACTCCCAAAATGGTTTCTGTATCACGCCATCCTAACGTGAAGCTCTTCACCTACGCTGAGGTAAAGGACGTTCAGGGATTCATTGGAAACTTCAAGGTCACGATACTGCAGAAACCAAAGTATGTTGACGAGAAGAAATGCACAGCATGCGACGAGTGCACAAAGATTTGCCCCGTTGAAGTCCCAGACGAATTTAATGCCTGCTTGAGTTGGAGAAAGGCAATTTATGTTCCGTTTCCTCAGGCTGTCCCGCCGTCCTATGTTCTTGACGAAGTAAACTGTCTGGGCCTGACGCCGTTGGCTTGCGGAAAATGTAAGGATGTCTGCGAACCAGAGGCAATAGACTACGATCAGGCTCCCAAGGAGATTGAGCTTGATGTTGACACCATAGTTGTTGCCACGGGATACGACCCATACAGCCCCTTGAGTGATCTGGAATACAACTACGGCGTCTTCCAAAATGTTGTGACTTCACTCGAAGTGGAGCGAATGCTCAACGCTTCAGGGCCTACAGCAGGTAAAGTGCTTAGGCCTTCGGATCTCAAAGAGCCAAGAAGAGTCGTCTACGTTCAGTGCGTGGGATCCAGAAATGAGAGAACCAACATCTACTGCTCAAGAGTCTGTTGCATGTATGCGGTGAAGCAGGCTAGGCAGCTAAAGGAGAAACATCCTGAGATCGAGGTTCGAATCTTCTATATAGACATACGGGCCTTCGGCAAGGGCTTCGAGGAGTTCTATGAGAGGGCCGCAAGAGATTATGGAGTCCTATTCACAAGAGGAAGAGTGGCAGAAATACTTGAGGAGCCGAAAAGCCAAAACCTCGTAATTAGGGCAGAAGACACGCTTTCAGGAACCCCGCTCGAGGTAGAGACTGATCTCGTTGTTCTGTCAGTTGGAATCACCCCGAGTGCGGACACAAAGGAGATCCGAAGAGTCCTCAAGATCCCAACGGGACCAGACGGGTTCTTTTCCGAAGCCCATCCAAAACTGAGACCGGTCGATACAGTGGTCGAGGGCGTACTTATTGCAGGAACAGCGGCTGGCCCGAAAGACATTCCCGACGCAGTTGCTCAAGCAAAAGCAGCAGCGTCAGGAGCCGCATCGCTTATGGCTCCAGGAGTATACGTAGTCGAACCCTACTACGCCATGGTCGACGACTCAATATGTGGAGGCTGCGGGATCTGCGTTCTTCTCTGCCCCTACCTTGCAATTTCAATTGAAGATAAGAGAGCAAGAATCAATGAGGCACTCTGTAAAGGATGCGGGGCGTGCGCTTCAGCCTGCCCTGCAGGCGCTATTAGGATGAACCACTTCACCGATGAGCAAGTGATGACCCAGATTGAACACGCGATCGCGAAGTGATCAGGATGGCGGGTAGATTCGAGCCCTACATACTAGGCTTCCTCTGCAATTGGTGCTCCTACGCCGGAGCTGACCTAGCCGGGACAAGCAGAATTCAATACTCTCCTAACCTGAGAATCATACGCGTAATGTGCAGTGGCAGAGTTGACCCCCGGTTCGTACTGGCCGCTCTCAAGAACGGCGCGGACGGGGTGCTCATAGCAGGATGCCATCCCCCCAGCGACTGCCACTACTTGACTGGAAATCTCAAGGCACGGAGAAGATACTATCTCCTTCTCAAACTTCTCGATCAACTGGGTATAGAGCGAGAACGCGTAAGGCTCGAATGGATCTCTGCATCAGAGGCGGACAAGTTTGCTAGAGTAGTAAATGAATTCACTGAGCAAATACGAGCCTTAGGCCCCAACCCTCTCAAAGCGAGTTGAAAACGATGAGCCAGACGAAACTCAAATTGGCTATCGGCTTGGGGGCAACATGTTCAGGCTGTGACATGGCTATAGTCGACCTAGCTGAAAAACTGATGGATCTATTCAACGCTGTCGACATCGTTTTCTGGCCTACAGCTTCGGATCAAAAGCTCGAAGAACTTCAGCGACTCCCCGAAGGAAGCGTCGACATCTGCTTCTACCATGGTTCGATAGCGAACGAAGAGAACAGGGAGATAGCTCAACTACTTAGAAGGAAGTCAAAAACCATGATCGCGTTCGGCGCCTGCGCCTGTCATGGTGGAGTGCCAGGCCTAGCGAACCTTACAACGACCGAACAGCTATTCACAACCGTCTACAAGGAAACACCTAGCACAGACAACTCAGACTTACAGCCGCTTCCAGAAACAACTGTCGGTGGATACTCACTTCATCTTCCAGAAAAGTTCGACTCAGTTCAGTGCCTCCACAACTGTGTGGACGTAGACTATTTCCTTCCGGGATGCCCTCCAGAAGTACCGCTTGTTGACAAGGCAATTGAAGCAATCCTAGGAGGAAAACTTCCACAGAAAGGCGCAACGCTCGCTCCGAACAGAATCTTATGCGATGAATGCCCAAGAAAGCGACAAGAGAAGAAGATCTCGAAAATCTATAGGATCCTCGACACCGTCCCCGACCAAGAAAAATGCTTCTTGGACCAAGGCATCATCTGCTTGGGGCCGGCGACGAGGATGGGGTGTGGATCCAAATGCATCAACGTGAACATGCCCTGCCGAGGTTGCATGGGACCAACCTCAAAAGCTCTTGACCAAGGTGCCAAAATGATCGCTTCACTCGGCTCAGTACTAGGCCTGGAAGGAGAAGAACAGATGAGTGAAGAACAGGTCAAGGCACTTATTGATGAGATCAAAGATCCAGTGGGAATATTCTACATGTTCACGCTGCCGTCGTCAATTCTCAGCAGAAAGAGCATCAAGAAGTGAGCTGCAATGCAAAGGACCAAGCTAATCAAGATAGATCCTGTCACCAGACTTGAGGGACACGGGAAGATCCACATCCTCTTGGACAAGAAGGGCGATGTTGATGAGGCATATTTCCAAGTTGTTGAGCTCAGAGGATTCGAGAAGTTCTGTGAAGGAAGGCCAGTCGAAGAGATGCCGAACATCACGACAAGGATCTGCGGTGTCTGTCCTTGGAACCACCATCTGGCTTCAGCAAAGGCAGCGGACGCCGTCTACAATGTTGATCCTCCGGAAGCCGCGAAGAAGATTAGGGAACTAGGCTACTGCGCATTCTTCATCCATGACCATTCAACCCACTTCTATGCACTGGGCGGACCAGACTTCATCGTGGGACCGGGAGCACCGCCGCCAGAGAGAAACATAGCAGGCGTACTGAAGAAGGTCAGCGCGGAAGCTGGCCGCAACGTTCTCAAAGCTCTGAGATACGCGCATGAAATAGAGGAAATAGTCGGCGGCAGAGCCATCCACCCAGTCTTCGCAGTTCCAGGAGGAGTCTCAAAGCCTATCTCTGAAAGCGACTGCGCAAAAATCCAGGACATGGCCAAATTCCTGTTGGACCACTCGAAGTCCACAGTCGAGACTTTCGAAAAAACAGTTCTGAAGAATAAGAAACACCTCGACTTAGTCACGGATGACTCGTATAGGCTTAGAACATTCTACATGGGGATGGTGGACGACCGCGGAAAGATGAACCTATACGACGGACAGTTGAAGGTAATTGATCCGGAAGGAGGACAGTTCGCCGTATTCGAACCAAGGGAATACCTCAAACATCTCTCCGAGCATGTAGAGTCGTGGACCTACCTTAAGTTTCCATACCTCAAGAATGTCGGCTGGAAAGGTCTGGTTGACGGAAGGACTAGCGGCATCTACAGGGTCGGCCCCCTAGCCCGTTTCAATGTGGCCAACGGAATCACAACCCCGCTGGCTCAAGCCGCCTATGAAAAGATGTTCGAGGCCCTAGAGAAGCCTGCTCACGAAACTCTGGCGTATCATTGGGCCAGAGTCATCGAGACTCTCTATGCAAGTGAAAGACTGCTAGAGCTGGCTCAGGATCCTGATGTGAGAAGCGGCAAAGTAAGAACTATTCCAACGGCGAGCCCCAAGGAAGGCGTTGGAGCAGTCGAGGCGCCTAGAGGAACGCTGATCCACCATTACAAAACAGATCCCGAGGGAATTATGCAAGCAGTCAATCTGATAGTGGCAACAACCCATAACCACGCCGGGATATGCATGTCTGTTAAGAAAGCTGCCCGGGGACTAATCAGAAGAGGAAAAGTTGATGGCGAAATTCTGAACATGGTCGAGATGGCATTCAGGGCGTACGATCCATGTCTGGCGTGTGCGACGCATACCTTACCGGGACAGATGCCGCTTGAGGTAGATATCTACAGCTCAGAGAGGAAACTGATTAAGAGGATGAGGCGCTTCTGAGAACCGTTGTTATAGGAGTCGGCAACCCTCTTCTTGGCGACGACGGTGTAGGAAACCACGTAGCTAAGCTAGTAAGAAAAGAACTGCCACATGAACTTGACGTTGACATTAAAGAAGTTAGCGCGGGCGGCATTGGGCTCGTTGAGGAAATGATGGGATACGATAGGGCAATAATAATCGATGCAATGCCCATAGACAGTCGGATTGGGACGATACGCAGGCTCAAGCCGGACCAGCTTACAAGTACAGTGCATTTTACCGCTCCTCATCGCTTCAATTTCGCCTCGGCCTACCAGCTTGGAAGGCGCTTCGGATCAAGAAGCATGCCGAAGAGAGTAGAGATCTACGGAGTTGAGATAGAGCCAAAAACAGATTTCGCTGAAGGCCTCAGCCCCAGAGTGTCAAACGCCGCACGACGCGTAGCTGCAGAGATCTTAGAAAATCTCGTTCTAACCAACAGCAAGTAGCATCTACAACACCTCAATATAACTCCAGCAGACATCTAAGTCACGGTGGATGCATTGATCATAGGAATGATAGCAGACACACATGATAACCTACCCATGATCAGAAGGGCAGTAGATCAATTGAATCGGGCAAAGGTATCACTTGTTCTCCATGCAGGGGATATCATAAGCCCGTTCGTTCCCAGATCGTTCAGTGACCTGAAAGCGCCAATGATAGCAATCTACGGAAACAATGATGCTGAAGAAGAGATACTGAGAAAGAGGTTTGCCGAGATTGGAAAGGAGGTTCATGGAACCTTCGCAGAAGTTGAAGCGGGCGCAATGAGAGTCGCCTTGACCCAGGGGGATGAACTTGACCTACTCAACTCGCTGATTAGAAGCCAGTACTATCACCTTATTGTTTGCGGACATACTCATGAAGCAAAATCGTATGTTTCGGGCGGTACTCTCATTGTCAATCCAGGGGAGGTCTGCGGATACCTTAGTGGACAGGCCACAATCGCGACAGTTGATGCTGAAAGCAGACGAGTAGAGATCTTACGCCTCTGATTCCAACCGAATGTCGCCACTAACGAGAGCAGAGAAATGCCTGAGCTGGAGGCACTAGCGAAAAGATTCCGATTTTCACTGGATACGCTCTCTGAGCTAGAAAGAGTCTACGGCGACGATCTAGGCAAAGTGGTCCGGTCGCTGAAGCAGCCGGGACGACACTACTACTTTCGAGTGAACACTCTGAAGACGACTACAGATCGAATTGTGAAGCAATTTGAAACGAAGGGTCTACACGTATATAGGCATCCGCTGATCGATGAGGCACTTTTCTTCGAAGTTGAAACCTCAAATTCTCCTCAGACCTTTGAGAAGAAGATCATCGTGGACAAATTTACAGCAGAGTCGGTTTTGCAGGGCGCACATGTCTACGCCCCAGGCGTGAGAAAATGCCAAGGCTTGAGGAGAGGGGACAAGGTTTCGATCATCGATGATCGGGGCCAAGTCGTGGGCGGCGGCCTCGCTCAAATGAGTGAGAACAGCATACTGACTCTTCGGAAAGGACTCGCTGTTGAGGTTGTCTTTCCCCTATTCAAGGTTCCAAGCCTCAGAGAAACTCCGGAGTACGAGCAAGGCCTCGTGTATCCCCAATCGTTACCAGCGATCCTGACAACAAGAATCCTAGACCCGCAGCCGGGGGAAACAATCGTCGATCTCACTTGTGCACCGGGCGGCAAACTTTCACACATAAGCCAGATCACGAAGGGTCTCGCTAGAACATTCGGGGTTGACCGAAACGAGAGAAAGATCGCTCTTACTAGAGAGACAATTCAGCGGCTCGGCTGCGAAGGAGTAGTGTTGATCACGCATGACGCGAGATACTTGGACATTGACTTTAGGGAACTTGTTGCCGACAGATGCTTAGTGGATCCTCCCTGTTCCGCGTTGGGAGTGAAGCCCAAGACGTATGAGTATACGTCACAAGAAGAGATACAAGCACTCTCTAGATACCAGAGGCAATTTCTGAAAACTGCTTCCAAACTACTTCGTCCGGGAGGAACCTTGGTTTATAGCCTCTGTACTATGACCTTGCCAGAGTGTGAGGAAAATGTCAAGTATGCAGTTGAAGAATGTGGGTTAGAGGTGGAGAAGCAGAACCTGATCCTTGGTTCAGCTGGGCTTGATACTCCGTTACAGGAAGGAGTACTCACTCAACGATTCCACCCGCATGTGCATGACTCAGGATATTTCGTAGCGAAGTTCAGGAAGAAGGGTTAGCTCCTCGCCATGGTAAGTAGTTGGATTAGCGCCTTCAGTGGAACCCCGTCTATGCTGTCTTGATTGCTCTTGTTTATGAGCACAACTATGCCAGTCGGTTTTGCTCTGACGCTTCTAGCAGTTTGAACTGCGGCCTTGACTGTTTCGCCTTCCATCAGTACCGCATCAACTACCAGGACCTTCTTGTTGTCAATGGATGCAAACGATGGATTCATTGCTCCGGACAGCTTCTTGTTAGCAATCCTTTGCGGCCTGACTACGGCCAAAGGCTTCTCAAGTTCTTCTGCAACGGACATCCCCAGAACCATACCGCTTCCTTCAACCGCGAGTACCACATCAGGCGGTTCAAATTCCTCGTTCTTGATCGATTCTCGGGCCAAATCGGCTAGTGCCCAGCCCGCAAGAGACAAACGGCGAGGGTTTGAGCCTATGTGACTCCAGTCCACGAAAAGGTCAATCGGGGCCGGCCTCCTGAAACGCTCCTTTCCGCGGAGAAGAAGCCAGACAACTGTGTCAGCTTGAACCTTCAACTCCTCAGAAATCTCTTGAGTGGTAAGTCCCCTCGACTTGAGCTCCTGCGCCTTCTTGATCAATTGGTCAAGTGATCTCAATCAAATCTCCTAGAGTTTCTTCTTCGCTTCAAGCTTTCTTAAAACCTTCCTCTTCAGCACCGTTCCACAGACCTGACACTCAGTGTAAGGGTGAGTTTGAGGATAGCGTCTGAAACAGGCAGGACAGTAGGAAATCCAGTTGAATTCGTACGATATTCCAAAGGTTGCAAGCGAAGCATAAGCAATAGATAGTGTCTCTGCCACGTTCTGGACCGCATAGTCGTCGCTCACTACCACCGGCTCTAGACCGCAATCCTTGAGATCAATTGCCAACGCCAAAATCTGAGAATCAGCTTCCGAGAGCACCAGCTGTTCCCCCAACTTTGACGATTCCTCTTTAACGCGCGATCGGGAGGCTTCGGTGGGCCTTCTTACGTCAAGTTTGCCTGAGTCACGCGCGGCAGAGAAACGAACCATAGCCATACTCGTCATAGAAAGTTCCTGCTCGACTGCAGGCACCGTGAATACCTTAAGATTCACAGATAACGGATTGAAACCCACAAGGAACGCCGAAGTATCAAGGACGAGCACTCTCACTTCTTCCGATCTCCACCGCTGGAAAGCGTACTAAACTTCTTCTAACCCTTGGCCGGTTGAATCTCACGAATACAGCCTTACGCTTTGACTTTCTTATCGAAATCGATGCTCCCGGCCCGAGATCTTGGCGATGCCTTCCATCCACAATTACGCTGGCACGGGAGGCCGCGTCACTCAACTTGAGGGAGATCTCTCTTTTGGCTGGAACAACCACGGGATGAATTGGGTCAACGGGACAGAGAAAGACTAACACGAAGGCATCAAGGGAGGGATCCAAGACAGGCCCTCCGGCCGAGAAAGCATGCGCTGTAGAGCCGGTGGGCGTAGCAACGATCAAACCGTCTGCACGACAATCGACAAGATCGTAGCCTCCAACCCTCAAGTTGACAGGGATCATCTTGTACGGAAGGGCAGGCGCCAACAGGGCCTCATTCAAACCATCGACGCTGGAACCACTACTGTGGACCACGGAGAGCTTCATATGCTCTTCTAGTCGAATTTTTCCTTTCAGGCAATCCCTAATGGCTTCCCTTCCTTGTTCAGGCGACACCTCAGTTAGGTATCCTCGCCTCCCCCTGTTTACCGCTAGAATCGGCGTGTCAGGCTCAGGAATGAGCATAGATGTTTTCAGAACCGTTCCATCTCCCCCAACAGTGACTACCAGGTCAGCTTCCATCTCAGAGAGAGGTTTTCCGCCGCCAAAACGCTTTAGCCTTGCAAACTCCTCTTCAGGTATTCCAACAAGACCCTTGCTAAGAACGAACTTGAAGAGATCGGCTGCAGTCTCCAAAGCGTCACTATCGTCAAGCCTCGAAACCACGCCGACTCTCTTAATCAATGACGCAGCACCAGCCCCTACTATCGATCTATTTTGTTATAAACATGCAGCAGCTCCAGTACTCACGAGGTGGCTGGCAAGCCTTTTAGATTTGATCAGGTGGTTACTTGACTTGGTTGGTGTCATGGTTGAGTAGGCCAGTGGATGTGGGCTCGCTCAAAATCGGTCAATACATCGTGATAGATGATGAGCCTTGCAGGATAGTGGAGTATGAAAAGAGCAAGCCGGGAAAACACGGTGCGGCAAAGGCAAGAATCGTTGCGATAGGAGTTTTCACAAGCAACAAGAAAACTGTTATCAGCCCTGTCGATGGAAAACTCGACGTTCCACTCATAGAGAAGAAGACTGCACAAGTGATCTCACAGACGGGAGATACCATCCAGCTAATGGATGTGGAAAGCTACGAAATGTTTGACACGCCTCTTCCTAGCGAGGAAGAGCTGAGAGGAAGGATTTCTCCTGGCCAAGAAGTCGAGTACTGGCGGATGCTCGGGAGAAACAAGATCGTTAGAATAAAGTCTTAGGACTACAGCCTCTCTTCTTGGTATACAGGAAGTAAGGATTAGTGGACAATATGAAAGCTGTCGAGCAGATGAGAGTCCATCCACATATGACAGTGAACCAACTTGTTCAACAAATGGATGCCTGCGGAATCCTTGGAGCCGGAAGAATCGGGCAAGCCGCCACAATATTGACCGAAATGTTCTCGGACGAAGGGTGCACAGTATTTCTATCTCTCGCCGGACCGCTTGTAGCGGGAGGACTACGCCAAATCGTTGCAGAGCTTGTCGATCAAGGGTATGTTGACGCTATCGTTACCACGGGAGCCAACATCGTGCACGATATTATAGAGGCGCTGGGTTATCGACACTTTGTTGGATCACTCTCCGCCGACGATCCACGGCTCCGGAAGGATGGGGTTGGCAGAATAGGAGACGTTTATGTTAGGCTACAGGCTTTTGAAGCTGTGGAGAAACTCGTCTTTCAAGCCTTGGACGAGATGCCGGAAGATAGAAGGCGACATCTGACCCTCCAAGATTTCTTGGATCAGATTACATCCAAATTGAGCGACCCCTCATCCATACTAGCGAAATGCAAAGCCCGGAATGTTCCCATCTTCTCCCCGGGATTTCTTGACTCTATGGTCGGATTGAACCTTTGGACATATAGCCAAACGAAAGCCCTTGCCATCGATCCGCTTCAAGATCTGAAACGCCTGATGCAGCTAGGGCTGGAGGCAAAGAAGTCTGCAACCATAATCTTGGGAGGAGGCACGCCCAAGCATCACGTATTGATGGCCAACATCCTCAGAGAAGGGGTTGATCTTGCGATCCAGATCACGATGGACCGGCCTGAAGCAGGCAGTCTCAGCGGCGCATATTTGGAGGAGGCCATAAGCTGGGGCAAGATACGCCAAGGAGCCAAGTATGTGACTGTCATAGGCGATGTTGTCGTGTGCTTTCCACTTGTAATAGCCTCAGCTCTTGAGAGACTGTCTAAGGACGAAAAGTAGCTGCCACTGCGCAGGTTCCTAACGCAATTTCGGCAAGCGTATCTCCAATATTCCACGTTTCATATTATAGATAGCCTTAGCACCGTCGACAGGTTCGGGAAGATCCATTAAGGTATGATAGCATGTGAACTCCCCACTTCTATGTCTGATACCTAGGTCATCAAACGTAACAGTCCGTTTCGTCTTGGCGTAGACCTCAACAGTATTTTCGCCGTGAACTCGAACTCTGACCTGTTTGTGGTCAACGAGAGGCAGATCTAATGTAATTGTAATCTCCTCCGTGCCGACCGTGATGTTTGATAAGGGCTCAATAGAGCGCGCCAACTCATCCCAACCAGACCTGAAGGCCTCATGTCTAAGTTTCCTTGTATGTCTTACCGAGTCATCTACTATGCCGGAAGCTCGACGCCTTCTCGGCCTGGGCATTCAGATGGTCACCTATCCGTAGAGGGGAGGAACTTCATACTCTTGTGACTTACTCATCTTGGACATTTCTTCTTGCGTACGCCGCATGATGTCCTTTGCCTTTAGACGGATCTCCTCTCCCTTCTGCAGAAGCTCAGAAACGTCCGATTTGATGCCAGTGATCTTCTCTAGGGATTCGAGTACAGCCGCTGCTGCCTCAGGATCCGGGTAGTTATAGAACGATTGGGCTAGCAGGGTGACTCCGCTTACTTTAGAATCGAGGCATTTCTTGAGGATCAGGGCATAGGGCCCGACCATATACCCCTCTTGGAGAACCTCAGCAGAATGCCCGAGCATCTCGATTAGACTCTCGTGAGTTAACGCTGCGAAAACCTTAGGCTTCTCAATGTTCTGACGATTCTGAACAGCCATCCCTCCGACCGAGATGACTAGCTTGGCCTTCTTTGAGCCTGCCCATTTCACAATAGCGTCAGCAAGACTGTACACCGCTTCCGACGGGACAGCTGTTTCAGAAACTATTGTGGCAAGCGACTCCTTAAGGAAGATCCGTATCGGAGACCTCGGCACACCTCCATGAAGAACGACCAGCGGCGGAAGGCTCTCTGACTCAATCGATCCGACTTCCTCCATCTTAAGAGAGGAAACCAGATGCGACGCTGCCAAGACGCCGACCAGGCCTACATCTGGAAGGCCGTTGACAAGTGTGAAGCCCTGAGGTATCTCCTTCCTTTCAACAACAGTGACGGATTCCAAATCTCCATCCTTGACGCCAGTCCACGCTGGTTCAAAAAAGACTTGTTGCATCTATGCAGCTAATGTTTAAGAGATGAAGAGAAGTAATGACGTTGAACATATCAAGGAAATTCAATCGGAACAAGGCGGAGATTGAAAACTGAGCGCCCTTGAGAATATCAGTAAGTCTCTGAACGAAGCTATAAGAAAGCTGTTGAGGCTTCCGTTGGTCGATGAGGCTGCAGTAAAAGAGCTGGTCAGAGATCTTCAAAGGGCGCTGCTTCAAGCTGACGTAAATGTCGATTTGGTTCTCCAGCTCTCGTCTAAGATACAGGAGAGAGCCATCAGTGAAAGTCTCCCGCCGGGAGTCTCAAGAAGAGAACATGTGGTAAAAGTCCTATACGAAGAACTTACGAGATTCCTAGGCGAAGAACCGTCAGGAACATTGGTCCAGCCGGGAAAGACCTTTGTTATGATGCTGGTTGGAATTCAGGGTTCAGGCAAAACCACTAGCGCCGTCAAGATCGCGAGGTTCTACCAAAAGAGAGGCCTCAAATCGGGACTGATATGCGCCGACACTTTCAGACCAGGAGCCTTTGAGCAGATGAAACAACTTGCAGATAGGATAGGCGTGGCAGTGTACGGGGAACCTTCGGAAAAGGCGTCATGGAAGGTAGCCAAGAGCGGAGTGGCGCATCTTGCAAAAGAGAAATGTGATATCGCAATTATCGATACGGCGGGACGACATAGAAACGAAAAGGATCTCATGAAAGAGATGAGGGAGCTGGCAGAGGTAATACGTCCAGATGAGATTGTCCTGACAATTGACGGCACAATAGGACAGCAGGCCATGGCTCAATCCAGAGCATTCGCAGAAGCCACAACTGTGGGCTCGATACTTGTTACGAAGTTGGATGGTTCAGCCCGAGGCGGCGGCGCGCTCTCAGCTGTCGCAGCCACTGAAGTGAAGATCAAGTTCATAGGAGCTGGAGAGAAGCTTGACGATCTGGAGGAATTTGTCCCATCCGCCTTCGTTGGCAGACTTCTAGGGATGGGAGATATTAAGGGTCTCGTGGAGAAAGTCAGAGAGGCTGAGATGGGTGTCTTCGAAGAAAAGGCAAAGGTCTTCTTGGAAGGCAGGTTTTCGCTGAAAGACATGTACGAACAGATGGAAGCCCTAAGAAAGATGGGGCCACTTAAGAAAGTATTCAGAATGCTCCCGGGGAGCTTCAACATACCCGACGACGCTATGGACACAGCCGAGCAAAAGCTGGATGCGTGGAGAGTTATCATACAGTCAATGACACAGGAAGAGGTTCAAGAACCTAAGGTGATTGATTCGTCAAGGGCCAGACGAATTGCAAGAGGATCGGGAAGAAGCGAGAAGGAAGTAAAAGAACTGGTCAATCAATATTCGAATATGAAGAAGATGATGAAGATGATGAAACGGCGGCAGCCTATGATGCTAAGGAAAGGAATCTTTCAGATGAAATCGTAGGGAAAGATGTATATGAAAGGCGGCGGAAAACGGTGCGCCTAAATCAGATGCTTGGTGAGGCTCATGGTCAAGAGATCAAAGGGGTATCGCTCTAGGACTAGGGCTCTCTTCCGGAAGGACCGTAGAAAGAGAGGGAAGATAAGCATAGGCAAGCTACTGCAAACGTACAGTATGGGAGACAAGGTTTGCATAAAGACCGATCCCAGTATACACAAAGGGATGCCACACAGACGGTTCTACGGGAAGGTGGGGGTCATAGCTGGACGAAGAGGAAGAAGCTATGTGGTCAATGTTTCCGCAGGGGGTAGATCCGCCACGGTTCTAGTCAGACCCGAGCACCTTGAGGGCCGAGGGAGATAAGGCTATGCCGAGGAGGATACAAGATCAGAAAGATGTTACGATCATAGAAGCGAAACGCATACTCGAGAGATTCAAGGAAGAGGAGCTGGGAGAATTCCAACGAAGAACCTTGGCCTTTGCAACGAAGTTCAGCAAGACAAGCCCCGCGAAAGCTGACAGACTCGTCAAGGAACTCATGGAGAAGGTGAAGCTGAGCCAAGCCGAAGCTATCCAAATAGTAAACTGCATGCCAAGAACCAGAGAGGAACTCCGGACGATACTTACGACCAAAGGCAGGGTAATTGCAACCGACCAGCTCGAAGAGATATTGAGATTGGTGTCTCACGCCGCAGGAAACGGATAAATGCCTCAGGCCGCCCACAACGGCTAGACTGGCTCTAGATTAACGATGTTACGCATCTTGAGCGATAGGCGATTCTTGCCCAGATCCTAAAGATCGCAGCGGGGAACCCAATTCCTAGGGAAGGTTTATAACATGAAATTCCGAGTCCTCTTAGAGACGGTTTTGGTGCAAATGAGGCTTTTCGTTCCGTCGATGATTTTTACGCAAGCTTCCGTCTACAGAGAATAGCTAGCAAGGCCTGAGGCAGGGATTCAATTCTTGACTGAAACAGATAGACCACCTGAGAGAGAGGGCGGCATCGAGGCACCGAAGCGACTCTATGAGGAACATGCATATGTGCTGGATTTTCTGCCTACTGGCAGATCGTCCCCAGATAGACTCCGACATATGGCCGCCCCTACCGTTCAAGTCTTGGGCGAAGATTACTTCACGCTGCTAGAGGCGGAGCTTAAGCCAGGATGCTCTGTCGAGACTCAAGAAAGGATCTACGTGGGGAAAGAGAGAAGAGAAAAAGTAGACCGCATAATAGGAAGAATCAGTTACGAGGAACTGACCGCTTCAGCAAAGGCAGAGCTACCCGTAGTTCTAGAAAAGCTGATTGAGAACCAAGAGAAGAGATTCGTGGATTTCTTCAATAATGCTCAGGCAGTCACGCCGAGAATGCACGCATTAGAGATCCTTCCGGGAATAGGCAAGAAATCCATGTGGCAAGTAGTCAACCAACGTGAAAGGAAGCCCTTTGAGAGTTTCGCAGATATTCAGAATAGAACAAGCCTAGCCTATCCTGCAAAAACCATCGCAAAGAGGATCATCGAGGAGCTTGGTGGAGAATCAAAGTACCGGCTTTTCACGAGGGCCATCTGAGACACCATGCCGACACTAGATGCAGCTCATAGTCGTAAATCCAAGCGGCTAGGTCAACACTTCCTAGTTGACTCTGCAGTGCTTCATAAGATCTCTGACTATGCCACGCTCCGAAGAGACGAGACAGTCCTCGAGGTGGGAGCTGGAACCGGTAACCTCACAGCCATCCTCGAAGAACGAGTGGACAAGATTATCGCGATAGAGAAGGATCCACGACTCGCGAATCTATTGCGAGAAAGATTTCACGACAAGAAACACGTGGAGATTATTGAAGGAGACATCCTGAAAGTCCCTTTGCCAACTTTCGACAAGGTAGTTTCCAGTCCGCCATACTACATCTCCTCAAGACTGATCTTCCTCCTCTTGATGAAGAATTTCAATTCTATAACGATGACATTTCAAAGGGAGTTCGCTTCAAGACTCGTTGCCGAACCTGGCTCGCCCAACTATGGTAGACTCACTGTAGCCGTGAAACATAGAGCCGACGTGGAACTTCTCGACTTTGTACCAAAGACAGCTTTTCGACCAATACCGAGAGTCGACTCACACATAGTCAGGATTGTCCCAAGAGCCAAAGCTACCCATGTCGACGAAGCTTTCCTAGATCGAATGGTTAGATACCTCTTCTCTCAAAGAAAAAGGACCCTCAGAGGAGTCCTGAATCGTGCCATTGGCCCAAAGATGAAGAAGCCCTTGGAAAGCCTTATTGAACCGACTGATCTTCTTCAGAAGAGAATCTTCCAGTTGACAGCGTCTGAATTGGAAAACCTCTCTAACAGTATCTACCCACATCAAGCGCTTTTCAAATTCTAGATGAAAGGCCATGCAGATTAGAGTCGTTTTCGTTGAGCCAGAGCGGGAGGGGAACATAGGTTCGATAGCAAGGATCATGAAAAATTTCGGGTTCGCCGATCTATGGATTGTGAATCCCAAGACACAGATCGACTCGGAGGCGAGGGCATACGCGTCTCATGCAGACGACATCCTCCAAAGGTCGAGGATAGTCACGACCCTTGAGGAGGCACTCAAGGATTGCGGCCAAATCGTGGGAACAACAGCCATTCCCGGCCAGAGACCATCGAACGTTCTTAGGGTTGTTCTTTCTCCCGAGGAATATGCAGAGAAGATTAGACTGAGCAAGGAAAGAATTTGTCTAATGTTTGGAAGAGAGAGTACAGGGTTGTCCAATGAGGAATTGAACCAGTGCGACGTAATCATGACAATCCCAGTAAGCAAGGGTTACAGAACCCTTAACGTAGCCTCTGCGTGTGCAATAGTACTCTACGAACTATACAAGCACATGCATGGTGCTCAGAAAGCCTTTCAACCTGTCGATTCCGACATCAGAGCCCGACTAATCGGATATTTCGAAAAGCTCGCCGATCTGGTTGGGACTCCCAGCTATAGGCAGAGAAAAGCCGTAAGAGCTTTCAGAAACATGATCTCTCGAGGACTACTGTCCAAAAGAGAGGCCCTTCTTCTGATGGGGATCATGCGTCGAGCTTGCAATCGGATAAGAAAGAGAATCGAAATCGATGGAGGTTAATGAACCCTTAAATATGGGTCAAGGAACGGTATGCTGAACCGACGCAGGATTCGATCTCATTGAAAGGTCGCAACTACAGACATGTAAAAGGGCAACCTTACACTAGAGAACAGTATATTCACGGATCACCGTCACTGAAGATCAGCAGGTTCATCATGGGCGATTCCAAGGCAAAATACGAGCAAAGGATTTCGCTTTTAGCCGGAAACACTGTCCAGATTCGACATAACGCGTTGGAAGCAGCCCGCGTCGCCGCGAACAAGGTGCTTGCTGAGAAGCTAGGGGAGACGGGCTACCTCCTGAACCTCTGCGTCTATCCACACGTGGTTCTTAGAGAGAACAGAATGATCGCCACGGCAGGGGCGGATAGGCTCCAAGAAGGAATGAGAAGAGCATTCGGAAAGCCTTCAGGGAGAGCCGCCAGAGTGAAAGCTGATCAAGCGATTCTTTCAATCTGCGTGAACAAAGACGCAGTTGAACACGCAAAGAGGGCCCTAACGGTTAGCGCCGGGAAACTTCCAACTCCCTGCAGAATAGTTGTTGAGGAACTCGCCTGACTCGATGACGAGTTTCAATATTCGGTTCTTTCATACATCTCAAGATTCTACGAGAGGCTTTAATATGACCTGTTCTTCCTACTAGGAAGGCGACCTTAACTTGCCTCACAACAAAAACCCTGCACTCGTGCTATGGTTTGATGAAGTGGGCCGTGGAGATGTACCGCTCGTAGGCGGAAAAAACGCCAGCTTAGGTGAGATGATTCAAAGGACCCATGTCCCTGTACCGCCCGGGTTCGCCGTAACTGCATACGCTTATCAACTCACAATCGAGAAGGCGGGCCTCGGGGACTTCATACATAAGCAACTTGCAGACTTGGACACACATAATGTGACGGATCTCCAGAAGAGGGGTGCAGCCATCAGAGAGGCCATTGAAAAAGCCCAACTACCAGCGGAACTTGAACAAGCGATCGCAGAGTACTACCAGAAACTGGGTGAGAAGCTTGGGGAAAAGGATCCTGACTGCGCTATCCGAAGTAGTGCAACAGCAGAGGACCTGCCTGACGCAAGCTTCGCAGGTCAACAAGAGACATATCTGAACGTTCAAGGCCTTGACAACATAATCGAAGCGACAAAGAAGTGTATGGCAAGCCTCTTCACCAATAGAGCTATCAGTTATCGAGTTGACAAGGGATTTGACCATTCCAGTGTGCGCATCTCCGTCGCAGTTCAAAAAATGATTCGTTCCGACCTAGCAAGCAGCGGCGTAATCTTCAGTATAGATACCGAGTCGGGTTTCAGGAACGTCGTATACATCACCGGTAGCTGGGGCCTCGGTGAATACGTCGTTCAAGGAAAAGTGAATCCCGACCAGTTCTACGTGTTCAAACCCACAGGAAAACTGATCAGCAAAAGGCCTGGAAACAAGACCATCAAACTAATCTACGATGAGAAAGGGGGAACCGTACAAGCTTCAGTACATCCAGAACAGCAGCTCAGATATGTCATCACAGATGAGGAGGCAGAGCAACTTGCCCGATACACTGTCGAGATTGAGAAGCATTATGGCTTGCCCATGGATATTGAATGGGCTCGCGACGGAAGAACAGGAAAACTCTACATCGTGCAAGCTCGCCCCGAAACCGTTCACTCAGTAAAAGATCGAACAAAACTGAGAACCTACGTTTTGAAGGAGAAAAGCCAAGTCCTCATCGAAGGGGAACCCGTCGGACGGATGATAGGACAAGGGCCCGCTAACATCATACAAAGCGCCCGTGACATAACGGAATTCAGGAAAGGGGAAGTCCTCGTAACAGAAATGACTGATCCCGATTGGGAACCGATAATGAAGATCGCATCGGCCATAGTTACAGACAAAGGAGGGCGTACGTGCCACGCCGCGATTGTTAGTCGCGAGCTGGGAATACCTTGCGTCATAGGGACTGGGCATGGCACAGAAGTGGTGAAGCCGGGCCTGGATGTGACAGTCGACTGCAGCGAGGGAGCGGGCAGAATATATGAGGGACTCCTTAAGTTCGAAGTTGAAGAAGCCGATCTGTCACATTTCCCAAGAACAAAAACCGCCATAATGATGAATGTGGGGATTCCGGAAAAGGCGTTCGATCAAGGACAGATGCCGAACGATGGGGTGGGCCTCGCTAGGCTTGAGTTCATAATAAACTCCCACATCCAAGTTCACCCGCTCGCTCTACTCGACTTCAAGAACTTGAAAGAGATGTTACAGAGCAAAAGCGATCTCGAACGAATTGCTCTTAGGCACGAAATGACCCTCCAACAGGCGCAGCAAAAACTCGAGGAAGACCTAAAGAAGATAGAGGCGATCACTGCAGGCTACGCTGACAAGCCGCAATTCTTCATTGACAAGCTTGCATATGGGATCGCAACGATTGCAGCCGCATTCTATCCAACTAGATCAGGTGATAGAACTATCGGCGGAGATGTCATAGTTCGCCTCTCTGATTTCAAAAGCAATGAGTACGCAAACCTCATCGGCGGATGGCTATACGAACCTAATGAAAGCAATCCAATGATCGGTTACAGAGGATGCAGCAGATACTATGGAGGAGAGTACTCTAGAGCTTTCCGTCTCGAATGCGGAGCGTTAAAGAAAGTCCGCGACGAAATGAGGCTCACCAATGTCAAGATAATGTTTCCATTCTGCAGAACCATCGAAGAAGCCGACGAAGTCACCAAAGTTCTCAAGGAGGAGCAGCTCGAACGTGGCAAGAATGGTTTGGAGCTGTATTGCATGGCTGAGATCCCCAGCAACGTTATCCTCGCAGATGAGTTCTCCAAGCGCTTCGACGGATTCAGCATAGGCAGCAATGATCTCACACAACTGATCCTAGGCATAGATAGAGACTCTGAACTGTTGGCGCACCTCTTCGACGAGAGAAACGAGTCCGTTAAGAGGGCAATCGCTCAGCTCATCAAGATAGCGCACTCAGCGAAGCCTCGTGTCAAGGTTGGAATATGCGGACAGTCACCTTCGGACTTCGAAGAGGTACGGGTCTTCCTCGTGGAGAACGGAATAGACTCTATGAGCCTCAACCCTGACACGGTAATCCAAGCATACTTAGACGTTGCCAAGGTAGAGGAACGACTAGGATCATCAAGAAAAAAGGGCACTCAGCGGAGACAGAAACGACGAAGGTAGATGACTGGAGATCCCGTGCCCCCTCAGAAGCACAGTCGTCAGATGCCCGGTAAGGATCCCAAAGTAAATTGTTGGACCTAGAGTCAGACCGGATCATAAGCGAAATAACTAGGCGGAAATCAAAGCGAGTCCTGCTACAAATACCCGAAGGGCTTAGGCCAGCTGCGTTCCAGCTGTCGCGATTGCTTAAGAAGCAAACCTCTGCCGAGGTGATAATCTCGGCGGATCCCTGCTACGGTTCCTGTGACTTAGCATTTGGTGAGGCATCAATCCTAGATGCTGACCTCATAGTCCACCTCGGCCACTCCGAAACGCTAGGGATCAAGAACAACAAGTGTCTGTTCATCGAGGCAAGAGCCTCACTCGACGTTACTGGGGTAGTCCGAAAGGCTCTGGCAGAACTCAGGGAAGAGCGAGTTATCGGGCTTGCCTCAGTGATCCAGCATATCGACAAGCTGGACGCCGCGAAGCACATCTTGGAGGAGGAGGGGAAAACTGTCCTAATAGGAAAAGCAGATGGAGAGCTAAGGTATGACGGGCAGGTCTTGGGATGCCAGTATGGAACGGTCAAGTCTATCTCGTCTAGAGTGGACGCGTTCCTAGTCCTCTCCGGAGGAGATTTTCACGGGCTCGGCGTCAGAATTGCTGCAGGAAGAAGGACCATCGTGGCAGATCCATTTCAACGTCAAGTGCGGGACATGGAGAAGCTGGCTAAGAGATTCTTCAGAAAGCGATACGCAGCCATAGACTCCTTCAGAAAAGCCAGAAAAGTAGGAATCATCATAGGACTCAAAACAGGACAGTTCAAGCCAGCCGTGGCTACGGAGATGAGAGATCTCCTAGAAAGAAGACGGTATGAATGCGTGCTCCTTGCCCTGAGAGAGATAGATCCGATGGTGCTGGAGAACTTCTCAGATATTGAAGGTTTCGTAAGCACGGGCTGTCCAAGAGTCGCGTGGGATGACCGAGACCGATTCAGAAAGCCTGTTCTCAACCCGGAGGAGGCGATGATAGCAGTAGACGTGAAACGTTGGGACGACTACGCACAAGCGGATAGCTCCTCGAAAGGAAGATCCTTGTAGACCGCATCAGCCGAAAAGAGATCTTGAATCCCTTTAGTGTCACCTGTCTACCATACGCACATCAGCGTCCAGCAATCTCTTCCGAGACTTCGGTTTCACGTGACATTTGGCACTCCTTTCTGTGCTCATCCCTTACTGGTTCGGCTTCTTCTGGGCAATTGATCTGGCCCACCAAATTCCTCCGAAATCCCTCTAACCCGTCAGAATACCCTTTGAGAGCATGCACGGCAGTTCCTTCAAAGCTTATCTCAAGGAGAACCTTGAACACCATGGCCTTGTGGGGTTGGGCTGTGAAACCAGAGATCACTTATGAGAAAGCAGGAGTGAACGTTGCTGAAGCAGATGAAGCAAAACGAGAAATGGCTGATTATCTTGCAACAGATGATACGCGAGTTCTTAACAGGCTTGGGGCATTTGCTTCACTATTTGAGGCCAAGTTCCAAGGACTTGAACGCCCAGTATTAGTCCTCAAAGCTGAAGAACCTGGATCGAAGCAGTTGTTGGCCATCAAGTATGACAGGATTCAAAGTATAGGCTACGATCTGGTTAATCACCTCGTCAATGACATCGTAGTTATGGGGGCTAAGCCTCTCGCAGTTCTAGATACCGTCATTTGTGGAAGATTAGAAAAACAAGTTGTCGTCAAGATTGTGGAATCTATAGCTAAAGCCTGTAGAGAACAAGAGTGTAGTTTGGTTGGTGGCGAAACATCTGAACAACCAGGAGTCTTGTCGGCGGGAGTTTATGTGCTGTGTGCAAGTATCGTTGGAGTTGTTGACAAATCTAGAATCATTGACGGCTCTCGAATTGGGCTAGGTGACCGCATTCTTGGATTGGCTTCAAACGGGCTGCATACCAATGGATACTCTCTGGTTAGAAAGCTGATGGCAGAAAGACCTGACATACTGAGCGAGAAGGTTGGAGATGAGCCATTCTTAGATGCAGCTCTTAGGCCGCACAAATGCTACTATCAATGCCTCAAAGAACTCTTTGCCATGCCTGAACTCCACGGGTTAGCCCACATAACTGGCGGTGGAATAGAAGGAAATTTAAATAGAATCCTACCGGAAAACCTTGATGCGTTCGTTGATCTTGACAAGATTCATGTTCTTCCAATCTTCAACGTGATTCGTGAAGCTGGAAATATCTCAGACTCTGAAATGATGCGCACGTTTAACATGGGTGTGGGGATGACCCTTGTGGCTGATCCTTCGGCGATTGAAGAAATCAGAGAACATCTTGCGGCTAGAGGATGTAATTCCTATATTGTTGGTGAAATCATAGAAGGGAGTCAGACCGTGAAATTCAAGGGAAAACTAAATTGGGCAAGCTAGAAACGGCGTCTGAGAAATGGTTGAGTTCCCAGCCAAAGAGGGAGCTATTGCTTGTGCTCAAGCTGCTACCATAGACGACTCGATGGGAAAATGACTGAAGGATACTGTCCTGAGGAAGTTCTCTGGAATTACGGAGACTGCGTTCTGCTTTTCATACCCTTCAGGCTATTCACCAATTGACGCGTCAGTCTCCTTTTCTTCGTGGCTCTCGGTTCTCGGTGAGCTGCATCACGAGAAGCCTCTTTGCCAAACGGTCTATGACGACCTTCACAGGCAGGGATGATTCTACATCGAAAGGAAACGCGCTGTCTTCTACAACATGCTTCGGAAGATATAGGAAGTACTTTGCGTCTTTTCTTCTCCAGATTCGCCCTTTTGCTTCCGCAACCACTTCTTGCCAGCCTCTGTAAACGCTGAAGGAAGGTGGGGCTTTGACGTGGCTCTATTTAAACTATAAACAAGTTGTAACTGGTGGGGAGGACCACATCCCCCTTTCCGATTATGGCCACAGTTAAATCTCAGTTTGGGTTTCAACCAGAAGTATATTGAACTCACGCCGCTAAACCTAGGATGAAAGAAAGAGAGATTACTCCCGGCGGCCCTTCAGAGAGGGTGAAAGTTAAACGGCAGGACCTACGAACAAAGCGTTAGAGCTTCCGACTTCAAATCGAACCTACCAAAGGAGAAAATCGTCCGATGGAGCAACAGCCTATAGTTAGAAAAAGAGAAATAGAGTTATTCCTCCAATCACTTAAGCCGCACCCTGATCCGAGACCTAGCCTTGAACAATATACGATTTCAGCTGAGGCCGCCTCAGAGATGTTGTCTATTGCAGAGTATCGGCATCACGATATAGGTTCGAGAGTCATCGCAGATCTTGGTTGTGGAACTGGAAGACTTGCGCTTGGAAGTGCTTATTTGGGAGCTGAACTGGTCGTCGGTATCGATTTGGATAAACGGGCAATAGAAACAGCCAAACGGAATGCTGCAATATCAAGCCTGCAAGAAAAGGTTCAATGGATACTTTGCGATGTCAGAGCAATCGTTGGCAAGGTTGACACGGTGATCCAGAATCCTCCCTTCGGAGTTCAACGGAAAGGCGCGGACAGGATATTCGTAGCTAAGGCGTTGGAGATTGGAAATGTTGTGTATTCTCTTCACAAGAGCGGTGTCAGGAACAGAGCCTTTATAAAAAGGATGATTGAAAAGCATGGAGGCACAGTTACCGAAATACATCAACTCAAGTTTGAAATCCCATACATGTTCACGTTCCATCGTAGAAGGAAGCACTTGGTGGAAGTCGATCTCTTCAGGATGATAAAGAATGCATAGCAAGGTTGGACAGAGTGTACAATTCGTTGTTCCTGGTGAGAGGCTAGGCGTCATAGAGGAATTCGTCCCTGGTCGCGGCACCTATGAAGAGGATGGAACCATATTCTCAGAAGCTATAGGACTCGCGAAAATAGACACGATAAACAAGACTGTTGAGATCCAGAGAAAGACGAAGAAGCCGTTGATCCCTGAAGAGAACTCCACTGTAATCAGTATCGTCACAAGTACACAGGACAAACTCGCCCAAGTCAGCATCCTCGAAATAGACCAAGTGCGCGTTGGAACGCCTTTCTCAGGCATCCTCCACATATCCTCGTCAAGCCCTCGATATGAGAGAACAATGAAGGAAGTGTGCAAGACGGGCGACATCGTTCGCGCAAGGATAGTAAGTACCAAGAATAGAGTCCCTCAACTAACAACTATAGGTAGAGGATTGGGTGTAGTGAAGGCTTACTGCTCCCAATGCGGCCAACCGCTTGCGCAACGAAATCACCTCTTACAGTGCCCCTCCTGCGGAAAAGTTGAGCGTAGAAAGATGTCGGATGATTACGGCAGATATGTCGCGTAGAGGGAATCCACGATGAAAATGATTATTTTGAAGAAAACAAAGAACGAGATGAAAATTGAGATTGAGGGGGAGGGGCATACCTTCTGTAACCTGCTGCAACACGCACTTCTGGAAGATAAATCCGTGGAGATGGCGGGATACGATATTTCTCATCCTTTGGTAGCAAAACCTATCTTGCACTTGAGAACCCGAGTGGACCGATCACCCGAGCGGGCTCTGTTAAAGGCACTAGACAGAATTGACCAGATTACCAACGAATTCCTGAAGGAATTCGAGAAGGCAACGAAGCCTCGGTAGATGTGACATCCAAAGAATTCGGATGGTCTCTGCCAGCGAGTCTTCAGAGTGCAGGTTTCAACCGGAGCTCCTATCCCCATGAAAACACAAGAGCTTATCCAGATACTCCTAGACAGAAAGCTTGCTCAACTTGGAGACTCGTTCGTCAACCTTGCGTATTCTCTTGCCCTCACACGGAGCCTTAAGCAGCCCGTTGGGACTAAGGTTAGCGACAAGGTTCTGGCGGATGCGGCACGTAAGGCAGGAATCCGCAAACTCCTTCCCAGAAGGACGAGTAGAGGTGATGTGTCCAACGCAGTTGAATCGCTTGTCGCCTATGCATGGCTCCATCACTACTTCACCATAGATGAAGTCTCAGCCATTCTTGAGAGAGAAGTAAGCTCTCCATCGGATGCGTTTGCGACTCTCTCTGAAAAGATCCTTGAGAAATTGATGAACAAATAAGGAGACAACCTTGAAAGCAGAAACCAGAGTCATAGGCATAGATGATGGAGCTACACGACTTAGGAGAAGAGTCGCCGTTGGGGTTGTCTTCAGAGGTAGCCTATGGCTTGACGGTGTTGTAACCGCCGCCATCGATGTCACCACGGCCTCTGTTGGAAGGAGACTCGCCACAATGGTCACTGAGTCAAAGTTCTGCAATGAGTTAAGATTCGCTATGTTGCACGGAGCAATGTTAAGCTCCATGAAAGCTACTGGTTTGATGGAGTTCAACGCTGCTACGAGACTTCCAACGATTGCAATTCTTCAAGGAAGACAGATTCAAGTTGTGGGTCAAATATTGGGGAAAGCAAGGAAAGCCATTCACTTCAGGCTGCGAAAGGACGTCTCGGCGCTCGGCATAGGTCTAACGACGGAAAGGGCTGTTGAGATCCTTAGGCTTACCAGCCGGGGGGGCCTTATGCCTGAGCCGGTAAGGGTTGCTGGCCTCATTGCATCAGCCGCGAATACCCCAAAAAGATTAAATTGGACACTCCGGCATTTGGGGGCTGGCAGTTGAAGCCAAAATGCAATTCTGCCCTAAGTGCGGAACAACGCTTACACCCCAGATGAAGGAGAAGAAGGTTGTACTTAGCTGTCCTAAGTGCGGATACGAGACTAGAAAAGGTCAAAAGAGTCTAAGTAAGATTCAGCACGATGCAGAGAAGATAGTAGTTATAGGACATGAAGAGCAGAAGATTCGAACTCTCCCAAAGACGAGGGCAGAGTGCCCGAAATGCGGCAATAACGAAGCATTCTACTGGCTGGTTCAGACAAGAGGTGCAGACGAGTCCTCCACACAGTTTTTCCGATGCACTCGTTGCGGGACAACTTGGCGAGAAAGCGCCTAGCCTTAACGATTCCAGGCACCTGTAGTCTTTTAAGGTGAGAGTGCGTCTCAGAGGATACAGTCAAAGGCCGTTGACTGAAGTTAAGGCAACGGTATGAGTTGGGAAAGTATATGTTCAAAGCAGCGTTCGCAGACGCTAGGATCTGGAAGAACCTACTCACTGCCATCTCTACGCTGATAGAAGAGGCTGATTTCGAGATATCGCCGGATACGATCAAGCTTCGGTCGATGGATCCTTCTCATGTGGCTATGGTTGACTTCGAACTCCCAAGTTCTGCCTTCGAGAATTATTCGTGCAATGCTCCGCTGAAGATTAGGATGAATATGAACTCGATGCTTAAGCTACTTAGAAGAGTCGGACCAGATGAGCACCTTGAGATCGCGTATGACGAAGCAACGAAGAAGATCGAAATGAAGCTGAAGGGAAAGATGACAAGAAAGTTCACTATGCCAACCCTTGAACCAAGTGAGGAGGAGGTCCCCACTCCCAAACTTACTTTCAGTGCACGAGTTAAGATGATAGCGAGTAGCCTAAGAGACATGATTGAGGACTCCCAGGCAATAAGCGACAATGTGAGACTCGAATCTACTGCGGAGAAGTTCGTAGTCAACTCGTCTGGAGAGTTGAGTAGCGCCACAATCGAATTGGAGAAAGGAAGCGAGGTCCTGCTGGATCTTGAGGTGAAGGAACCTTCGAAAGCGACTTTCAACCTCAATTACTTGGCTGAGATCATAAAGGCAGGAGCCACGACTTCTGAGGTTGTCACTGTCGAGTACTCTTCCAATATGCCAGTTCGGATTCAGTTTGAGATGCCACAGCAGGGACGATTGCAATATTATCTTGCGCCGAGGATAGAAGCGGAATAAGCAATCCAATATGCTTAGCAAGGCGGATCAAGCAAAATATCCAGTAGTTCCTCAGGCAGTGGAATACGTAAGGCAACGAGGATTAACAATAGACGAGTTATCTGACCAGAGTTACACCCCAATTCTCGATAGAGCCGAGGAGAGGCTCAGACAGGCAATAGTACAGGGCGCAGTCTCATCAGAGTGGCAAAATGATGATGTAGAAATCCTATCATTTCCGGTCGCAGTGTTCCTCTCCACGATTCTTCAGGATGACTGGGTCAGAAGACGCTTCGCGTTGGCTGAATCTAGGAGAGCATCACAGTTCCTGCTAAGCGAGGATACGAATAGGGTCGCCGAAGTGGCCTCGAAAACTTTCGGCTGGAAGATCGACCTTGCCGAGGCGGACGTGAAGGAACGAGCCACAAATCTCAGAGTGGGCTTCAAGAACTACATTGAGAACGCGCTTAGAATCAGGGAGTCGAAATGGAAGCTGACCAACCGGCTACTTGATCACGGATTCGTCAAGGTAGGCAAAGACGAAGCCGCAAGGCTTCTACAAGAAGAGATCCAAAGTAGAATACTTAGCAGGATGAGGGTCATACCTCCAGAACAACCCGATTTTCTGAGGAGCAGAATCGAAAGGCTGAGGAGGCTAGTTTCGGAGAGGAGGACCACCGTTGCCTTCTCGGAGCTGCCCAAGACCGTTGATCCTACGGCAATGCCCCCATGTATACGCAACCTGTACGATTCAATGCACTCCGGCAAGCATATACCTCACATCGGGCGCTTTGCCGTAACTTCCTTCTTGGTCAACGCCGGCGTAAGCCAAGAGAACATTCTGCTACTGTTCAAAACAGCCGCCGACTTTGATGAGAAGAAGACGCGATACCAAGTTGAGCATATCGCTGGAACAAGGGGAGGTAGGACAAAGTACAAGCCGCCAAAATGTACGACTCTGAGAACGCATGGCCTGTGCATCGCTCCAGACGAGTTGTGCAGACAGCTCAGTCATCCACTCTCTTACTACAGAAGGAAACTCTACAAAGTCTTCCCAAAGGGTCAAAGACATGCAGAAAAATAGCGAGTACGTAAAGCGAAAGTTCGAAGAGTACTATCGAGCCAATGCCGAGAAGGTAAAGCCCCCTCCTGAAATGGAGAAAAGAGAGTACGGGTTCCTGTTGTTCGAAGCGGGAGTGATGGTAAGGCATAGGACTTTCAAAACGGCGACTGATCTCCGCGACTTCATTAAGACGACTGTGCCGGCGCACGCATACAATTCGACAGCATACTATCTCGAGCCAGAAGAGGAGATGGATAGGAAGCGGTGGCAGGGCGCGGACCTCACCTTCGATGTAGACGCCGACCATATAGCCACTCCGTGCAAGTATGTCCATGACCTTTGGACCTGTAAGAACTGCAGCGCACAAGGAAAGGGGCCCGTCCCCGCAAGATGCCCAAAATGCCAAGGGGAAAGAATAGACGAAGAGGTTTGGCTTTGCGAGGTATGCTTGGAAAGAGCCAAGGAGGAGGTTATCAAACTCCTAGATTTTCTAGTGGAAGACTTCGGCTTCCTCAGGCACGACATGACTGTATGCTTCTCGGGACATAGAGGATACCATGTGCATCTGAGAGCAGACGAAGCTAAGAATCTTGATAGCGATGAGAGAAAGGAGATCGTTGACTATGTGCTGGGCCTTGGATTCGACCCTGATCTTCATCCGGATCTCTTGGATAGAAGAGCAGCCCTAGATGCTAAGATCGGGGCTTCGGGCTGGCCGGGGAGGGTCGCTAGAGGTCTATATGAGATCCTTGCTGAGACTTCAGAAGATGAGTTGGCGAGCTGGGATATCAACCGGAGGGTTGCGAAGACTATTGCCGGTAGTAGAGAGGAATTTGCTTCAATGTGGATCGGAGAGAAGGCGGCGAAGCTCCCTGAAGGAGTTGGCCCAGCGACATGGAGAATACTAATCCGAAAAGCGGTGGAGAGAGAATCTGCGAAGGTAGACACTGTGGTCACAACCGACATTCATAGATTGATTCGGATACCGGAGACATTGAATGGGAAGACAGGGTTCAAGGCGGCGGAGATCAGTCGCATTGAAAGCTTCGATCCTTTTGGCGAGGCTATTGCGTTCAAGGGAGAGGAGACAGTGTATGTGAAAGAAGCTCCGCAGTTCAGAATCGGAAATCAGACTTTTGGGCCATACACGGATAAAGTTGTGACGGTGCCAACCGCAGCTGCAGTGCTTCTTGTGACCAAGGGAAAGGCATCATTTAGAGGTGAATGACATGTATCAGGAACTGTACGACGCTTGGAAACGAGAGAAGTTATCGAGAGATTTACAGGCCCTTCCGAAGAACTTCTATGAAAAGGCAGCAGGCGACATAAGGAGATTGAGAGAGGCCCAGAGGATGATGGACAACAAGACGATGAGGGCCAGGCTACTCAGGCAGGAGTTAGAGAACAGCAGGAAACTATTATCCGATATTGTAGCGACTAGATTCAGAAAGATGCTTGACTCTTTGCTTCCGAATGAGAAACCAATCCCGACAGGATTCGTGGCACGACAAGAAGAGGACATCTGCCAGGCATTGCTTCAAGCATCGAGCCAATACTCAAGATTGAAGAGGAATCTCTCGGAAGGAAAGCAGACCGATGTTGTTCCGTCGACATTAAGAGATGTGCCGCAAAAAATATTAGTGCGATTCGCTTGTGAGATTCCGGCCATAATCGGCGTTGACTTGAAGACTTACGGCCCCTTCAAGCCCGAGGACATAGCTTCGCTGCCAGCGGAGAACGCTCAAGCCTTGATGCACCAAGGGGCCGCTGTGAAAGTGGAGGTTGAAGAAGATTGAAGATTCCGAAGACAATGACCGTTTACTGTCCGAAGTGCAAGAAGCATGTGGAGCACTCTGTCTCGCTCTACAAGGCCGGGAAGCAGCGATCACTTGCGTGGGGCGCAAGAAGACATGAGCGAAGGCGACATGGGTATGGTGGACAGAAGTATCCTGAGTTGAAGAGAACTGCAAAGACTACCAAGAAGCAATCCGCCAAACTTGAATGCAAGACTTGCGGCTATACTGTATTCAGATACGGAATCAGGCTGAGAAAGATGGAGATAGGAGGGTAAATAGTCAGATGCCTCGGAGAGAGTTGATTCCTCAGCCTCGCAGTATATTCCTCAAGATTAAATGTCAAAAGTGCGGGAATGAGCAGGTGGTTTTCGAAAGGAGTTCAACGACATTGAAATGCAATGTCTGCGAGGAAGTCCTTCTTGAGCCTCGAGGAGGCAAAGCGAAGATCAAAGGAGAGATAGTGCAGCCCTTAGGCATGTGAGAAGATGGCTACCGTTGAGGAAGCATATCCCGACACGGGAGACCTAGTCGTTGCGACTGTCAAGAACATAACTCCTTACGGCGCTTACGTAGTATTGGACGAATACGAGGAGAGGGAGGGGCTCATACACATATCCGAGGTTTCAACGACTTGGGTGAAGAACATCAGAGATCATGTAAGAGAAGGACAGAAACTTGTTCTGAAGGTTCTGAGAATCAACAGGCAGAGGGGTGAAGTCGACCTTTCGTTAAGAAGGGTGACCGGACGTGAGAAAGCCGAGAAGATGCTTCAGTGGAAGAGGGACAAGAAGGCAGAAGCCATACTGAAGAGCACGGCAGAAAAACTTTCCGCTGACGAGAATACGCTTAACAACATTAGAGACACGATGGTCCAACAGTATGACTCGGTCTATGATGCGTTGGAGAAATCGATTGACCAAGGAGAGGAAGTCTTCACAAAGTTGGGGCTTTCATCTGATTGGTCGAAAGCACTCACAGAAAATGCCAAGCTCAAGATCAAGGTGAAGAGGACCATGTTAACTGGTACAATCGAGCTTACGTCACCTAAGCCAGACGGGATCATAGGCATAAGAACTGCATTGCTAAATGCGGAGAAGGTGAAGCCTGAGGGAACTGATATCAGGATCTATTCGATAGGGGCGCCCAAGTACCGTCTTGAAGTGGTAGCCTCAGACTATTCAGGTGCTGAAACGATATTGAAGGAGGTCATAGACGAGGCGATCTCCAACATCAAAGACGCGGGCGGCGAGGGGCGCCGGATCGATTGAAATGGCAAATGAGAAAATGTCGAAAGTGCGGAAGGTACACACTTAAGCCCGCTTGCCCCATCTGCGGAGGCGAAACGGTGGTCCCTCACCCGGCGAAGTTCTCGCCTGAGGACAAATACGCCAAGTATAGGAGTGAACGTTCGAGTGGAAACTGTGATTAGAGAACGGGGGGCGAAACCTCGTAGTCCCACGGTTATCGAAGGACTGCCGGGACTTGGGTCTGTAGGAGGACTGGCAGTATCCTTCCTCATTGATGAACTGAAAGCACGAAAGATCGCGGAACTCTACTCACCATATTTTCCTTACCAAGCCATTGTGGATTCACGGGGAATAGCAAGGTTGCCACGAAGCGAATTCTACCACTCGACCAAGCATGGAAGGGATTTGGTGATGATAACTGGTGATTGCCAACCGCAGACCAACTATGGACAATACGCGGTGGCTACCAAGATAGTTCGATATGCCATGAAGCTTTCGGCTTCGCAGATCATCAGCATTGGAGGATTCGTCTCTCCCCAAAAGGACAAGGATCTGGTCGTCGCTGTTGCCACAAGAGACGCAATTGTTTCAAAGCTAACGTCCGCCGGAGCCAGCGTAGAGAAGGCAGGGATCCCGATCGTCGGAATCGCGGGACTTCTCGTAGCCCTTGCCAGAACTATGAACCTTGACGCCGTCTGCCTCTTGGGACAGACCTCAGGCCTCGGACCGGATCCAGTTGCCGCCCAGAGGGTGCTCCGAGTCCTCGCAAACACATTGAACTTGAAACTCAATCTTTCGAATCTAGAGAGACAGGTAGCGAAGATGCGGAGTATCGAAAGAAAGGTTGGCGAACTCGAAAAGAAACTTGCCAGCACGTTCAGGAAGGATCAAACGATATACATAGGTTGAAGTGTCTTCTTTCCGTTCTCCTACTTTACCGTTATGAGGAAGTTTTGCACCGGAACTTCGAGGTAGTTTTGGTCTCCAACCCACACAACTCGGATGTAGTATGTGCCCGGCTTCGTAGGCGCCCACTTGACGGTGAAAGTCCCGTTTTTGACTTCTCCATGGCCCGCCATGTTCCAAGTCTTGTTGTCTAAAGAGTAGTCTATTGTGATTGTGCCCACCGATATCGCCTTAGATAGTTTGCAAGTGAACGATATGCTCTGATTCACTAGCACTTCCCGCGCAGAAAGTTCGACCGACATTGTGACCCGCGCCTTATCGACAACCATATCTAGGCTCGGGCTCTTGGCACCAATGAACTTTTGTTTGACCCCATCCCAGCGGGATCTGACGAGATAGGAGCCTGCGTTGGGCGTCCACTGATACTTGTATGTGCCATTCGTCCCGGATCGAACTGTAGTTATCTCACTCCACGTCTGGCCCTTGTCCGCAGAGTACTCTAGGGCTACTGTCATGTTGAACAAACCCTTACCTTTCGTTGAAAGCCGCCCAGAGAACTCGACAATAGACTCGTTGTAGACGATCTTCTTCGGGTTTACTGAACAATCCAAAGCTGAAGGTTCTGGGTAGGTTACTGAATAAACTGCTACCCAGCTCTTCTTTGAATTGAATCGGGATGTGAAGTACTCAGACTCGCTGTATTCTAGCCCAGCAGCCTTCAATATGAGAGAGCCGACCACTGTATTTGGTTTGATTCCTTGCTTGTCTGCAATCAGGTCTGTGGATATCACCTTACCGTCCTGAATGATCTTCCTGTAGTACGTTGTATCCGATTCGGTTCTGTTCTCTGTGACCACAATCTTTTGGCCTCGATATGTCGTGCCGTTGCATATCTTGGCCATCCAGAACCATTTGCTGTCTTCTCCAACACCATAGAACTGGACTTGCTGCTCTTGTGATCTCTCCCACGCGGCGTAGATGGCCACATGAGAGACATTGTACGCCTTCAGGATCGGTACAGCCATGGTCTCGTTCATTATGAAAGCTCGTGCGATCACTGCGATTTGGGTTGAATTGATTGTTCCGTTGTCGGCGAGGGTTCGTTTCTCCGCCAGAGTAGTGATCCAGTAGCCATAGTCCCACCAAGAGAATACGACTGCGTCTTTGGGCAGGTTGTCCTTCATCCAAGATAATGCTTCCAGCCAGTCTTGATAGTTCTGCTCTTCGCCTGCTTTTGGAGTCGTCGGGAAGCTCGATGTCGCAATCGTAGCAGGTGAGTAGGCCTCCCTGGTGACCCTCGCAAAAGTCGGCAAGACAATCAAGATGAGTACTAGGAGTATTGCTACCCCGAACTCCCTTCCCACTCTTGTTGCGAACCTAATCTTTCTTCGTGGAAATATGACTGTCTCTCGAGCAATATCCGCTGACGGCTTGGACAGTTCAGCCACTGTGACTCCTGCTAGAACCGAGATGGCTGGCGCAAGAATCAAGGTGAGTCTGACCAGAGATCCAGCAAAATAGATTGATGACAGGCCGAAGAGTATCAGAAAGATGTCGCTGTCTCTTCTTCTCTGAGCCGCGAAGACAAATCCGAAGATGCTTAGGAACAGGAGTATTCCAGACTCATGGAAGAATGACGCCCAAGTAGCTGGGCGGTGTTCGGCGACCGACTCGACCAATGGCAGGTCAAGCCTTCTGGTCGGGTCCATCACAGCCAGAAACTTTGCAACTAGAGGTGTGGCAACGCCCTGATACCAAAGGATGAGAAAGGCTGCGCCAAGTATTCCTCCCACGCCCGCAAATACAAGCAGCCTCATCCGTGTAGTAGTTACACGTTTGCCGACCTCAGCCGAAACGAGAAGAGCTAACACGCCGAATACTGCTAGGGTGGTCCATTCTCTGAGGAAGCGTGTGCCGAGATATGGGAGCTGAGTGACCGTTGCAAGCTGGATTCCATATGTGGTAACGTATGCGATGAGCATATTGGGGTTGTATCGCTTCAGAAGAATCATGAGTGAGGTGAAGAGATATATTAGCACCATGGGGTACCTGAACGCGCCCCATCCCCAGCTGAGATATGCCAACAATAGCCCGGACACAATTCCATAACCTAACGAAGACTTTGTTGTACGCTGAGGAGATATCGCTCTCATATACAACAGAAAGATCAGGATCATTGAGAAGACGCCGATGGTTTCATCATCAAAGAAGCCCAGTGAGGTTCGGCTTATGTGAGAGCCGTTGACTGCCAAGAACAGCGCGGCGAAAAGGCCTACGCTTCTGCTCCAAAGATCCTTTCCTAATAGGTAGATCGCGACAACTGTCAAAACTCCCATAACGACAGGGAAGATTATGCATACTTCCATGACTGTGATGTTGAGGCCCATCATCCTGAGGAATGTGAAGAGGGTGGCTGCGGTGAACCCGAGAGCTGGGAAAGCTGATGTGTAAACGTCTCGGCCGAAAGGAAACCAACTCATGTTGTCGTGCCAACGGAACCACGCTGCATAGCCGTTCTTAACTACGTAGTCAGCGATCCTGTACTGAAAATATGGATCGAACTCAGATAGGAAAAAGCCCCACCTTAGGGGCATAATCCTCAACAACGCTGCCACGAGGAGTATGCATAGAAAAGCGCTGAAGAAGGCCACTTGAGCTCTTGACAGTTGGGAAACGTATCCTATAGCTGCTCGGATCCTAGCTGAGAAGATTTCTCTGCGAAATCTCTCTCTGAGAGAGTCCTTGATCTTTCCGCCGAGACCTGAAATGGGTGGCATACGTGATTCCTCGATTGAACCCCGACAATATTCAAACAAGGTCATTATAAATGATACGCACTCAGAAGTGGCCGGCTGCCAAGATCGCGTCAAGCGAAGACGGAGAGTTCCTGCAGACGAATCTTGTCTCACTAGCTTTCTACGGGTCGAGGCGAACAAACCTAATATATTTGGGATGCAAGAGTGAGGGCGTTGCGTGGAAGGATATGAGGGATCGAAAAATTCCCCTCGCTAGGATTGACTCCTTCTACGGGACTTTTTAACAGCCTGATCAGAGGGCAGTTACATTCTGGTGCCTGCAACGCACGAGATGGTGAGGACCAATGTTCAGGGAAGTAGCAAGTAACCTCGATCTTCCGAAGATGGAGCATAGGATCCTGCAGTTCTGGAAGGATGCGAAATCCTTCGAGAAACGCGTAACCCTCAACAAAGGAAAGGAGAAGTGGTCGTTCATCGACGGCCCGATAACCGCAAACAACCCTATGGGCGTTCATCACGCTTGGGGACGAACCTACAAGGATCTCTTCCAGCGCTACCAGGCCATGAAAGGATTTGATCTTCGGTATCAGAACGGATTTGATTGTCAGGGATTGTGGATTGAGGTAGAAGTAGAGAAGGAACTGGGGTTCAAGTCGAAAAGAGAAATCGAGGCGTACGGCGTAGCGGAGTTTGTGAAGCGTTGTAAGCAGCGGGCACTGAAGTTTGCCGCAGTCCAAGTAGAACAGTCGATACGGCTAGGATACTGGATGGATTGGGACGATCCAAATCTCCTACGAATGCTTGCCAACCATCTGGACGAACCAGAAAAAACAGTCTCGATCAGCGGCAAGGAAGGTTCGGTGGCAGGAACGGCCGAGCAACTGGTCGGACGGTTAGGAATGCCCGAAATCGGCGGATCGTACTTCACACTGTCGGATGAGAACAACTATACGATATGGAGCGCCCTGAAGAAGTGCCATGAAAAGGGATGGATACGCAAAGGTACTGACGTTATGCCTTGGTGTCCCAGATGTTCCACCGCCATCTCTGAACATGAGATAGCTACGGAAGGATATCGAATGCTCACTCATCATGCCCTTACAATCAAGTTTCCACTCAGAGGAAGAACGAAAGAGTTTCTACTCGTATGGACCACTACGCCATGGACCCTTTCCTCCAATGTTGCCGCCGCCGTTCAACCCAATCTGGTCTACGTGAAGATTCGCAAAGATGACGAGATCTTCTATCTCGCAAAGGCCACGGTTGACAGAACTATCTCAGGGAAACATGAAGTCATAGGAGAAATGCTGGGACAAGAGCTTGAGGGTTTGGCCTATGAAGGCCCCTTCGATGAGTTCGAAGCGGAAAAGCGTTCTGGAGCCATCGAAGCCCACAGGGTGATACTGTGGGATGAAGTCAGTGAGACAGAGGGCACGGGGATAGTTCACATCGCTCCGGGCTGTGGCAAAGAAGATCTTGAGCTTGGTCACAAGCATGGTCTGCCAAGTCCGGCCCCTCTTGATGAGTATGGAGTATTCGTGGAGGGCTTCGGATGGTTAACGAGGATGCATGTCTATGAGACGGCTGAACCGATCATCGAGAACCTGAAGAAGAAGAACCTGCTTTTCGGAGTGGAGAAGTATAGTCACCGTTATCCCGTTTGTTGGCGATGCGAAAGCGAACTGGTGTTTAGGCTAGTTGATGAATGGTTCATCTCGATGGGAAGGAAGCTCGACAAGCCCTTGGAGGATCTGACGGAGGAAGACAAGCGAGAGAACCTTCGATATCAGATAATCGATGTCGCCAAGCAGGTTCACTGGATACCTGAGTACGGCTTACAGCAGGAATTGGACTGGTTAAGTAACATGGATGACTGGATGATCTCTAAGAAGAGGTATTGGGGGTTGGCTCTCCCGATATGGGAGTGCACACGATGTGGAACATTTGATGTCATAGGCAGCGAAGAGGAACTTAAAGAGCGAGCTGTTGAAGGATGGAGCGAGTTTGAGGGACATGCACCGCATAGACCTTGGATCGACCGGATCAAGATCACTTGTCCTAAATGCAACACTCCGATGCCCAGAATATCCGACGTAGGAAACCCATGGCTCGACGCAGGAATAATTGCTTACTCGACCCTCAACTATCGTCATGACCGAGACTATTGGATGAAATGGTTCCCGGCACACCTCGTCTGCGAATCACTCCCCGGCCAGTTCCGAAACTGGTTCTACTCCATGCTTGCTATGAGCACAGTCATGGAGAGACAGACTCCATTCCTGACCTGCTTTGGCCACGGTCTGGTCCTGGCTGAAGACGGAAGGGAGATGCATAAGTCGTGGGGGACTGCCATCTGGTTTGATGATGCCGTCGAGAGGCTTGGCGCAGATGCAATGCGTTGGATATACTGCGCAACCCGGCCAGAAGGAAATCTGCTATTCGGGTACGGAAAGGGAGAGGAAGTAAAGAAGAGGTTCCTCATCCCCCTGTGGAATGTCTACAGCTTCTTTACCACCTATGCAAGACTGGACGGGTGGACCCCCAGGAAACGAGAAATCAGGCTGACATTGATTGACCATTGGCTTCTCTCAAAATTACAGACACTCATCTCGAACGTAACTAGCTGCTTGGACAACTATGATCCTGCCAGCGCTTCCTCCGAACTCGGTACCTTCGTCGATGAGTTGTCAACATGGTACGTCAGACGATCACGAAGAAGGTTCTGGAAGAGTACTTCCGACACTGACAAGGAGGCGGGATACCACACTCTGTACACATGCCTCACGACCCTCGTGAAGCTCCTAGCGCCTTTCATTCCGTTTGTGACCGAGGAGGTCTACCAAAATCTTGTCCGTGATGGAGAACCCTCAGCTCCAGAAAGCATACATCACTGTGGATGGCCAGTCGCAGATAGGTCCCTCATGAACGAGAAACTTGTGAGAAACATGGATCTAGCGATCAAGATTTGCGGCCTAGGCCGATCTGCAAGAAGCAAATGTGGAGTGAAGCTGAGGCAGCCTCTCCCGGTTGCGAAAGTTGTCGCCAGCCCAGAGGTCACCGAAGGTGTTCGGAATCTCTCTGAGTTGATCAGGGAGGAATTGAATGTCAAGGAGCTCGATCTCAAGAATGATAGAGAGGAACTACTCAGATATGTCGTAGAGCTGATTCCTGAAGTCTCTGGAGCGAGGTACGGTAAGATGTTGCCGAAACTGCGTGATTCGATCTCAAAGATGGATTCGAAGACGTTTGTTTCGGCTCATGAGAAGAACGCCAAGGTCGAGGTAATGGTAGACGGATGCCCAATTACTGTATCCCCTGACGAGGTCCGAATATCGACCAGACCGAGGGAGGGATGGTTGGTCGTGGAAGAGGGTGAGATTCTCGTTGGCGTTGGGAAGACAATTCCGGCTGAGTTGATGGTGGAAGGATTGGCTAGAGACATTGTTCGCCGAATACAAGACCAAAGAAAGAAGGCTGGCTTCAACATAGATGATCGAATTATCATCTACTACGATGGAGGACCCAGCAATCTTCGGGCGTTCTCGACATTCGGGAAGTATATCGCGGCTGAAACCTTAGCGGATGCTATGAAGAGCGAAACTCCGCCTACAGGAGCTCACGTAGCGGAATACAAAGTTGCCGGGGAGAAACTGACGGTGGGATTAATCAGAGTCACTAGATCTCCGCATGATTAGGACTCAGACCTTCAGGCGGTGTATGGAGCAGGAAGCACATGTCGCCAAAGAAGCTCGGCCTCATTGTCAATCCGATCGCCGGACTAGAGGCGCCTTACTAGCCTGTCAAGCGGCAGGGTCGGATTGAAGGGGACTGATGGCAGCGATACCTTAGAGGAGGCTCTGAGACGAGGAGCAACTCCGATCGCCCCAAGAAGAACTATTGAAACGTTGACTGAGCTTCAGGCGCATAGTGGCCTCGTTGAGATCTTCACGTCTTCAGGAGAAATGGGGGAGGAAGAAGCCAGAGCCTCCGGTTTTGCTCCGAAAGTAGTTTGCGATACGCCTCGAGAAAGAACGACTGCAGACGACACAAAAAGAACAGCGAGGATTCTTGCAGAGAAGCTCGTTGACCTACTACTCTTTACTGGAGGGGATGGAACCGCAAGGGATATCTTGGACGCGATCGACGGCAAGGCTTCCGTGCTTGGAATACCTGCTGGAGTAAAGATGCATAGCTCGGTCTTCGCAGTGAACCCGTCTCAAGCCGCTAAGATCACGGTCCGGTATCTTCTAGGCGAGCTTCCAATCGCACAAGCTGAAGTGATGGATATTGATGAAGAGCAATTCAGAGCAGGACGTCTGTCAGCGAAACTGTACGGATACATGAACGTTCCACAGGAGCCCCTCCTCATGCAAGGGATCAAGATGGCCACGGCACAGACCGAAGACGAGGTCGAACAGCAGAGAGCGATCGCCAAACACGTCGTAGAAGAGATGCGTGATGAATTCTACGTTCTTGGCCCGGGGACGACCGTGAAAGCCATCGCAGACATGATCGGCGTGGAAAAGACATTGCTTGGAGTCGATGTTGTCCGCATGAGACAGCTGGTTGGGAAAGATGTTGACGAGCGAAGACTACTTGAACTCATTCAGAGTCGTCCTGTGAAGATAGTGGTTACACCAATAGGTGGACAGGCCTATATCTTCGGCAGGGGAAACCAACAGATCAGCCCCGATGTCATAAAGAAGGTGGGGCGAGAGAACATAATCGTCGTTGCTACAAAGAGCAAGTTGCTGAGCTTACTGTGTAGACGCTTGCTGGTCGATACGGGCGATAGGGATTTGGATAAGGAGTTGCAGGGCTACATTAGAGTGGTCACAGACTATAGAGAAGAGACTGTCATGAAAGTGGAATAGGCTATTTCATCTGTGTTCTCAGAAAATCTGCGTAACTCTTTGCATCGAGGAGGTTCTTGAGTTCCGCCTTAAGGTTGGAGGGCTTGATAATGGCTATCCAGCCGTCACCGTAGGGCTGTTGGTTCACAAGTTCCGGGCTGTCTGCTAGCTTCACATTTGCCTCTGTGACCTCGCCAGATATCGGAGCGAACACGTCAGCAACTGCCTTGACCGACTCAACCGAGCCCAACGACTGAGAGCGGACAATTTTGACTCCAACTTTGGGAAGATCTACAAATACCACTTCATGAAGAGACTTCTGGGCGTAGTCGCTGACTCCGACTCGGCAATTACCCCCCTCCAACTTGACCCATTCATGTTCCTTTGTGTAGTATAGGCCTTCTGGAACTTCGTAGTTGTTTACCTTCAAAGCTCGTCCCTCCAGCGCTCAGTATGAAACTCCCACGTAGTATATTACTGATTCGAGGCACATCTCTATCGGTTGCATATCCTCTCTCTGACTATCACTGAGTTCTTTGCCAACCGTACTTCGAGGTGTCGTAAAAAGGGAAACCTGTAATTACTGCTTGCAAGTTCTTTCCACGAACTGTAATCTCCACCTCCCCGCCAGTCTTTGAGTACTCTCTTGGAACATATCCCATGGCGATCCCCTGATTTGTCGTGGGGGAGAAGGTTCCGCTCGTCACCTTCCCCAGAACTTGGGAATCCTTTAAGATGTCGCATTCGGCCCTAGGTATTCCGGCCTCAAGCATTTTGAGTCCTACTCTGACGCTTTTTGCGCCCTCGGCTTTTTCTCGGACTAGGGCGTCGCGTCCTATGAACTCGTTTTTGGTAAGCTTGACCACGAAGCCTAATCTGGCCTGGAAGGGGGTTATCGATTCGGTTATGTCGTTGCCGTAGAGACACATTCCTGCTTCCAGTCGGAGGACATCACGCGCCCCCAATCCACAGGGTTGTATGTTGTAACTCTTGCCGTGATCGAGTATTGCGTTCCACATCGCGACTGCTTTTGAGGGTTCTTCGATAGGAGAATCCCATGTGAATACTTCGAATCCGTCCTCCCCAGTATACCCCGTCCTAGTGATAGTTGCCTTGATATCGTCAAGATCTACATTTCTTCCGCCGAATCGAGGGATGAGGGAGAGATCTTCGTCGCTGATCTCTTGAAGGACCTTCTGAGCATTTGGGCCTTGGACCGCGAACATGGAAACTTCGTCAGAGATATGGCGTATCTCAACACTGAACCTCTCGGCCTCCTTTTTCAGCCAAGAGAGATCCTTTTCACGGTTTCCGGCGTTGGGAACCACGAGGTACTCTTTCTCCGCCTGTTTGTTGACGATGAAGTCATCGATGATGCCGCCTTTCTCGTTGCACATTACAGAGTAGTGTGCTCGACCCACCTCCAAAGCTGCAACGTCATTCGTTGTGACGTAGTTCAGAAAGGCCGTTGAGTCTTCTCCAGATATCAGGGCTCTACCCATGTGAGAGGTGTCGAATATTCCAACGCTGTTTCTAACCGCTTTGCATTCTGGAACGATGCCTTGGTACCAGAGAGGCATCTCGAATCCTGAGAATTCGATCAAGTGGCCGTTCCGGGCGTGGAAGTCGTATAGGTGAGTTCTACTAAGCATTTACAACCACTTCCAACGGGTCGACGTGAAGATCTCTGCTGATTATCAGAAACGCGACGTGCGCAGACCCTATCGCCTTTGACTTCTCGTTTCGTTGATCGGAATGATCTTGATGGCGTCCGGGTCGAATCCAAGTTTCCGTCCACATTTGGGACATACTCCACTGTTCCTCTGAATAATTTCCAAGGGTGATTCGAGTTCGAACCCGTTGTACAGGATTGTGTTGCATCCTGTGCATAGAATTTTCTGGGGCATACGCTCTTCACGGTTCCCGGGCGCTATACGGAAAGCGGCAACATATTTTAACCTTGTTTTAATTGTCTATGAACTCAAAACGCTCAGGTATTCCAAAAGCCGTAGCCATTTATACTCGGGTAAGATTGTGAGATATGCTTAAGTTTGTGCTGTCATTAGTCTCTGCGTAATTTGGCTGCGGATAGCAAGTGTTGAAGGCGAGGGCTGGCAAGATTTCATGGAAGCTCAAGAGGTTCTTCATCAATCTTGGCTATAGATTTCGAGGGGCAGGAATCCGGCGAGCAGGAGCGATGAAACCATCTACGACTCTACTGATCGCCGTGACGATTGTTTTCGCCATCTTCATTTTGGCCGGCGGAATCTTCGATATCTTGGAGAAGCCTCTTGCACTATTGCCAAAAGGTTCCGGGTGGACCTTCGTCTATAAAGGCAGCATTCACATTCAAACTCTGAACGAGAGCATATTGGCCGGGCTGCTGTATTTTCTTGGAGTATTAGGCCTTTACCTGCTGCTCAGAAGCACACGTTTGGTCTACAATCCGAGGCAGGCGTATCTAATGCTCATCCTCGGCCTCATGGTCACACTCCTCGCAGTCTACTACTGCACCTCGTTCCTATCATCAAAGATAGGCTACTAGTTGGGGCTTCTACCAGAAGGTCTTCTTGACTCCTAGAAGATACGCTATCATGTTTGCAAGTAAGTGAATCGCAGGAGTAACAAGAAGTATGAGGAAGACCGCCCCTCGACTCAATCTGTAGAACGGGTATAGGATCAGGATTCCACCGAACACGAAGTCAAGTTGATCTAGCAACGGCAAAGGATAACCCGGAGGAAGCTTCATACGCCTCTTGATGAATGCCCCAACTAGGTCGCCTACCAGTGCGCCTGTGGAGACTAGAACGCCGAAAAATAGGAGTTCAATCGATATTATGGCTGCCATCGCCGCAGAAACCAAGAGTCCTGCGAAGAGGCCACTTAGGAATCCCCTGATTGTTTTATGAGAACCTAAGATTCTTTCACCGTCTATGAAGCGTCGCCCAAGGTCTATGGGGGTTCCTCTTCCAAAGATTGCGGGAATAGAGTTAGCTGAGTAGGCGGGAAGGATGAAAATCAGTGCTGAGACCGCATCGCTGAGGGTTACGACTAGTTCCAAAGGGTATGGCTCCTCGGTAGATGTCTCACGGTCGTTGTGTACAGTTATGCTTCAACTTCTTCCAAGCCTCTCTCCGTAATTCTTAGGAGACACGATGTGAGCGGAGCACTAGGCGATGAATGTCGCTCAAGCAGAGCTGTCTTGACTTTCGGGTTTGCTGTCGAGACAAGTTTCAGTATGACTCCGGACCAGTAAGTAAGTATGCGTCTAGCGACTGGTTCGATTTGATCCCCCGGACCGAAAGGCAGGCCATGTACTTGGCTTGTAAGGAGAACCACGACATGCCTCACGGCGGCCAGCTCCGCGAGGTATGCCAGCTGCCTATTCAGCTCCCTGTTCTGGGCGAATACCTTTTCCGTCGACCCCAAAGATGCGCGATAGAGTGATGTTATGGTATCCATTACTATCATTCCTGTGCTTCCCGTGACGTAGCTTTCTATCCTCTCAACTAGGGAGGTCTGCTCCGAGAAGGTTTCAGGAACGAAGACAACGATGTTGGCCGCGATTTTCTCTAGTTGGTCACCTGCGACTTGGGCAAGTCGGTTCTGGGAAAACGATCTATCTGCGTCGACGTATAATACCTTGAGATCTCTCTTCGCACATTCAACCGCACATTGAATTGTCAAAGTTGTCTTTCCGGTTGAAGCCTCTCCATATACGAGGCTAACTTGGGAGAGGGGAAAGCCTCCATGAAGCACGGCGTCAAGTGCTGAGCATCCGGTTGGCACTATGTCCGGTCGAGATCTCAAGTGCGTTCCAGCTTTGCTTTGGCCATATGTTGCTTCTGAGATTAGCTTAAATGTGTAAGGAGCGTTCATGGACGAGGCGCACCATGCGAAATACGACTTTACCTGCCGGAAGAACCCTGCTGGTTTCCGGCCCAGCGTCACTCAGATTGATTGAGGGAGAGGTAACGGTTCTAGGTGCGCCTTTTGAGAGAGAAGAGAAGTTACTCGTGAGAGAGGAGAAGCAAATACCGGTTGAAGCAGTTACGGATAGCGTCATTCAGACTTCTCTGGGGGATGCCGCAAGTTTAACGGAGATTGAGGGTACCACGATACCTAGCTCATGGAAGAGCTTTGCCGAAGCGGCCTTGGAGATGCCTTGTCCGAAGGTCCTTGCGATTGGAGATGTGGACTCGGGGAAGAGTACCCTGTGCACCTACCTCGCCAATCTGCTACTAAACGAGTATTCAAGCGTCTCGGTGATCGATGCGGACGTAGGGCAGTCTGACATTGGCCCTCCGACAACCATTGGGCTTGGGGTGACTGACGGATATCTTCTCTCTTTGGCGGATCTTGACCCGGTTTCGATGTTCTTCGTGGGACATACTAGTCCGGCTCCTGCTACGGACAAGGTCATTCTGGGCATAAAGAAGCTCATGGAGCTGCGCTCGACGGTTCACGATCCCATTATCATAAACACTGATGGATGGATCGCGGACGATGAGGCCTGCGCCTTCAAGGCCAGAATGATCAACGAGATCTCCCCGGACCTTGTGGTGGTGATCCAAGCTGACTATGAGGCGGACAATATAGTGGGGGCGATAGGAACTACCGCGATCAAGGTTCAATCTCCAACAGTCATAAGGAAAAGAACCAGAGATGAGAGACGGAGAGTAAGGGAACTCTCCTACAGGAAACATCTAACAGGCGCTGTCACTCGGCACATCGATTTCGACAAGGTAAGGTTGAAGGGGGCCGATGTGAGAAATGGCAGGCTCTTAGCTGCCACTCAGAAGCTTCACTCAATAGTAGGTTTCTTGAATGACGACGATCTTCTTCTCGGCATAGGCATATTGAAGGGAGTAGAACAGAGAGGGGGGATCCTTAGGATTTATACTCCCGTCAAAAGGCCAGCGAATAGTATCGAGTTTGGCGCAGTCAAACTGAACGAGGATGGAAAGGAAATCCCGTCTCCGACGGAGCCAAACCGAGAGAGATTAGCGTCGTAGTGGACACCGGATCGATCCCTCGTGTTCATATACTGATTGAGGGAAACCTTTGTTAGGGTTGCGATGTCGTTCAAAGAAGCAAGCATAGAGAAGAATGGGAAGGTCTTCCGTCTGAGCATACTTGAGCTTAGCAACGCTTTTCTTGCGTTCTTCTATGAAGGAAGCTTGAAGCTTGGAACTCTTGCGATCGCCCTGCCGGGACCTGGAGAGATCCAAGTCACTACCTCCTCGGTGTTGCTGGGAGGAAAGTACCTTTTATCGGCCAGGGCCTTGGCCGAAAGGGTTGCAGGTTCCTTTAAGAAAATGAGCCTTGCCTCGGTGAATGTGGATGTGCCCGAGCCTGAAGCAATCAGAACTGCTGCTGCTCTCTTGGATGATCTTACTCGAAAGAAGCAAAGTCAGTAGGATACTTGTGAAGATATGGAAGGCTTCCCCAAGATATCTTCTGAAGCTTTCATTACTGCTTCTCGATGTTTCTGAGCAGTGTAGACTCGGATTATATTCATGAAGACACGCATGACACCTATTATCTGAGAAAGCTCAGTCAGACTGACCCGCACCTTCTTCCCTTCCTTAGTCTCATGGAAGACAGGAATATCCATCGGCTCTATTTCCATGGCATAATGGTACGGCACTGAGGGAAGGGACGGGACATCGATGCATACCTGTTCAGGGTCAACCTTCGCCTTGCGTGCTATCTCCTGCTCCATCTGCTCCCTTACAGCGTCATTAGTGAAAACACTTGAAAGAAGCTCATCCTTCGCGAAGAAAGTCTTCTCATAGGGACACTTGATCAGCCTCCGATTCTCAATGTCTTCAATGAGTGGCCTCGATTTCTGACAGGCCTTGAGTTGAGACCATACAGAGTAGTCGTCTAGGGCAAGGTACTCGTCAGTGGTTCGGAAGGATAGGAGCTTCAGTTCTGGCTCGGCTTGCTCCAGTGCTTTCTGTATCATTATCTGTGCTGCTCTGGATGCACGGTGAAAGTATATTGCTCTGAAGGATTCGAGTCGACCGAGTAGAAAAGTTTCCAGCGTCGGGATCGCTGTTGAGTTCACTGCTAGATCTCCGTCTAATACGTCCATCGTGTAGATGAGGCGAAAGATGTCCACTGCCCCATACCCCGCACCCGTGTGGTATGAGTCTCTGACAAGAAAGTCCATCTTGTCTACGTCTACGGAACTTCGTATGACTTGGTTCATGAAGCGTTTCTCGCCATCAATCAGCTTGCCAACCGCAAGCTTGCCCATCTCATTAGGGTCTATTCCCTCTTTCCGCAAAGTGTCGGAAAGACTTGACTTCGTGATTATCCAACTGCCTAGGTCTTCATGCGTCTTTCCTATGACCTGTCTCATTGTAGGTTCAAGCAGGTGAGAGAAGGGCCCGTGTCCGACATCATGTAGTAGGGCAGCTATCTTCAGTTTCGTCACGTCTTCAGGTTTCAGTTTCACGGGCAGACTGGATGCCAGTGTGCCGGCAAGATGAAAGGCGCCTAAGGAATGCTCGAATCGTGTATGGTTGGCGGCTGGATAGACATATTCTGCTCCGCTGAGTTGCTTTATTCTGCGAAGCCTCTGAACAGCCTTCGTATCGAGTATGTTCTTCTCGGATTCTTTCAGTCGTATGTAGCCGTAGAGGGGATCCTTTATGAACCCCCAGAAGGTGGATTGGTTGCCGTACTCAGCCATTCTTACTCTTCCTCAAGCCTTGCAGTGTGCTGGGGAATTAAGCGCATTCTGGAAGGCTTTCAGAATCTAGCCTTGCTGGATCGGCATAATATTGCTTCTGGTTTGGAGTTGGATGGGAAACGAATGGCCTGCCCTGCTCTTCTTGGGTACCAGTAGTGAAGAGGCATTTGTCTTTTTTATACGGCTGAATTGTACACATACGTTCGGCCCGTAATTGTTGGATATGGGAGCCTTGTCGACCAGCGAAAAGGGCTTCTTCATAGTCGTCGAAGGAATCGATGGATGCGGAAAGACTGTTCATTCTAGGGCACTATGTCAAGAGCTGCGGAACCTCGGCTACGACGTGGCCTACACGACTGAGCCAAGCAGATTCCAGATAGGACGATTCATAGAGCAAAAGTTCCTCCGTGAAGCAAAAGTTTCGCCGCAAGTTGAGGCGTTGCTATTCGCTGCGGACAGATTTGACCACCTGACGTTTGACGTGCTTCCCATGCTCAAAGCGAACAAGATCGTCGTTTCAGACAGGTACGTCTATTCCTCACTGGCCTATCAGGGAGCGCAAGGTTTGGAGCTGAATTGGATACGCCAAGTCAACTATTTCGCGATCAAGCCAAACCTAGCACTGTACTTAGATGTTCCGGCTGAGATAGGGCTCGCGAGGAAGAGGTGGAGAAGTGTGCTCGAAAAAGTGGAGCTGGAGAGGAAGGTTCGAGAGGTCTACCTTGGCCTTGTGGAGGCTGGTGAGCTAATCAAAGTCGATTCAAATAGGAGATTCGATATCGTGAGAAAAGAGATTCTGACGTTGGCTCTTCAGGCCTTGAGGAAGGCAGACCTACTGGAAATAAGATGACTCAAAGCCTGAGAACTTGTGGACTGCCTTCTCTGGATGGTTAGGATGCGGTAAGCGATTACACTATGTTGGTTGGTCAAGTCTTGGGTGGAAAAGGCACTTTGGGCGGGACGACGTGAATCATTACTTGTATCTATGGGCGAAGTTTGATGGAGCAGAGGTTTGTGGAGCACCCTCTAATAGAGAAGAGCACGGTTGAGAGTCGAAGCTACCAAGAACGAATCGCGAAAGAATGTCTGAAGGCAAACACGCTTGTCTGTCTTCCAACAGGCTTGGGAAAGACCGTAGTGGCCGCCCTAGTGATTGCGGAAAGGCTGCTACGATTCCCGGATGGAAGAGTTGTGGTCATGGCTCCTACCCGCCCACTCACTCTCCAACACCATAGGAGCTTCACGAAGATACTGATGGTGGATTCGGACTCGATAGTTGCGATAACTGGTGCGACACCGCCTGATCAGAGGGTCGAGCTGTGGAAAAGGAGGGTTGTTTTCTCGACGCCCCAAGTCTTTATGAATGATCTGATCACTGGTCGCCTGCAGTTGTCCGGCGTTGTATTACTTGTCTTTGATGAGGCACATAGAGCCGTTGGGGATTATGCGTACACGTTCATAGGTCCTCGGTACGCCCAAGAAGAGAATTCGCTGATCTTGGGGCTGACGGCTTCGCCCGGGTCCACGAGAGAAGCCATAGAGGAGGTATGTCGGAACCTTCACATCAGACAGGTGCAGGCAAGAACCATATCCAGCCCCGACGTGAAACCCTATATCGGTGGACTTCAGGTCGAGTGGAAGAGCATAGTTCTCCCTCAAATCTTCCACGATACGCGCCGCGGTTTTCAGGAATTCTTGAGGGATCAGATCAAAGCTGCTCAGAAGATAGGAATACTCACGCAAACGACCCCTGACAGAGTAAGACTTAGGGAGATTCTGGAGGCTAGGCAGAGTATTCGCGAGCTACGAGGATCAACCGCCGTGCCAAAAGATGAGCTACGTGCGGTCTCCTTAGGACTCTACTCTTGTATTCACGCAGTCAAAGCAATAGAACTGCTAGAGACGCAGGGATTCTCGTCTCTTAAACAGTACATTGAATCACTAAGGATGAAGCTGAAAACCAGGCCATCCACTGCGTTAAGGAAGATGATGGAGTATGAACAGGTTCAGAGATCACTTCTCCTCATAGACGCAGCGGTGAAGGAGGGAATCGACCATCCGAAGATTGGAGAGCTGATCAAGGAGGTCGAGGAGGCGTTTAGGAAGGGGGCGAGAAGAATCATGGTTTTTACAAACTATCGAGCCACCGCCGCCAAGCTCCTTGAAACGCTTAACTCTCGCCAAGGGATTTCAGCGGTACGCCTCGTTGGGCAAGTCACGAAAGGTGAAGACAAGGGGCTTTCTCAGAAGGAGCAGGCGACAGCCCTTGAACAGTTCAAGCAGGGCATCTACAATGTGCTTGTGGCGACACAGATCGGCGAGGAAGGTTTGGACATAGCGGAATGCGATGAAGTCATATTCTATGACAATGTCCCCAGCGCCATCAGGTTCATTCAGCGAAGAGGAAGAACAGGGCGGAAAGGACCTGGCAAGGCAACTATCTTGATGGCTGTTGGGACGAGAGATGAAGCCTACTATTGGATCGCTAGGAGAAAAGAGCGTGTGATGGCTGAGGCTCTACGTGAAATTCAGATTTCTACAAAGGCGGCAAGGGAGCAGCCAAGATTGGAGGAGTTTGAGCAAGAGGTCACAGAGCCGAAGGAGCTACCAGTGACAATCATTGTCGACTCAAGAGAAAGCGCTTCTCCAGTTTTGAGAGAGCTTGCCAAGCTCAATCCTTCGATAAAGATGGAAAGCTTAGTGACTGCGGACTTTGTTCTCTCGGACAGGGTGGCTGTGGAGCGAAAAACTATCGACGATTTGGCGAACTCAATAATGGATGGACGCCTCTTCGACCAACTGATAACGATGAGGAACTCGTACCAGGTTCCCCTCCTTGTGGTAGAGGGGGAGAGAACTGCATCGGCAAGGGAGATCAGCTCAGAAGCGCTCATGGGTGCGGTCGCCAGCGTCCTGATCGACTATCGAATACCTCTCATCTGGACAAGGACTCCGGAGGAGACGGCGTTGCTTCTGTTCTCGATTGCTAGGCGCGAGCAGATTAAGGAGAGGCGTGAACCTAGGGTCAGAGCTGAACGCAAGCCATTTAGCGTTGAGGAACTGCAGGAATTCATAGTCGCTAGCCTTCCGAGCGTTGATACAGTTCGATCCCGGAGCCTTCTAAGAAGATTCGAAACTGTGGAGAAAGTGTTCACGGCCAGCAAGGAGGAACTCAGCGAAGTCGAAGGTATAGGCGAAAAGATTTCGGAACGGATCCGAGAGATCTTGACCTCGAAGTATAAGAAGGAAAAAGGCTAGCCCATAATCCTATGCAGATGTGCTCCCAGTCTTCCTCAGCTTCTCTAGCACGCTTAGCAAGTTTGAGAGGTTCTCCGTGAGTTGCGCTATTTTTGCTGGATCCTGCTCCTTCTCGATCGCTGACTGCACCTCTCTTATTTTTCCGAGTAAAGTCTGCTCGGTGCTCGCAAGGGTTCTCTCGCGAAGGATCTTGGTTTCGTCTTCCGCCGCCTTCAGAATGATTACTGGCTTGTTGCACTTGGCGCAGACGACCTGTTCACCAACCTTGAAAAGTGGAGTGCTACAGGCCGGGCAGGCTTGGGCTAGCATGGTTGCTCCGGATCTAAGGAGTTCTGCCGCCCTTGCCAAGTACTGCGCATCGTCGCTCAATCTAAACGGCTCCAAGGAAAGAATTTTAGTCAGTTCGTTAGATTGATGCGTAATTCCCTTATTAACGGTGGGGATCAAGCGTGCCAGTGCAGAAGGTATCGAAGAGAAAGGAAGAGTATCAATCGCGTATCAATCAAGCGTTGGTCGTGCTCAATGAGGTTGCTCAAGACAATACGACTCCTAGGAATATCAGGCGAGCGGCGAAGGAGGCCGCAGACGCCCTGCAGGTGGCAGAGCACAGCTTGGGCGTAAGAGCATCCAACGCCATCTCGATTCTGGATGAGATATCTCAGGATCCGAATATGCCTGCCTATACACGTGTAAAGCTGTGGAACGTCGTCAGCATAATTGAAGCCATAAAAGACTGATTTTGAAGTCTTTGGCCTGGTCCCTAGTTTACTTGAAATTGTGACCCCGATTACAAGGTCGGTGCGATAGAAAAAGGGGTTACACTGAAAAACTGGGAAGGCCCACGTCTAGACTTTCATTTCTTTGATCTTGTCCTTCAATGCGTCTACAAGTCCAGCAATTTTGAGGATCAAGTAGAAGGACGCGACGGTCACGAGAAGTCCTCCGACAGCTATGATCAAGCCTAGGACAACTGATCCTCCAAAGGCTCTCTGTGGTAATGCCATGTGTTCACCTCCTCCGAATCTATCGAGGGAGAGCAATATTACTCGGATAAAAGGTAGATGAAGGAATCATCCATACGACTGATCCAAGATCATTTTGAAGCAATGAAGGTTTTTTCTACAACTACTCCTCAGTAAGCAGATTCTTCTAGGTACCTAATCTAGTAATTACGAGATGAGGATCCGTTGTATCGAGATCTTCTCCTAGATCTGAGCAGAAGGAACCCAACTGCTGTGCACACAATCAATACAGGCACTGGGTGAATGAATTCCGGAATCGCCGTGTCCGGTGTCGCTGGTTCCCATGTGCATGAGAATGCTGTCTTAACTTTCGTGCTTGAGGCTTGCTGAAAATCAACCCTCGCATTGTAGTTCCACCCCATGTACTTCGAGCTGCCTCCAGCAGTTGCCATCGTCAGATGAGTGTTCAACATGCGAAGGAAGTACAGGTGGGTTCGTTCTGGTCTGATAGAATCATCCCACGTTGCATCAACGGGCAACCACCCATAGTTTGGCAGGTAGACCTCCTGCCACCTGTGCCCAGCTGTTTCAACTTTGTACTGGCCGGGGTTACTGACAGCTGATCCTCCTGCGAACCTTGCCGGGATACCGTTCGCTCGACATATGGCAATGAAGACACAGGTATATTCTGAGCAGGATCCCTTGCCGTGCGACAGGATGATTGACGCCGGATCCCATCGATTATCCATGTCATACGTCAAGTGAGCAATGACATAGTCGTGGATTCTCTGCACCATGTAGTACAGGTTTGTTTCGCTTCCTACTGCTTCGTTTGCAGCGTTCAGAACAATCGGATTGTAGATATCATACATGGCGTCGTCTTTCGTATACAATTCGAGAACTTCAGCTGGTATGTCCGAAAAGGTTCCGACGTTTGACGGGGATACGTCGTAGTTGATCTCTGATAGCTCTACCAAGGCGACCCAGCTGACATTTACGGTCTGTCCGGGTTGAACGTCGCGGAATGAGTGCTTGAAGATTCTCTGGCCCCACTCATCCTCCACTATCGTGTTCGGAGGTTGTTGGTTCATGAAGCTCAGCACTTTCTGCCGAGAAGTGTTCATGGGAGGCAGCACGTACACGTTAAGTGCCAACAGGGCTCCGGGTCCTCTGTTGATCACCGTCTGAGTGAATGCGGCCTTGACGTAGACAGTGTTCTTCAATGTGTATTGAGCTTCGGCAAATGACGCCGTGACTAACCAGCCAAAGACAACAGCAATGATCAGAGATGTCGTTAGAAGTGAGATTCTTCGCATATCGTCCTGATGCACTCCTCGCTGCTAGTTCGATGTCACGTCTAGCCTTTCTTGACTGAATATCCGTATGTTCCGATCTGTTTTGCCAAGTTCCAGTATCCGGGTGCTGCATATATGACTGGCTTCGCCTTGGTGTAGTCTACCTTGCCCTGTGCGTCAACGATCGAGTCATCGAGTTGTACAGCAACGATCTCCCCGATGAAAAGGTCGTGTGAACCAAGCCGAACGGATTGGCGCACTGTGCACTCGAAGTTGGCTGGGCACTCCTTGACGATAGGCGCCTTCACCTTTGACGCTGGTTGAGGCGTTAGTCCTGTTT
>Ga0315309_1000058_pt1 | contig 61515 bp, 62 predicted proteins | sample TDP4_MG_FD_203080 | JGI IMG/M metagenome (GOLD analysis project Ga0315309, IMG submission 203080) | Freshwater sediment microbial communities from Lake Towuti, South Sulawesi, Indonesia - TDP4 | ecosystem: Environmental > Aquatic > Freshwater > Lake > Sediment | place: Indonesia: South Sulawesi... | reverse complement strand
TCCTCATACTAAAAAGGTTGCGTCCATCAATCAGAACCGGCATCCGGAGCCGTGTTTTCAGATTTTCCAAGTCCAGCTCACGGTACTGGTCATGGGCGGCCATGACTACCACGCAATCGCTGCCGGTTACCACTTCTTCCAACTCATCATTGTAGCCCCTGACGTAGGGGTCGTGCACTGCTACCTCAGCGCCCAGTTCCTCCAGCCGCTTGAGCAGGGGGATGGCGGGCGAATTACGGGTGTCATCCGTATTCTCCTTATAAGCATAACCCAGAACAGCTATACGTGCTCCTCGCACTTCTCTACCGGCCTCGCGCAAGGCCCTTTCCACCAGTTCGAGCACGTGAAAGGGCATGCTGTCGTTGATCGCCCGGGCCGTCGGGATCAGCTTGGCCTCAAAGCCATCCCCTGCCCCGTGGACCAACAGCCATGGGTCCTTGGGTATGCAATGCCCTCCCACCCCTGGCCCTGGCAGGTGCATGTCCCGCTGGGGCGATTTGTTCACCAGTTGCCGTACCTTCCACACGTCGGCGCCCACACTCTCGCATAGGAGGGCTACCTCGTTGGCGAAAGCAATCTGTACATCTCGATACGTGTTCTCAACGGTCTTGACCAACTCGGCGGTAAGGCAGTCAGTGGGGTCCAAATCGGCCTTAACGATGTAGCGATAGAGCTCCACCGCCGCCTGGGCGGTTTCGGGACTCATGCCACCCACCACCCGGCTGCAATTCTCTATGTTGGCCAGCAGCTTGCCGGGCATGACCCGCTCCGGGCAATTGGCCAGATAGAAATCCTCGTTCAGTTTCAGGCCAGATGCTTCCTCCAGAATTGGCTTAACCACCGTCTCCATCGTCCGAGGGGCGATGGTTGATTCGACAATGACCAAGGTTCCAGGTTGCAAATTCTGCCCCAACCCTTGCAAAGTGGCCCGCAACGCTTCATAGCCTGGTCTCTTCGTAGTTTTATCCACCGGAGTCTCCACAGCGATCAGGGCTATCTGTGCCCGTCGGCACTCAGCGTAGTCGGTGGTCGCTTTCAGCCTGCCCTCTCGAATGACCTCAGCCAAAAGCCCAGGTAGACCAGGTTCTTTGCCTTCAATAGGACAGATTCCCCGGTTGATCTGTGCTATCTTCTCGTTGTCACGCCGAATCCCCACCACCTGAAAACCGGCTTTGGCGAACATGCAGGCCACGGGTAAGCCCACATAGCCCAGACCGATGACCACAATCCTGGCCGTTCTGTTATGGATGGCTTTCGCCAATTCACTTTCCAAGAGATACCCCCTTGTGCTCTGCTTCACTTACGACTATATAGCGTCCCCAGAACTCCTCCTCTCTCTTCGAAGACCGGTTCCCGGCCGCTGTGTTCCTTGAACTCGGTACGATACCCCTCACCACCCTGGATAAGGGCCAGAATCTCCTCCCCCGTCATCCTCTGCCCTCACCTCTCCGCCAGGGTGATCACTCTATGCTCCTGCCCTGATTCGACCAACCTCTGGGCCAGGGCCAGAGCCATCAAGCCGTCTTCCCCTCTCACAGCGGGCTCTCCATCTTCGAGCACTGCCTTAACAAAGGCTTCGATCTCAACCCGCAGGGGTTCCTTTTTCTCTATCTTCAGCCGGACCATGTTCCCTTCGCTCACCCCCCGCAGCAGGCCCAGGCTCCCCCACTGGCTGTCAGCATGGTCGTTCTCATAGAAGTAGAGGTCCTGGGTCAGATAGTTGACCAGAAGCATGCCCCTTTCACCGGTCACTGTAAGCTCTCTGATCTTGGTCGGGGTCAGCCAATTGATGCTCAGCAGGCCGATGACTCCGTTTTCGAACCGCAGCAAGCCCGAGAGTAAATCCTCATGGCCCGTGAGGATCTCCTGTTCCGTTTCAGCGTAGATCCTCCTCGCCTCTGAATCGAGCAGATAGCGCATGATGTCCAGGTCATGGGTGGCCAGGTCAATCACCACCCCCACGTCCCGCACTCTGGCTGGGAAAGGACCCAAGCGTCGGGCATGGATCTGGAAAACCTGTCCTGCTTCTCCCTGCTTCAGCCTCCGCTTCAGTTCGACGATGGCGGGATTGAAACGCTCAATGTGACCTACAGCGAGCTTGAGTCCTTGGCTGGCAGCGAGGGCCACCATCTCTTGGCCCTCCTTGACGGTGGAAGCGATGGGTTTCTCCACCAGGATGTGGCAGCCTCGCTGCAAAGCGGCCAGAGCCGTCTCGCGGTGAATCTGAGTAGGTACAGCGATGGAGACTACATCCAGTTTCTCATGGCGCAGCATCTCCCGGTAGTCGGTGTAACCTCTGGCACCATAGACGTGGGCCGCCCGCTCGGCTACTCCGCCATCCAAATCGGCCACGGCCACCAGGTCCACACTTTCCAGTTCATTATAAATCCTGGCGTGGTTCCAGCCTATACTTCCCACGCCGATCACTGCTGCCCTGATCGTTACCTGTCTCTCTCTCTTCTCTGATCACTCTTCAACCCAGCCGAGACTTTTATCTCCTACCCCTGCTCACTTTGAAGCTGTGATACTGCTTCTACAATCCTCTCCAGATCTGCCTGGCTGAGAGCCGGGTGCACCGGCAGAGAAAGAACCTCCCGGCTCATTTCCTCCGCAACCGGCAGGCGGTCAGTGTAGCCCAACTCCTGGTAGACAGGCTGTTTATGCACGGGCAGAGGGTAATAGATACCAGTGCCGATCCCCTGCTTCCTCAACTGTTCGATAATCTGACCCCGATCCCCTTTCACCCTGATGGTGTATTGGTGGAAGACATGCCGGTAGCCATCCTTAACTTGAGGGGTAATAACAACATCTTTCAGATGCTCTGTCAAATAGCGGGCATTGGCGATACGTTTCTCGTTAAAGACCTCGAGTTTCGCCAGTTGGGCCAGACCGAGAGCAGCCTGCAAGTCGGTCATCCTGAAGTTGTAACCCAGCAAGTCATGATAATAACGCTGCTTCATGCCATGGCTGCGCAAAAGCCTGACCCTCTCCGCCACCTGGTCATCGTCAGAGGTGACCATTCCTCCTTCAGCCGTGGTCATGTTTTTGGTCGGATAGAAAGAGAAGCACCCGGTTCCAAAACTGCCTGCCTTCTTTCCGTTGATAGAAGCTCCGTGGGCCTGGGCAGCATCTTCGATGACAACCAGCCCATGCCGGGCAGCGATGGCCATGATAGCCTCCATGTCACAGGGGTTGCCGAAGAGGTGCACCGGCAGGAGGGCTTTGGTGCGAGGGGTGATCCTGGCCTCGATCAGGGATGGGTCAATGTTGTAGGAAGACTCATCAATGTCCACGAAAACGGGCTTGGCCCCGACGAAAAGTATAGAGTTAGCCGAAGAAATAAAGGTGAAAGGCGAAGTAATGACCTCGTCGCCGGGGCCGATGCCGTGGGCCAGGAGCGCGAGATGCAGGGCGGTGGTGCCCGAAGAGGTGGCCACCGCATGGCGCACCCCACACATGGCGGCAAAGGCTCTTTCAAACTCCTCGACCTTTGGACCCTGAGCCAGCATCCCTGACTCCAGGACGGCAACGATGGCTTCCTTTTCTTCCTCTCCCATCAATGGTTTGGCTATCGGTATCATTTATTTGGTCCCTTTCTCCTGAGTTGCGAGGCAATGGGTCATGAGTCAATAAGCAACGGCCTGATTCACTGGCTGTCCCCTCACTTGTTAGTCCGTTGAATCATCAACCACCTCTCGCGGAAGGGAATAGGTGACATCACAGACCTGGCAACGCATCTCAATCATATCGGTGGACTCTTGTTCCACGACCAGCTTACGGCCGCAGCGGCAGACGAACCCTTTGAGGCGAGCCGGGCTACCCACCACCAACCCGTGATCGGGCACGTCCCGTATGACCACCGCACCGGCTCCCACCATGGCGAAACGGCCAATGGTCACATCAGGCAGCACCACGGCACCGGCTCCCACTGAAGCCCCATATTTCACCACGATCCGCCCCACCTCCCAATCGGCATCGGCCTTCAGTTCCCCCGATGGCGTGATAGCCCTGGGGATTTTGTCGTTGATCAGGCAAGCGTGAGGGCCAATGAACACCCCATCCTCCAGCGTGGCCCCATGATAGATGGAAGCCCCGTTCTGGATCTTGACCCGATTGCCAATGACCACATCGAAATCAATGTAAACACCCTTGCTGATGATGCAATCGCGGCCGATTCGGGCCCTCTCCCTCACCTGGGCCTGGTGCCATATCCTGGTGCCTTCGCCTACCTCAGCCTGAGGCGAAACCTCGGCCGTAGGATGGATCATGCCTTTCACCTCCAGATAGAATCCCGACCATCTTCACACTGGCCTGGTCATCGCCGAAGAGTCTTGCTCGTTATTGAGGTTCCTGACAAATCTCCCGGTAGACCTGCAAAATCTTCTCCCCGGCCTCAGGCCATGGGTAATAATGGGTGGCCCTCTCCCGCAACTGCTGACCCAATGCCATACCTCTCCTGGGGTCATCCAGAAGCGCTTCTAAAGCCTCGGACAGAGCCAGCGTATCTCCCAGCGGAACGTAGACTCCCTGTTCCCCCAAATATTCCTGGCTGACCGCGGTATCGAAGGCCACTACTGGCAGGCCCATAGCCATATAGTTCAGGAGCTTGCCGCTGCCCTCGGTGGCCGAGATTTTGGGCGCTACGGCCACATCGCCGAGAGCCAGATAGGAGGGTGCCTCCTCGTATGGGATGCGGCCGGTGAAAGTAACCTGCTCAGCGAGGCCCAGCCGTCCGGCCATCTCCCGATAGTGCTCCACATTGGGGAAACCCATGATCAGGAAGTGGATATCGGAACGGGCCTCGACCAGATGGACCGCCGCTTGCAAGAGCAGGTCAATGCCCTGATATTCGGCCAAAAGACCCAGGTAGACCACTACCTTACACCCTGGCGAAATCCCCAACCTTGCCCTCAAAGCCAGGCGTTCCTCCCCGTCAATGACACCGGGTCTGAAACGGTCGCTATCCACGCAGTCGGGCACAATGTGAATTTTCCGCCTGTCACAACCGAACTGGCTTGCCAGCAACTCGGCGGCGTGATACGAATTGGCGATGATGGTCTGAGGCAGACGAGCGATGACTCCCTCCAGACGATACAGGAGGCGATGGGACAAACTAGCAGGCCGCAAGAATTTGTGGTCAATCATCTCGCTGGTGAGGCTGCCCTGGAAGTCGAAGACCAAGGGCACTCTGTCCAGCAAGCTCAGCGGATAGCCGATCAGGGCCCCCTCGTGCAAGAAGGCATGGATGACATCGGGTTTCAGTCGCCTGACCACTGCGGCGCATTTCACTGTGAGAAGGGCGTCGAAGGCAATCTTGTACCAGGAAGAACCTATTTCGTAGCCTTTCCGCCAGGGGATACCAGCAGTGCGCTCGATGGTCAGAGCATCAACGTCCTGGCCACTGTGATAAGTACAAAGGGTGATTTGGTTGCCCATCCTCCGCAGGATGCGGGCCTCTTCCAGAATGCGCACGTGGGATCCGTAGTCGGCGAAGAAAGAAGTGGGGGCGATCATCAGAATATTGTAAAGCTCCCCTGGCAACCTTCATCCCTCCACCCACAGCCGCCACCGGAAACGGATCAGCTCTCGGAAAGCGCGGGTGATCACACTGAGACGTGCCCCGGTCGGACTGCCGGCCACGCGAGGTCGGTGACCGGCTAACGACACCTCGTGGATGCGGTAGCCAGCCCGCTTGGCTCGCACCAGGAACTCGGCGCTGAAGGTGGCTCCCCGTGATTCGATATGGATCCGGTCAATGATCTCCCGCCGGAAGAGCTTGAAAGCACAGTCAATGTCGCGGCTGATGTAGCCAAACAGAAGCGTCACCAGAGCACTCCATCCCCATCCGTTGAGTTTGCGCATGAAGGGGTCGCGGCGTGGGGTGCGATAGCCGATCACCAGATCGTACTCGTCAATGAAAGGGAGTAGCTTCTTAACCTCGGTCAGATCGAACTGTCGGTCGGAGTCGGTGAAGAAAACAAGTTCCTTGCGGGCGCTGGTGAAGCCAGAGTAGAGGGCTGCCCCATAACCCTGGTTGACCTGGTGCTGGACGAGTCGCACCTGAGGGTAGCGCTCGGCCAACCGGCGTACCTCATCCGCCGTACCATCCCGGCTGCCGTCGTCAACGACGATAACTTCATAATCATCAGCCAGAGGCCCCGCGATTTCAATGGCCTCCATCACCGCCGGGCCTACGTTTTCCTCTTCATTGTAAGCTGGTAGCACTACGGATATACTGAGCAAGTTGATTCTCCTGCTATGTAATCAGTCTGAGCTTCATCGCGCGTGGCAGGTGACGCAGAACCGCCTCCCGCCGTTGAGCCTTTTGCCGTGTTGAGTGCTCCTCAAAATAGGCCAGCCGCACGGGCCGTCGGCCACGGGTGTATCGCCCTCCCCGCCCCGCATTGTGAGCGTGCAAACGCCTCTCCAGATTAGTTGTCCAACCCACATAGAGTGTGCCATCTGCACACTCCAGGATGTAAGTGAAAGCCTTCGACAATGAGATGATCCTCAGCCCAGGCCAATGAGGCGACGCAGAAAGCCTTGTTGAGAGGGCAGGGCTGGGGTTTCCCCTGTCAATTCCCAGCGTCCCTCTGCTTTATCTCTCAGCCACTGGTCACGAACCGACATAGCCTCTTCAAAGGTCTTTTCCAGTTTCTCAGCCTCTTGAGCGGCGATGACTTCTCTCAACTCCTCCAGCCTCGCCAGGCAGGCATCTATCCAGCGCACGATGTTTTCCCCGTTGGTCAGGCAGGCATCGCGATAGGTGGCAGCATCGCCGGAGGAAAAGCGGGTCGCACTCTGAAAGGCATCACCAGCCAGCTTACGCATCTCCCGCCAGGCAGGACTTTGGACAGCGGTCCCCAGCAGGGCAGCAGCTAGGACAAAAGGCAGGTGGTCAACGCCAGCTACGAGGCCATCGTGCTCGGCCGCGTCGAGGAAGAAGGGTCTGGCTCCCAGAAGATAAACCAGATCCGTTGCCAGTTGGACGGCCTGAGGCGCGGCCTCGGGTGAAGGGGTCAGACAGTAGAGCCCTCCCTGGAAGAGATCGGCCCTCGCCCCTTCGATGCCCGTCGGCGGGCTGCCTCCGATGCTGGTCTCCTGACTGATTATAGGATCACCGCCCACGAAATGGACTGTGTCGGGCAATATCTCTTTGGCCCAGGCCATGACCGGCCCTTTGATGCTGGCCGTGTCGGTGACTAGACAGCCAGATTTGAGATAGGAAGCGATGGCCGTCAAAGTCTCTTTAATAGCCATGACGGGCGTAGCGATCATAATTAGGTCGGCTCCTTCACAGGCAGAAATCAAATTCCACTCTGCCTTGCTCACTGCCCCTCGCTTGCGGGCCTGGCCAGCCACAGTATGTTCACGGTCGTGACCAACTATCTCGTAATCGTTTCCAGCCTGACGAAGGGCCAGGCCTATGGAGCCGCCGATGAGCCCCAGACCGACTATGGTAATGCGTGGTTTGGACATGACTTTTTCTCCCAGATGATCTGAGCGATCCCTATACACCCACGATGAGCCGTATGAGCAGTTCAGTGGGCGGTCTCAGGATGAAACCCAGCAGGCTAAAGCCCAGCAGTCTGCCGATCACTATATCAAACATAAGGACGAAAAAAAGGACCATCATTCCTTGAGACTCGAGGCGGACCAAAGTGGAAGACCATTCGTAGGCCCATCGCGCCCTGATGGTACTGAGAATGCCCATCAGTACACTGAACCCATCCAGGGGCGGTATCGGCAGCAGGTTGAAGACAGCCAGACCAATGTTGGCGATGACCACTGTCCAGACCAACAGGCCAAGAAGCCCTGGCAAGGGCAGGCCCAGACGTAAAGGGACGGCTACCACAGCGGCCAGGAGTAAGTTGGACAGGGGGCCAGCCAGCGATACCATGCCCATGCCAACCCGTGGCCCATGACGCAGGTGGTAAGGGTTGACGGGAGTTGGTTTCCCCCAGGCGATACCGACGCGCTGAAAGGCCATGATGACCATCATCAAGGCTCCCAAAGGGTCAAAGTGGACCACGGGGTTCAAAGAAATCCGTCCCATCCAGCGCGCCGTTGGATCGCCCAACTGATTAGCCGTCCAGGCGTGGGCACATTCGTGAACGGTGACGCCTATGATCAAGGCAACCAGAAAAGCTATACTGTATTCAAGACCGGAAAACACAGGTTATCCCTCCCATTGCGAAGTGACTAATACTTTGTCAAGCATGATTTGATGGGTGCGTCGAACTCTGTCATTCTGAGGAGCGAAGCGACGAAGAATCTCGTTTTTGTTAAAGCATCGTTCTGTTACGCAAAACAACGAGATTCTTCGCCTCCGCTACGCTCCGGCTCAGAATGACAACCCATCAATTCAGCCTTGACAGAATACTAGACTGTGGGTTATTATAGCACAAATCAAAGAGAAGGGAAAGCTTTTGCAAAGGTTCCGGCAAGTTCACACAGAAACCCGGTTTTTGGGGCACAAGATAAGGAACATACGGGCTTTTCACTAGCTTTGGCGAACAGAGTCTTGCCCGTTTCAGCAGAAAAACCGGGTTTCTCTCTAGTCTGCCAGCCTATCACAGTATGAGCATACAGTCGCCGAAGCTATAAAAGCGATATTCCTTTCGGATTGCCTCTTGGTAGGCTCTGTCAATGGCGTCCTTGCCGGCGAAGGCTGCCACGAGCAACAATAGCGTTGAACGCGGCAGGTGGAAATTGGTGAGGAGAGCGTCCACAGCGTGGAACTGGTAGCCCGGATAGATGAAAAGCTCGGTCCAGCCAGAATAGGGGACAAGTAGACTGGTGGATAAGGAAGCAGAAGCGTCGGTCTGTTGTTTCCCTGCTTGAGCTGCCGTCTCCAGAACTCTGACCGAGGTGGTGCCTACAGCAATGATGCGTCGCCCCTCAGCCCTGGCGCGATTCAGTTGATCGGCAACCTCCGAAGGCAACTGGCAATATTCGGTGTGGATGCGGTGGTCCTCCACCTTCCCTTCTTTGATCGGTCGGAAGGTGTCCAGACCAATGTGAAGGACAACAAAGGCAAACTCCACGCCTTCCCGGCTTATTTCGTCAATTAGTCCAGGGGTGAAGTGCAGGCCAGCCGTGGGGGCGGCCACCGAGCCCCTGACGCGGGCGTAAATGGTCTGATAGCGTTCGGCGTCTGAAAGCGGCTCGTGAATGTAGGGAGGCAGAGGCATGACACCTAGGTCGTCTAGCAATGATTCGATGGCTCTATCGAATCGAATCAGCCGACCACCCGCTTCTGTCTCGCCCATCACTTCACCGGCGATATAAGTATAAGGGACAGGGGACAACTCTCTATCCCTATCCCTATCTCTATCTCCGATCCCTATCCTCGTCCCCACCTTTACCTTCCGTCCTCTGACCAGTGCCTCCCACAGGTTCTCTCCCCGCTTGGCGATGAGAAGCAGTTCCACCTTGCCCCCGCTGGGCGACTTGTGGCCGTAGAGGCGGGCCGGGATGACACGGCTCTCGTTGCAGACCAGGACGTCACCGGGTTGCAAGTAATCCAGAATGTCTCGGAAATGCCGGTGCTCGATGGTTCCCGTCCGCCGGTCGAGCACCATCAGGCGCGAGGCGTCACGGGGCTCGATGGGGGTCTGGGCGATGAGGGACTCGGGTAATTTGTAGTCGAAGTCGCTGGTCTTCACGCTTTTCGCTACTCTTGTCAAATCACACTGGGATTACCCGGCGGCCAGCCACTTCTCGGCGACTTCGACGATGGGCTGCCCAGGGTGCGCGGTCACAAAATCCCCTATGCGTCCCATTATCTGGTCCCGAGTGCCAAAGTTACTGGCCCCGAATCCCTCCATCACAAAGGATGCCGCCGCTGAGGCAAAGAGAGCCGACCAAGATGGATCACCCGTCCTCTCGTATTCGATGAAGAAAGCTGCGACCGATGAATCACCGGCCCCACCGGGGTCCACGAAGGCTCGCGGCGGGATGGCAGGGACTTCGTAGAGCCGTCCCCCACAGTAGACGAAAGAACTGAAGCCGGTCCTGGCTCCTCCTTCCCTGGTTACCAGGACGATTTGCGGCCTGTAGCCGGCCAGGAGGCGCACAGCCTCCCCAGGCTCGTCGGTACCGGCCAGCGCTTCCAGCTCGGGCAGGCTGGTGGCCAGCATATCCACCTTCTCCAGAAAACGCTCCCTGTCGTCCCAGGCTCTCTGGACAACCCTCTTCCCTTGACCGATGGACCTAAGGTAGCCCTGGGGATCCATGCAGACCAGGCTCTTGCCAGCCGCGAGCCTGGCCACAGTCTGATAGGGCAATTCGTCAAAGATGGGCAGGAGGGCGACTTTTTTCGCCTGGAGATAGGGGTCGGGTATGTCCTCAGGCAATATGGGAGCACAAGCGGCCAGAAGCCTCTGCTGTCGGTTCTCGTGCTCGTCGTAGACACATTCAAAGCGGGTGGTCGCACCGTCAACTTGCTTCACCCCAGTCACGTCCACACCAGCCTGAGAGAGAGGGATCAGGTCGCTCATATCGTAGTCTCGGCCTACCTTGCTGACCACGCCGACCTTCTGGCCCAGCCTGGCAGCGCACAGGGCGGCGTAGGCCACCGAACCCCCAAAAACCCTCTGCCGGCGATCAAAGGGAGTGATGATGTCGTCGTAGGCCAAGTTGCCGACCACTATCAAATCGAGCATTTGTCAAGACCCTCGGATTTCAATCTCCAGGCCATCGTAGGCCGCCGTAACCCCGTCCAGCCCCTTCGCCCACTCTTCCAGTTCATCGTGGGGTTTGTTCTCGTGATTGAAATGGGTCAAAATCAAGCGCCTGGCCCTGACCCGATCCTTTAACTCTACAGCTTCCGTCGAAGTGATGTGGCCCTCATGCGGTGGGGAAAAACGAGGGGTGTTGACGATGAGGAGATCGGCCTCCTCCATCAAGCAATCGGCATAGTTGCTGAAGCGCTTGCTGGTATCAGAGGTATAGACGACTTTATGGCCACTCTCGTAGAGCGCCAGACCGAAGCAGGGGGCTGTGTGGTAGACGGCGAAAGGGGTGAAGAAGAAGCCGTCGAAACGGATGGCCATCCCTGGGTAGAAGACACAGTGAAAGGCGACCTCGGGCAATCTATCGCCCCATTCCTCTCGCCGTAGAGCCTCGTATATCTTCGTTTCGGCAAAAAGGTCTAGCTCTGCTTTCCAGTAAAGGAACTCCTCCAACCCTCCACTGTGGTCATGGTGAGGGTGAGTGAGGAAGATGCCGTCAATCCGGCGCACGTTGTTCTTGGAGAGCAGCGCTCTGATATCCGGTGGAGTATCGAGCAACAGTTCGTAACCGGGCAGAGAGAAGAGAATGGCGTTCCGGCCGCGTGTCAGCCTCCCATCCTCGTTCCTGGCCCGGGTGCAATGGTCGCAGTTGCAGTTGATAACCGGGATGCCCTCGGCGGACCCGGTACCCAGGAATTTGATCTGCAAGGTTACACCTCTGCGACCATGCCATCGTAAGCCACCGTCACCCCTTTGAACTGGCGGACGAACTCCTCCAATTCGTCGTGGGGCTTATTCATATGGCCGATGTAAGTCAGCACCAATTGCCGGGCCTCAACTCGCTCCTGGAGTTCAACAGCCTCGATGGTGGTGATATGCTTTTCATTGGCGGGTTCGAAAGCGGGGGCATTGACGATCAGCAGGTCGCACTCCCACATGACCCGGCGGGCGTAATTCGTCAGCCGGCCCGGAGTATCCGAAGTGTAGACCACCCTTTTCTCCCCCTCCTTCACTGAGATGCCAAAGATAGGGCGTTGACGGCGTGCAGCGAAAGGGATGATGGAGAAACCACCAAAGTAGAGGGAAGAGCCTGAATAATAGGGAATGTGGAACATGGTGGTATCCAGCATCTCCGTCCAGTGCTCGCGCTTAACGATCTCGAAGAGCCCATCCTCAGCCAGGAAATCCAATCCTCCCCGCCACCACTCAAACTCCTTGATGCCGCCAATATGGTCATAGCTGGAGTGAGTGGCCAGGATGCCATCCAGTTTGGTTATTTGATACTTGTTGATCAGACTCCTGATGTCGGGGGGGCTGTCTACCAATAACTCGTAGCCGGGCAAAGAAAAGAGAAGGGCATTTCGTTCGCGGATTAGCTTTCCACCCTCGTTTCTTGCCCGTGTACAATGGGCACAGTCGCAATTGATAGCCGGGATGCCCTCCGCCGCGCCAGTGCCCAGGAATCGGATCTTCAAATCAGCACCCCCTGGTCCTGTCGCAAGTCAAACAACGAGCTTAAATGGATAGATGTCAACGTCTCGCTTCCTCAAAGGCCCCAGTAGAGTCTTGCTCCGAAAAGAGATTATATCATAAGACGCTTTGGACTCCAAATAGACTGGCTCATCTAAAGCGCGCCCCTAATCACCGACGCGGCCAGAATCCCTCGATGGAATCGCGTCTCCGGTGTGTGACGGTCGTAGAGAGTACACCGCAAAAGTGTGGGCAAGACGTAGGGCAAGATGCCATCCTGCCCCACAATCCGCAGTTCTGCGCTACACCTGGTCGGGGGTTGGACATTGCCAGGATAGTCAGAGGGTGGTATAATAAATTCTAAACCTCAAAGGAGAGAGAAATGAAATCCATCAAATCGCTCAAATTGATCACCATGACCCTGATTCTAATCCTGGCTGCTACAGCCTGTGGGCCCACCTCAGAGCCCCCAACAGCGGTCCCAACCTCCGTCGGTGAGGAATCCCCAGCGGCGGAAGTGCCTGCCCTCGAGGGGGGTAAACTGATCTATGGGCTGACCTTGGCTCCTTCAGGCATTGACCCCCACGTCAACGCTTCATCCGAGCTTGGTATCCCCCTGACCAGCGTCTACGATACTCTGGTCTGGCAAGACCTGAACGGAGAGTTTGTGCCTGGCCTGGCCAACTCGTGGGAAATTTCCGACGATGGGCTGACCTACACCTTCCACCTGCGGGATGACGTGGTCTTCCACGATGGCACCCCCTTCAACGCCCAGGCGGTCAAGTTCAACTTTGACCGCATTGCTGATCCAGCCACCAAGTCCCAGAAGGCCGTTTTCATGCTGGGGCCTTACGAGTCTACAGAGATAGTTGATGACTACACAGTCCAGGTACACCTCAAGGAACCTTACGCCCCCTTCCTAGACTCAGCCAGCCAGGTCTACCTGGGGATGGCTTCGCCGACGGCCGTCGAGAAATGGGGTGCCGATTACCAATTGCACCAGGTGGGTACAGGCCCTTTCAACATGAAAGAATACATCCCCAAGGACCATCTGACCCTGGTGCGCAACCCCGATTACAATTGGGCACCGTCCATCTTCAACCATCAAGGGCCAGCCTACCTTGAGGAAATCGAGTTCCGCTTCTTCGTTGAGCCAGCCACCCGCGCCTTGGCCCTGGAGGGAGGCGAAGCCGACGTGATGGGTGAAATCCCGCCCCACGATGCGGAGCGCCTGGCAAACAACCCCGCTTTCACCCTTTTGCCGGTGGCCATACCCGGCCAGTCGCTCCAGTTCTTCCTGAACACCGAGAAAACTCCCACCGATGACCTCAGAGTCCGCCAGGCCATCAACTACGCCACCGACAAAGAGGCCATCGTCAAAGCCATCTTCAAAGAGTACTCGCCTGTGGCCCACGGCCCCCTCGACGCTTTCACCATTGGTTATAACCAGGGCGTGGTGGGAATGTACGAGTATGACCCGGCAAAAGCCGAGACGCTGTTGGAGGAAGCAGGCTGGGTGGATAGCGACGGCGACGGAATACGAGAGAAGGACGGCCAACCGTTAAAGCTGGAAGCCTATCTCATGGGCTGGGGGTATGTCCCGGAGGTGACTCAACTCTTACAAGCGCAGCTCAAAGCTGCGGGCATCGAAATGGAAAGCCAGGTGGTCGCTTACCCGGCGGCGCTGGAGGCAGGCCGCGAGGGAAAGCACAACCTCATTCCTTTCGTCCTGTCCAGCAGTGACCCCGACATCCTGCGCACCTTCTTCCATTCGAGTAACGCCGATAGCGGCTTCAACTGGTCCAAGGTCAGAGACCCCAGGCTGGATGAGCTTCTGGAGAATGGAGCACGCACGTTGGACCTGAGCAAGCGCAGAGAACTGTACGCCGAAGCCCAGCAACTCATCATGGCCAAAGCCCTGATCCTCCCTATTCGAGATTACGTCAATCTAAACGCGGCCAGTGCCAAAGTTAAGGGGTTGCGCTACGACCTGCGCGGCTGGTTCCCGTGGCTGTATGATGTGTACTTAGAACAATAATGTTACAATTTCTTGGCAAACGCTTACTGGCCTCCATCCCCGTGCTATGGGGTGTGACCACTCTGGTCTTCCTGGCCATTTACCTCCTGCCCGGCGACCCAGCCGAACTGATCTTGGCCGAGTCGGGAGGGTCAGCCGAATCCATTGCCTACCTGCGAACCCAATTGGGCCTCGATGATCCCCTCTACGTCCAATACGGCCGCTTTCTGCTCAACACGCTACGCGGCGATTTGGGCCGTTCCATCTTCACCAATCGTCCCGTTTTGCAGACCATCCTGGAACAACTACCCAGCACCATCGAGCTGGCCCTAGCGGCCATGCTGGTGGCCATGGCCCTGGGCACCGGATTAGGGATCCTGGCCGCCCTGAACCACAATTCGTGGCTGGACAGCGCCTGCATGGCTATCGCTGTGGCCGGAGTATCTGTGCCCATCTTCTGGTCGGGATTGTTGTTGATCCTGCTCTTCTCTTCGACATTGCATTGGCTACCGGCCACAGGGCAAGGGGGCTTGAGACATCTGCTCATGCCTGCTGTTGTGCTGGGCTTTGCCTCCTCCGGGACCATCGCCCGCTTGGTCCGTTCCAGCCTGCTAGAAGTGTTGTATAAAGAGTACATTACCACAGCCAGGGCCAAGGGCCTCAGTGAGCGCCTGATATTAACCCATCACGCCCTCAAGAACGCCCTCATTCCGGTCATTACGGTGGTGGGGTTGCAATTCAGCTTCCTGCTGGGCGGTGCCGTGGTCACCGAGACGGTTTTCTCACGGCAGGGCATCGGCCGCTTGATCGTTGATGCTATCCTGTGGAAAGATTTCCCGCTGGTCCAGGGCGGTGTGCTGCTGGCAGCCGTGACCTACACCCTGGTCAATCTGCTGGTGGACATCTCCTACGCCTTCGCCGACCCCCGCATTCGCCACGACGAATTGTGAGATGACGAAGAGACGCCGTTTCCCTATCCCAACGCGCAAGAGGCCACCGTCCAGAGAAATCCCTCCCCTCGTCACCCGGCGCCGACTGCGGCGAAACGTGGGAGCTCTGCTGGGTCTGTTTGTTCTGGCGATCATGGTCCTTGCAGCCGCCCTTGCTCCCTTGATTGCCCCGCACGACCCCCTGGCGGTGGCTCCAGAGGCGCAACTGGAGCCTCCCAGCGCCGCTCACTGGGCTGGAACTGATCTCTTTGGGCGGGACATTTTCAGCCGTTTGCTCTTTGGAGGGCGGGTTTCACTGCTGGTGGGGGTCGTGGCCGTGCTCATTGCCTCTGTGCCGGGGACGGCCCTGGGCCTGATAGCTGGCTATTACAGGGGCTGGCTAGATGGCCTTATCATGAGGGTAATGGACCTGATGCTATCCTTCCCCGGTATCCTCCTGGCCCTGGGCATCGTGGCTCTGCTGGGGCCTGGCTTGCTCAACGTCATGATCGCTGTGGGCATCGCTGGCATCCCCAGCTACACGCGGCTGGTACGGGGCAGCGTCCTGGCAGTCGAGAAAAACCTGTACGTGCGGGCGGCCCGCACCATTGGTTGCCGGGACGGGCGCATCCTGCTCCGGCATATCCTGCCCAACGTCCTGGCCCCCATCGTCGTCCTGACCACGCTGGACATTGCCTGGGCCATTCTCAACGCCTCTTCACTGAGTTTCCTCGGCCTGGGGGCCCAACCCCCTACGCCTGAATGGGGAGCCATGCTGAGTGAGGGGCGAGGCTTCATGTACCAGGCGCCCTGGATTACCATCGCCCCAGGGCTGGCCATCATGCTCACCGTTCTCTCGGTCAACCTGCTAGGTGATGGGTTGCGCGATGCCCTTGACCCCCGCCTGCGGACGTGATAGAGATTGGAGATTGGAGAATGGAGATTGGAGATTGGGGTTTTCATCCTGAAGTCAAAGCGGCGCTGGCCGAGGGGCGGCCCATCGTCGCGCTGGAATCCACGCTGATCACCCACGGCTTCGCTTACCCGACCAACCTGGAGACGGCGCGGGCCATGGAAGCGGCCGTCCGTGGGGAGAGCGCTGTGCCGGCGACCATTGCCATTCTGGGGGGACAGATCACAGTTGGGCTGGCGGATGACGAACTGGAGTATCTGGGCACGCGGCCACGCCAGGCAGTCCGCAAGTGCAGCCGCCGGGACCTGCCCATCTCTGTGGGGCGCGGTGAGGACGCCGCGACCACGGTGGCCGGAACGATGGTCGTGGCCCATAAAGCTGGCATCGAGGTTTTTGCCACCGGCGGCATCGGCGGCGTGCACCGTGGCCACCCCTTCGACGTATCGGCTGATCTAATCGAACTGGGCCGCACACCGGTCACGGTGATCTGCAGTGGTGCCAAGGCCATTCTGGACCTACCGCTCACTCTGGAGGTGCTGGAGGCCCAAGGCGTGCCTGTGGTCGGCTACGGCACCGACACGTTGCCTGCCTTCTACTCCCATTCGAGCGGCCTGCCCGTTGACGTGCGAGTGGAGGGAGCGGAGGATGTGGCGGCCATCGTGCGGGCGCGCCGGGCGTTGGGCCTGACCCACGCTACCCTGGTGACGGTGCCCGTCCCGGCTGAAGAGGCACTGCCCCGTGAAGAAGCGGAGGCGGCCATTGAGGAGGCCATCCGCCAGGCGGACGCAGCCGGCATCGTTGGCAAGGCTCTCACCCCCTTCGTCCTGGCCCGCGTCGTCGAGCTCACCGCTGGCCGCAGCCAGCGAGCCAACGTGGCCCTGCTGGTCAACAACGCCCGCGTCGCCGCCTGCATTGCCCGCGCCCTGGCTTAGAGTGAAATTGCACCATAAGCCGCTCCCTCCCCAGCCGTTGCTCTTTGATTCAAACTGTGATATAATAGCATTGTCAAGCGTTTGCCAATCTTCAATATTTCAGCATCGTTGCTCTCATCGCAGTCAGTAGCTAGTGTGGAAGGTGAGAGCATGAGACTGAAAGCTGATCCTAGAAGATCAGGAAGAGGTTGGCTTTTGTTTTGGCCTGGAGCGTCAGCGAGAGACCAAATCGTTCCGGGAGAGCTCGGATTAACGCCCATCAAGCTATACCAGTTGCAGCGGGGAGCAGAAGAACAGTAACGATGCTTGATGGAGAGGAGGACCACTGATGACAAAGATTCTATATTTTGTAGCCATCAATCACCACTTGAGGTAACCGTCCCAACCTCAGGGCGGCTTTGCTTTTGGCCCAGGGAAATAACAAAGGCCGTACCACGCGAGTGGTGCCGGCCTTTGTTCGTTACTTTACAATTTGCGACATAAAAATGCCCCCAAGGGAATTCGAATCCCTGTCGCAGCCTTGAAAGGGCTGTGTCCTAGTCCACTAGACGATGGGGGCACGGCTCATTTACACTTTTATTCTACCCAAGACAAGGAGAAAAGTCAAGTCGCACTTCCGGTTTTCCTCATAAGAAGTACATGATCACGATGACCGCCAGGCTCCAAAGCCCAAAATCAATGATCAACGGCTTGTCCTTGAGTAGGATCTCCTCGGGACTGCCCCCCTCCTTTTTGAAGTGCATCAGGTACAGGTAGCGAAAGACGCCGTAGAGGACGAAAGGGATGGTCAGCATCATAGCGTGATTGGCCGGCAAATTAGGCGCTGAAAAGGTGTAGAGGGAATAGGCCACCACGGTCGCCGAGGTCACCACGGCAATCATTTCATCCAGGAGCTGAAGGCTATATTCGTTCAAGCTAGGGCGATGCTCGTTAGCGTTTCCCTCCAGCACCACCAATTCATGGCGTCTCTTGCCAAAGCCCTGAAACAGGGCCAAAAGCGTCATGCAAACGTAAAGCCAGGGCGAAAACCTTTCCACCTCCACGACGATGGCGCCGGCAGCGACCCGCAGGACAAAGCCAGCGGCAACGGTCAGGACATCAATGATGACGATGTTCTTGAGCACGAAGGAGTAGACGATCATCACGGCCAGATAAGAGAGAGCGACGAGTCCAAAGAAAGGTTTTAGCGCAAATGAAAGGGGCAGGCAAACAAGGGAGATAAGCACTGCAGCGACCAGGGCCACCGAAGGCTTGAGTTGCCCCGAGGCCAAAGGGCGGTGGCGCTTGGCCGGGTGCTGGCGGTCCTTTTTGATATCCACCAGGTCATTGATGAGATAGACTGTGCTGGAAATGAGGCAAAAAAGGACAAAGGCAGCCACCGTCTTGGCCAGCAGCTCTGGGATGAAAAGCTTCTTATCGAAGACCAGGGCAGCGAAGATGAAGACGTTCTTGGTCCATTGCTTGGGCCGCATGGTTTTCAACAAACCTGTGAGCATTCTCGTTGTCTCCTTTGATGAGGTCTTTGGGCCTAGATAATACCCTATTATGGCCCAACAGTCAACTTTGACTTTTCGCTCGGTTGCGGATATGCTATAGCCATGAAGAAACCGGTGACCAGAAAGCGATTGGATATCCTATTGGCAGAGCGGGAGTTGGTAGACAGCCGCCAGCAGGCCCAACGTCTGATCATGGCTGGCCAGGTGACGGTGGATGGCCGAGTGGTAGACAAACCAGGCACGCGTGTCTCTCAGGAGGCGGACATCACTCTGCAAGCAGCCCTGCCCTACGTCAGCCGTGGCGGGCTGAAGCTTGAGGCCGCCCTGGACCGCTTCGCCATCGAAGTGACCGGGGTGATCGCAGTGGACGTGGGAGCCTCCACCGGCGGCTTCACCGACTGCCTCCTCCAGCACGGGGCTTCCAAAGTCTACGCCATTGACGTGGGCTACGGCCAATTGGCCTGGCGTTTGCGCAACGACCCCCGGGTGGTCGTCATGGAGCGGGTGAACGTGCGCTATCTGGAGGGCCTGCCCGAACCCGTTGACCTGGCCACGGTGGATGTCTCTTTCATTTCGCTGGAATTGGTGCTACCAGCAGTCATCGGTTTCCTGAAGCCTCACGGTGACATCGTGGCCCTCATCAAGCCGCAGTTCGAGGCTGGACGCAAACAGGTGGGCAAAGGCGGCGTGGTCAAGGACCCAGCGGTCCACCGCGCTGTCCTGCGCAAGGTCTTCCTCTGGGCGGATGGGCACGGCCTGGCAGTGCGCGGCTTGATGGCCTCACCCCTCAAGGGTCCGGCCGGCAACGTTGAATTCCTGGCCCATTTTGTCCATCAAGAGCCAGGGGACAGCCGCGTGGACATAGAGGCCGCGGTAGATAACTGCCTGGAGGAGCTATAACCGAACCCCCAGACTGATGGACAAACTAAGCTTTTCCATGATATAATAGTGGAAGTCAACAAGCTTGCCCCCATCCAGGTCAAGGGCAGAATTCAACCGGTGCAGACATACGAGGTCATTGGCCTGAAATAGGTCATTCCTCTACCCATTCCTGGAGGTCTTCCATGTTGCCTCAATTTTCCATCTCCCCTGCGCGACGCAACCGTTTGATCCTGGTTGTTCTCCTGCTCCTTTTGGTCTGCTGGATGCTTTATGTAGCCAAATCGGCTCTGTTCCCTTATGTCATCGGCCTGGTGGTTGCCTATTTGGTTCTGCCCCTGGTCAACTTCCTGGATCGCAGGATGCCCTCCCGCCTGCGCGACAGGAACCTCTCGCGCCCTCTGTCCATTATCATCGTTTACCTGATCGTAATCCTGTTCATCGCTGGCATCTTCGCCTTCCTGATACCCCCGGTGGTCGAACAGGGGCAAGTTCTGTGGAAACAGATGCCCCAATTGGCAGCGAAAGGACGGGCCCTTGGTGCAGAGTGGCTGGGTAAATATCAAGAGGTCATTCCTCTGGACATCCAACAGAGGATCCAGAGCAATCTGGAGAAACTGGCTAGCACCATCGGGCAGGCCATTCAGGAAGGGAGCAGGCGCACCGTCAGCGTCATCTCCAGCACCGTCGGTTTCTTTCTAGGCATCCTGGTCATCCCCTTCTGGCTCTTCTACATCTTGAATGATGAGGCCAAAGTCAGACAAAGTGCCTTAGACCTCATACCAGACAGAATTGAGCCCGATCTGCTGAACATCTTGCGCATCACCGATGACATCTTCAGCGCCTACATCCGGGGTCAGTTGATCCTATGCCTTTTCATCGGCGTCCTGGCCACCATCGGCCTGCTCATAGTGGGGGTGGACTTTGCCCTCTTGCTGGGGTTGATAGCCGGTGCTTTCGAAATCTTTCCCTTCGTGGGACCCATCCTGGGTGCCATCCCCGCCCTCATCGTGGCGGCGCTGCAATCGCCGATGACCGCTCTCTGGACACTGGTCGTCTTTCTCATCATCCAACAGATCGAAAACCTCTTCCTCGCTCCCAGAATCGCTGGCGAGAGCGTGAAGCTGCACCCGGCCTTGGTGATGGTTGTCCTGGTGGTGGGCAACGAGGCTCTGGGGCTTTGGGGGATGCTCCTGGCCGTTCCTCTGGCGGCTGTGATCCGCGACGTATTCAAATACCTCTACCTGCGTTTTTCGGATGAAGAGGTTTCTCCCGGGGAAGCAATGGCGCGCGTGCGCATGGAGAAGATGACCATCGAAGTTTAAGGTCAGAGAAGCAAGGTTTCCTGACCTGATGATCCACGATACCTTGCCCCAGGAGGCTTTCAGGAATGCAAAGAGAAGAATGGACATTGGAAGAGAAAGTGGAGGTCCTGGAGAGACGCGTTGCTGCCCTCGAGCGTATCCTCAGAATTAGCCAGATCCTCACTTCAACCCTCCAGCTTGAGCCCTTGCTGCGGATCATTGCCCAGGCCGCTACAGAGTTGACAGATACCGAAGCCAGTTCCATCATGTTGGTGGACAAGAACACCGGTGAGCTACGCTTCGAAGCTGCCAATGGTTCCAAAAGAGAAGAGGTAAAGCGCGTCACCGTGCCCCTTGAGGGCAGCATCGCCGGTTGGATCGTGCGTGAGGGCAAGCCCCTGCTGGTTCTCGATGTTCGACAGGACCCGCGCTTCTACTCACAGGTTGATGAGACAACCGATTTTGAGACACGCTCTATACTGGGCGTCCCTTTGCAGGTTAGAGGCAAAGTCATCGGCGTGCTGGAAGCACTCAACAAGACTGGCCATGGGATTTTCACCCAGGACGATATGCATACCCTGTCCACTCTGGCTGCCCACGCCGCTATAGCCATAGAGAACGCCCGCCTGGTGGCCGAGATCCAAAAGGCTTACGAGGAGCTGAGCGAGTTGGACCGGCTCAAGAGCGACTTTGTCGCCATTGCCTCCCACGAGTTGCAGACCCCTTTGACCGTCATCCTGGGATACGCCTCTTTCCTGAAGGAGGAGGCGACCGGTGTGGCCAGTGAGCAGGTGAACGCTGTCCTCCGGAGCGCCCTCCGTTTGCGGTCGCTAATTGACGACATGATTAACCTGCGCCACATTGAGACCGGCGTGGCTGAACTCGAACTGGAACAGCTCTCGTTAAATGAACTCGTTGCTGCCATCACGGCGGAATTCGCCTCGCTGGCGGAGGCCAGGAAACAAGATGTCAGCATCAAACTGGCCTCTCAACCGCCGATGGTGGAAGCAGACCGGCAGAAGCTGCATCTCGTGCTGGCTAACCTGTTGTCCAATGCCATCAAGTTCACCCCCCAAGGGGGCCGCATCCAGGTAGAAGTCGAAACAAGGGGGAATGAGGTGTGGGTCTCGGTCAGAGATACAGGTATTGGCATCCCCTCTCGCAAGCAAGAGCGTATCTTTGATCGCTTCTACCAGGTGGAGCCCAGCCTCACCCGCCGTTTTGGGGGCATGGGCCTGGGCCTGTCCATTGCCAAAGGTATGGTCGAGCTACACGGCGGCCGCATCTGGGTGGAGAGTGTGGAGGGGATGGGTAGTTCTTTTACTTTTGCTTTGCCCTTGTTGGAGGGATAGTGCGCTCAGGGAAACCGGGGCCAAGAGTGAAGCGATGATGGTACTGCAAGAGCTGAGCACTACAACGTGATTGATTACGATCAGGTTGCGTCGGAATACGCACGGCATCGTCAAGTTCATCCGGAAGTCCTGAGAAGCCTCCTCTTGATCAGCAGAGTTGGAAGGGCTTCCAAGGTGCTCGAAGTGGGATGCGGCACAGGCAATTACATTGTTGCGCTGGAAGCGCTTGCTGGCTCCTCGTGCTGGGGCATTGACCCGTCGGAACAGATGTTGTCCAGGGCTAGAGAACGATCAAGAACAATCCATTTTCAACTGGGCAAGGCTGAAAGACTTGATTTCCCGCCAGACTTTTTGGACCTGGTATTTTCAGTGGACGTGATTCATCACGTGGGCAACCGCCTTGCGTATTTCCGAGAGGCTTACCGGGTGCTAAGAGCAGGCGGAAAAGCATGTACCGTCACCGATTCCGAGTGGGTCATTCGCCATCGCCAACCGCTGGCAGTCTACTTTCCAGAGACCGTCGAGATCGAGTTAGGCCGATATCCCCGTATCGCTGAACTCCGAGACGTCATGGGGCGAGTCGGGTTCGGTGAGGTGACCGAGAATACAGTAGAACTTGCCTACCAACTGACCGACATTCAAACCTACCATGACAAGGCGTTTTCATCGCTCCTCTTGATCCCAGAAGAAGCCTTTCAGAGGGGGATTGAGCGCATGGAACAGGACTTGCGCACTGGGCCGATCCAATGTGTGTCTCGCTACTTGCTTTTGTGGGGAACAAAGTAGCTATCTGGAAAGGACAAGCACCGGCAATTGCCCGAGAGCTTCACGACGACACAGCTCAGGCCCTGATAGACCTCTCACGTCGCCTTGACAACCTGGCGACTTCCCGTGAACAGTTGTCTGAAACTGTGATAGGGCAACTGGAAGAGTTCCAGGAACTGATTGACGGCATCTTACGAGGCGTACGCCGCTTCAGCCGGGACCTGCGGCCGTCTGTGCTGGATGATTTGGGCCTGCTGCCCGCGCTGGAATGGCTGACGGCCAACCTGATGGCAGAGGACGGGATAAAGACAGAGTTGGAGGTGTACGGTGACAGGCGACGCCTGCCACCCGAAGCAGAACTGGCGCTGTTCCGAAAGCTTGGGCACCTTCTTGGGAGAGGATCCTACCAATGCCCTGCTGACGGTCAAGGTCCAGGACGTGGAAGAAGAGGATCTGGTGAAGGCTATGGAGCCTTTGGCTATGGAAATAGTGGACGTTCGGCGTGCTCTGCCGTGAGGGAATTACCGACGCTCTCGGGACCATAAACCAAAACGCCCGATTTGTCAAAGAAAAAGCGGGAATTTCCACCGCGAGATGAGAGGGATCTATAGACCTACACTTGACTGTCCCGCCTATTTGTTGTATAATAGTATGTGAAAAGTGTCACATATGTCTGGGTCACAAGGTACACCAGGCACAAAATACTCACAATCTCAATGAGGAGGTAGGTAAAATGGCTTTAGATTGACGTCTTTTCACCGGCAAAGATACTCACAATCTCAAAGAGGAGGTAAGCAAAATGGCTAACGAGGTTCAGATTGACGCCTTTCCACCGGCCAAGATGGCCAGCCGGATGGAGGAAGTAGGTGTCACAAAGGCAGGGCTCAACATATGGACGATGTTTGCCCTGGCCATGCTGGCGGGGGCCTTTATCGGCACCGGGGCGATCTTTGCCACCACCGTCAGCGCCGGCAGCATCACCGTCAACGCCGCCGACGGCGCGTTGGTTTTCAAGACTGGACTGCCCTATGGAGTAGTTCGGTTGCTGGCGGGCCTGGTCTTCTGCCTGGGCCTCATCGCCGTCGTCGTGGCCGGTGCGGAACTGTTCACCGGCAACAACCTGATCGTCATGGCCTTCGCCAGCGGCAAGGTCACGGTGGCCCAGCTTCTGCGTAACTGGGTGACCGTGTACGTGGGCAACTTTGTGGGCTCGGTCCTGACCGCTCTGGTCATGTTCCTGGGCAAGCAGTACACGTTCTCAGGAGGAGCCGTAGGACTCAGCGCCCTGGCGACTGCGAATTCTAAGTGCAATCTGGATTTCATCCAGGCCGTCGCCCTGGGCATCATGTGTAATTCGCTGGTGTGCCTGGCCGTCTGGCTTTGCTCCTCGGCGCGGTCCACGACCGACAAGATCCTGGCGATCATCTTCCCCATCTCCTGCTTCGTGGCTGCCGGGTTCGAGCACAGCGTCGCCAACATGTACTTCATCCCCATCGGCCTGTTCATCAAGGGCTTCGCCCCGAGCGCCTTCTGGGAGGCCGTCGGCAAGACACCGGCCGACTTCGCCAGCCTGACGTGGGGCGCGTTTTTCCTCAAGAACTTGCTGCCCGTCACCATCGGCAACATCATCGGCGGGGCTGGATTTGTGGGGCTGGTTTACTGGTTCAGCTACCTGAGACCGCAAAAGGTCGTAGAGGTGAAGCCAGGTGTTGCGCTCAAGGTTCTGGTCGTAGACGATGATCGCGATTTTGTTGACCTCACCAGCATGATTCTCACAAAAGAGGGCTACAAGGTCTCCTCTGCAGCCAACGGTCACCAGGCTCTTCAAGTCATGAAGGAGGAACGGCCCGACCTGGTCTTGCTTGATGTGATGATGGCCACCCCACTGGAGGGTGTCAGTGTGGCCCGCGAGATGGCAGGAGACCCCGTCCTCAAGGCTGTCCCAATTATCATGATTTCCAGTATTGACAGCAGCCAGCATGCGGCTCTGCTTCCAGACGATTTGCACATACCAATTGATGCCTGGATCAGCAAACCGGTGGATCCAGATGATCTCCTGAGAACGATCCGGCGTTTCCTGGCCTGACTTTCCAGAGACTCGGGCGCTGAGGGCGCATTCGGCTACAAGTCGTCGGTACGCTCCATCGTAAGTCGTCTGGCTTGGTCGCGCGGGTGCGCCCTCGGCGCTTGCAAGCACGGCGCAGTCGCTACCGCCGTTGCGTAGCCGGTCTGCCCGCAACTTTTATTGCTCATAATGCCCCCCCGCCATAGGTGCGGTTGTAGTATCAGACAGGTGAGACGATGGACACGCCCGTGCGTATCCTGGTCGTGGACGACGAACTGGGCATCCGCGAGGGCTGTAAGCGGGCGCTGACGCCTCATGGCTTTGAGGTAGAAGTGGCAGAGAACGGCCCTACAGGGCTGCGTAAGCTGCGCGAGGGGCGGTTCGACATGCTGCTGCTGGATGCCATGATGCCCGGCATGAGTGGCCTGGAGATGTGGCAGCAAGCTAGGCAACTGGACCCTGATCTCATCTGCATCATCATCACCGGTTATGCCACGGTGGAACTGGCGGTGCAGGCCATCCGTGAGGGTGCTCACGATTTCATTGCCAAACCCTTCACTTCGGAACTGCTGCTACAGGTGATTAACCGGCAACTGGAGCGGCGCCAATTGAGGCGCGAGGCCGAACGGGTCCAGGTGCTGCAGGAAGAAGCTCGCGAACTGGCCCGGGCCAAGGCCGAGTTGGAGAAACTGGAGACCATCGAGGGCCGCTTCATGCTGAACATGGTTCACATCCTGCGGGCACCAGTGGCCGTTCTGCAGAATTCCATCCAGCTCATCCGCAAAGGCTACGTGCCGTCGGAAGATCAGCCAGCCCTGTTGGAACGGGCCGAGCAGCGGGCCGGCGAGCTGCTGACCACCCTGGATGACCTGTTGATCCTGGCCTACTTGAAGGAAGGCGTGGGCCTGACCAAAGCCGAAACGGTGTCTGTGGCCGACGTGTTGGAAGGGGTGCTGGCCACTGTAAAAGGTCAAGCTGACCAGCAAGGCGTCACAGTGACGGTGGAGGCGACCGACCGGCCTCACATCGCGGCCAACCCGGATCACGTCAAGGCGCTTTGGACACACCTGCTGAGCAACGCCATCCGCTACACCCCAGAGGGGGGACGGATAACCATCTCGCTGCAAGTGGATCTGGAACAAGGTCAGGTCGTTGGAGCCGTATCGGATACAGGCATCGGAGTGGCAGTCGAGGATATCCCCCGCATCTTCGAGGAATTCTACCGCACTGAGGAAGCCAAAGCCATGCAGGAAACCGGTACCGGTTTGGGGTTGCCCATTGTCCAGCAAGTGGTGGAGATGTACGGCGGCACTATCGAGGTTGAATCGGCGGTGGGCCAGGGCAGCACTTTCCACTTCACCCTGCCCTTGGCGCACCAGGGAGGGTCATAGCATGAAACGTTTCATTTCCACGTTGTTGGGAGGGCGATTGCAGATCGTGCTGATCGCCTCCTTTTCACTGGTGGCCACGTTGGCGGTGGGTCTGGGCACCTTGGTCATTTCGCAGGTGATCAACGAGTATCTAGCCGACGCCAAGGATGAGCGAGTGGCCCGGGATATGGACCTGGCCAGAGCCTTTTACCAACTCAAGCAGGAAGAAGTTGCGGCCATCAGTTACCGGCTGGTACTGGATCGATGGGTGGAGGACAACTTGCCAGCCGCCTCCCAGGGCCAGGCTGAGGCCATCCAGATCATTGACCAGCAGATCACCAACAAAATCACCGTGCTGGCTCTGGGCGGCACTCACCTCATCGCCATACTCGACGCCGAGGGCAACATCGTGGTAGGCCGGGTTCTGTCGCCGGAGGGCGATCTGTCGCCAGTCCTTACTCAGGGCAACTGGGGGCAGTTGCCCATCGTCGAAGAGGTTTTGTCAACCGGGAAGGAGCAGAAAGCCACCGAGGTTATCCCGGCCGAATTTCTGGCCCAGGTGGGGCTGGACGGGCAGGCCCGCATCCCGCTGAAAGATACTCCCAAGGCTGCCCCAGAGCCCTTCGACCCCCGCGAGGGCACGGCCGGCCTGGCTCTGATGGGAGTCTACCCGTTACAGGGCGAGGGTGGCCGGATGATCGGTGCGGCCGTGTCTGCGTATCTATTCAACAACGACTTTACTTTGGTGGATCGCATCAAAGAAGTAGCCGGCATTGACACCGTGACCGTTTTCTTTGGCGACCTGCGGGTCTCGACCAACGTCATGGAAAGAGGGGAGCGGGCCGTCGGCACCCGAGTCTCACAGGAAGTGTATGACGTGGTGCTAAAGCAGGGCGATGTATATTCGGGTCGGGCCTTTGTGGTCAACGAGTGGTTCATCACCCGCTACGAGCCGTTGCGCGATTACCAAGGCCAGGTGATAGGCAGCCTGTACGTGGGTGCCCGCGAGTCGGCCTTCCTGGGGCTGCTTCGTACCTTCTACTTGCGAGTGGCTCTCATTGCCCTGGTTTGTATCGTGCTGGCCGGAGTCATCGCTGTGCCTATTGCAAAAGTTGTCACCCGGCCCATCGCCGAACTGGTGGAGGCCCACCGTCGCCTGGCCCAGGGCGACATGACGGTCCGCGTGCAAGCCTATGGCAGCGGCGAACTGGCTGTTCTGGGACGATCTTTCAACAGCATGGTCGAGACCCTGCACCAAACCCAGCAAGAGCTGTTGCACAAAGAGAAGCTGGCCTCGATGGGGCAACTGGCGGCTGGCGTGGCCCATGAGATCAACAATCCCCTGGGCACCATCCTCCTTTTCTCCGACGTGATGTACAAAGAGGCATCCGAGGACGACCCCCGGCGCGATGACCTGAAAATGATCATCAACGAGACCACCCGCTGCAGGACCATCGTGGCCGACCTTCTGAACTTTGCCCGACAGCAAGAGGTATTGGCCCAGGAGACCAATGTCCATGCCCTGCTGGAACAGGTGATCGAGGGGGTTAGCCATCAACCGAGTTTCGAAGGGGTAGAGATCGTGCGCCAATTCAGCCCCGATCTGCCCACCATCCAGGCCGATCCGGCCCAGTTGCAGCAGGTGTTCGTCAACCTGCTCAACAACGCCGCCGAAGCGGTGGCAGAGGGCGGCATCATCACCCTGGCCACCCAGCCGGTGGATAGCCAGTGGGTGGAGATCAAGGTCTCCGACACAGGCTGTGGCATCGCGGAGGAGAACCTGGGCAAGCTGTTTACCCCCTTCTTCACCACCAAGGCCCTGGGCAAAGGGACAGGTCTGGGGCTGTCTATCGTCTATGGCATCATCAAGATGCACCGGGGGCAGATCACTGTCCAGAGCCAGGTTGGCCAGGGGACGACCTTTACTGTGACCCTGCCGGTGCGGCTACCCAAGGGGCAGTTGGCCTCGACCAGCGCCCCGGCCGGCGTGATCGCCTGACAGCGGCGGGGGAGACATGGAAGCCAAAGGCAACATCCTGGTCGTTGACGACGAGTTGGGCATTCGCGAAGGCTGCCGGCGGGCCTTGGAACCGGAGGGATTCACAGTGGAGACGGCAGCCACCATCCAGGAGGGGCTGCGCAAAGTCCGGGAAGGCAATGTCGACCTGGTGCTGCTGGACGTAATGATGCCCGACGGACGGGGCATTGACCTGTTGGCCCCCATCCACGCGAAGGACCCCGACATCGTGTCCGTGATCATCACCGGCTACGCCACAGTGGAGCTGGCGGTAGAGGCCATCAAACAGGGGGCTTACGATTTTATCTCCAAGCCCTTCACCTCCGACCTGTTGCTGATGACGGTCAATCAGGGATTAGAGAAGCGGCGACTGTCGCTGGAGGCCAAGCGGCTGCAGGTCATCGAGCAAGAGGCGGCCGAACTGGCCCGGGCCAAAGAGGAAATGGAACGGCTGGACCGGTTCAAAACCGCTTTCACACTGACGGTGGCCCATGAGTTGCGGGCTCCCATCACCGCCCTACAAAGCTTCCTACTCGCCATGCTCAAAGGATACGTTTCTCCCGATCAACAGCAGAACATTCTCCAGCGGGCCATCGAACGGTCCCAGGAGTTGTTGGATCTGGTGGACGATCTGCTGAATCTGGCCGTCGCCAGGGAGGAGCTGGCACCGCCGAAGCGCAAGGTCCTCTCGCTGACGGACGCACTGGAGAAGGCGGTTCCCCTATTGCAGGCCCAGGCCGAGGAGAAGGGGATCACCTTCGCAGTGGAGGTGCGCCAGCGTCCGCTGGTGGAGGCCAACCCCGGTCAGATGGAGCAGTTGTGGACCAACCTGATCTCCAACGCCATCAAATACACCCCGGCCGGCGGGCGGGTGACGGTCACCCTGGAGGAGAAGGATCGGTGGGCGATCGGAACGGTGGAAGATACCGGGATCGGCATCGCCCCGGAGGATCAGGCCCGCATCTTTGAGGAATTCTACCGCACACCTCAGGCCAAGGAGATGGAGCGCCGAGGGACAGGGCTGGGTCTGCCCCTGGTCAAACGGATCGTGGAGGGGCATGGGGGGACGATTGGGGTCGAGTCGGCATTGGGGCAGGGCAGCCATTTTCGCTTCCGCTTGCCCGTAGCTACGTGTATCCTGCCTCTTGAGCTGCCACATCCATAGCCACAGTGATGATGCGCTCCACTGGCGGTATCACCTTACCGGTCGCCCGGCGCATATCAATGGTCTTGAGGTAACGGTTGCAGACCTGACAAACGTAAAGGCGATAGACCTCGTCCTCGCTGGGGTAATAAATCAGCTTGTTAGGCTCGGTGTTGTCGCAGAAAGGGCACTCCACTCGTCGGAAGAGCCACTGGCTGTCGCAACGTGAGCACAGGAGATGCCGGCCGCCCATTTCTGCTTCTAGGAGAGCAAGGTCAGGCTGGCCACCGCATACAGGACAACGACTGCGATACCACAGCCTGTCGTCAATCAAAGGGATCAGGACTTGAGCATAGGCCCGCAGAAAAGGATGCAGGCCATTGTTGAGAACGAAGGTCAGAAGCTCGCTGTTGAGACCCATCTCCTCCACCCCCTCCAGCGACCCATCCCTCAGATAATTAACGACCTGTGACCTCTTGTCAGGGTGGCTGCCGAGAAAAGCGCGGATCTTCTCGAACTCCTCCCCTAGCTCGGGCCGATGCTGCGATGCTATGGAGCAGATCTCCTCGCGGAGCTGACCAAAGACTTCCCAATTCACCTTCAGTTCCTCGGGTTTGAGGAGCGGGCTCCCCTCTCTAAGTAGCGCTCTGACCTCTTCGGCCTCCAGCTCCAGACGGGGCAAGGGAGCTTGTACATCAGCCTGAGCAAGAAGCAGGGCGCGGTGAAGGTCTATAGTCTCTGCCAATTCGGGCTTTTTCTCCCGCTTTTCTTCTAGACCCTTCAGGATCTCTTCCATCCGAGCGATTCCGACCATAGCTCTCTCCTCACAGAATGACATCCTTGTTGAGCGACCTCAAGTATATCCTACATCTCCGAATTTGTCCAGAAAGAAAAAGGCGTAGTCTAAGCGAGGCATTGGTGTCAACTTAAGCCGATTTTGAGCTCAGGAGCCAGGAGGTAGAGCGTCTGGACAAAGTCGGGTCTTCCAGGTATATTAAGGGTCGTACTCAACCTATCTTGTACCTGGAGGGACTCACAATGAGAAAGACAACCGTCTCAAAGGCTAATTCCCAATGGAAGGAGCACCGCAAGGCTCAACGGTTCAACACAGCGACTCACAAGGAGCGGGACACGAAGGTCGAGCCGCCCGAGCTCACGCTTGAACAAAGTGTCATGCGCCAACTGTTGCCGAACGAAAAGTTGAGGGCCCTGGCGCGAAGTCGGAGCGCCGGTGACGTACGAGAGCGCAAGCTGACCTGCACGGCGTTTTTCCGGCTGGCGGTCTTGGCCTTTGGGCCGGGTGGTCCGATCAGCCTGCACAAGGTACTGACCTATGCCTTGGTGGCCGGGCTGATGGCGGGCATTGGAGCGTGTCAGGCCACGCTGTCCAAAGAGGCGGTGAGCGAGAACTTTCGTGAGCGCCCGTAGCAGTTCTTCGAAGCCGTCTTGCAGTATTTGCTGGCGGCTTATGCGGTGCTGTGGAGCGGCCTGGCCGGTCAACCGAACCTGGAAGTCGTGCATCAATTGCACGTCTTGTTGATTGATGCCACGGTGATGCGCGTGGCTCATCGGCTGATCGACGTGTTCCCTGCCAGCGCCAATGGGAAATGTCAGGACTGGGCCGCCGTGAAACTACATACCGCCTTCCGCTTGTTCCGGGGTGTGCCGGAAGTGTTAGATCTGACCGCCCAGAAGAGAAATGAACGTAAAATTGACTTTCTGCGCCCGCGGCTCTCATTCACTATATGTTGACCCATCTGATCATCCTGAAGGCCATGCAGGAAACCGGACGACCATTTGAAGACTTTTCGATCCCATATGGCTTAGAAGCCAGCCAGCAAGTCTTGCAACAAGCAGGCCAGTTGGTTCTCAAAGGGCGAACTCCTGACTGGGACAAACTGGAAAAGCTGATGGTGCAAGCCGTAGTTGCCACCGGGTTACGCCCCAATCGCAAACGCAAGCCCCTGGTGACCAAAGTCAAAGCTTACCTGCGGCACACTGCCCCATTACCAGCCGGAGGACCTTAAGTTGACACTAATGATTCCACCTACCCGAAAGCCGTTCCAGAGTTCGCGCAGACCGGCTTGAAAAGCGTGGTGTCTGTGCCTATTGTCAGCGGCGACAGGGTGTTTGGAGCCTTGAGCGTGTTCAGCCTCACCGAGGAGAGGGGCTTCTCGGATAGAGACCTGGCCCTGGTGGCCGGGGTCGGCCGACAAGCCGGCATCGCCATGGAGAACGCTCGCCTCTACGAGGAGCAACGGGCCATTGCCGCAGAGTTGCGGGCGTCAGAGGAGCGGTTGCGTTTCTACGTGACTCAGATCACCAGAGCCCAGGAGGATGAACGCGAGCGCATTGCCTGGGAGCTGCATGACGAGACGGCTCAGGCCCTGGTCGCTCTCTCGCGCCGCCTGGATGCATTGCTGACCTCCCCCCAGCGATTGGCAGAGCCAGCTATGGAGCGTCTGGACGAGCTTCGACAAATGACGGAGGGCATCTTGCAGGGTGTACGCCACTTCAGCCAAGACCTGCGCCCACCCACGTTGGACGACCTGGGCTTGCTGCCCACGTTGGAGGGACTGATAACCGATTTGATGGAACAAGAGGGGATAGAGGCAGAGCTAAGGGTGGTGGGTGCTCAGAGACGGCTACCCCCGGAGGCGGAGCTGGTCCTGTTCAGGATCGCTCAAGAGGCTCTTAACAACGTCAAGAAGCACTCCACAGCCTCGAAAGTGGTCACCACGGTGGAATTTACCAACGGTCAGGTGAGGATAACGGTCAGCGACAACGGCCAGGGATTCGACCTGCCCACCAGGACCGGGGACCTAGCCGCCACGGGGAAGCTCGGCCTCATCGGCATGCAGGAGCGGGCCCAGCTCCTGGTGGCACCTTGGTGGTGCAATCTGAATTGGGCCAGGGAACGACTGTGGTGGTGGACGTGCCAGCGTAGCGTTGTCAATCATGGCATGAAAAACAGGCCAGGGAACACTGGTTCCCTGGCCTGTTTTCATCTGGTATCCTTTACGGCATTTCGTGCCCTCGTAACTACATCTGCCCCCCCATCACCACCGCCCAGTCTTCTGGGATTTCCCCCAGGTATTCTATCGCTATCCTCTTCTCCTTCAGAGACATGAGTCGCTGGTAGATCTCATCTCTATGCACTGAGTGGGCCAACACTTCGCCTCTAAGGACGTTCAGATCCTCATCCAGTTCCTCGTAGCCGATCAGCACCCACTCTCCTGCAAACCTATCTTTTATCTCTCGCATACTCATTACCTGACCCATGCTTCACCTCCTCGGTTTATCCCCTGATCTCAGGTGAAAAGCCAACCGTGTTCCCAAATTATACCTTTCGAACGTAATCTCTTGCGCCCTTCGTGTTTATAACCTCCGCTGATCACTACCAGTGCCCGCAGAATCTGCCCGCCGCGCAGCACGAGAGCAGATGAGATCATCACTCACGGTATAGGAATCGTGTGCGTCCTTAGCCATTCCTCGATCTGCTCTTTGTCCAGCACTGAGGTAGCGATGTCAATGGTGAACTGGTAGAGTTCGTCACCGGGCACCGCGATGGTATAGCCATTCCTCTCCAGGAACTCGAACAAGGCAAAAAGTCCTGTCCGCTTGTTGCCATCCACGAAAGGATGGTTCTTGATGAGCAGATAAATCAAAACAGCCGCTTTGGAGAACAAGTCTGGGTAGAGATCCTGGCCGAACATCGTCTGTCGTGGTGTGGCCACAGCCGGCTCCAGACGTGCCACACTGGCGATCTCAGGAGAGCCGCCAAACTCCCGAATGGCATGGTCATGAATGGCAATGACCTCTTCGACGGTCAGGCACTTCACCATTTCACGACTCGGCCAATCTTTGGAAGACGTCATGGTACCTTTCGGATACCTTCTTCACCCTTTCCATCATCTCTGGGTCTATGCTTCTTTCCCGCCGGAGGATGAGGGTACCGTTATATCGGGCGACCTCTACCTTCTCGCCTGGTGCCAACTGTGCCAGAAGTTCATGGACCAGCGACAACGCCTGTTCACGCTCGACAATCATGGTCTCCATACGTCATCACCTCGCTTGATAAAAGATCAGCCACGCTCCAATTATACCCCATAACGCAACAAAGGGCAAGGGCCGTCAGGCCCTTGCCCTTTCGCTTGGCTTTCGTGTCCTTCGCGCCCGTTCGGCTTCGCTCAGGGCAAGCCTTTCGTGCCTTCGTGATTACAACTGCCCCCCGATCACTACCACCATCCGCAGGATGAGCCCGCCAAGGAGCACGCAAAGTGCGGAAGCAACCAAGACAGTTGCCGGGGGCTCTTTCCCGGTTCGCAGAACGTTGGCTTCCAGGGTCAGGGGGACAGCCAGGCCCAGGACGACCACACCAGCCCAGAAGGGGAGCGCCAGGGGACCGGCGAGAACGAGGTGCAACCGGATGCACTGTTACGCTTGGAGACGGCGCAGGGTGGAGGGTCGCGTGTCACCACGGACGCCTACCTCGAGGGTCCGCCTGAGTTGGTCGTTGAAATTGCCGCCAGCAGTGCAGCCTACGACTTGCACGACAAACGGCGGGTTTACTAACGCAGCGGAGTACAGGAATACCTGGCCGTACAGATACACGAGCAACGGGTGGATTGGTTTGTCCTGCGGGAAGGGGTCTATGAATCGCTATCGCCGGATGAGGCCGGCGTTCTGCGCAGCGAGGTGTTCCCCGGTCTCTGGTTACAACCGGCGGCTCTCTGGTCTGGGGACTTGACAGCGATGCTGGCCGCGCTACAGGAAGGTCTGGCTTCGCCGGGACACACCGCGTTCGTCGCCCGGCTGCAAAGCACAACGGAATCATAGCGAAGTCTTTTGGCCTTCTCACTGAAGTATAGGAGGGAACGTGACAAATCCGTTCATGGATTTGGGAGTCTAGCGAAAAGGATTCCCTATACAATTTATGACTAAAGAGAGGGGATAGCGTCGCTATCCCCTCTCGTGCGTTATTTGATAACTTGCGACCGGTTAGCCCAACGCCTCCTCAATCCGCTTCAGCAGTTCGTCGGGGTCAATGGGCTTGTGGATCCAGTCCTCGACGGGAACGTACTCGTCCGAGAGCTGCTCCGCCTGCGCCCGGGCCCCGGTCAGCGAGGTGACCATGATGACCGGGATGTCTTTCAATTCGGCGTCCTCAGCCATCTCCCGACCCACGTCCAGCCCATCAAGGATGTAAGACATCATGATGTCCAATAACACCAGGTCAGGCTTTTCTTTGCGCATGGCCGCCAGAGCCTTTTCCCCGTTAGCGGCAGTAACGACTTCGTAGTTCCGGGACTTTAGAATTGTCCGGGTAAGGTTCACGAAATCAGGGTCGTCGTCAACCACAAGGATCTTTACCATAGTCTCACTCCTTTTCGTTTCGAGTCTCAATGATCACATTGTCACCCTGAGCGGAGCGAAGGGTCTCATTCTTACTTACAAGAGAAAACGAGATTCTTCGTCGCTTCGCTCCTCAGAATGACGCAGCGGTGCCTGTTTTGAGCCGCCAGCCTGCCCAACTCTCCGAAAATCGTGATCTACCGAGTCTAGAGTTTCGAGTTTGGGAGAGGAGACGAGAAGCCCGTTTCCCCTAGCCCGAAACCCGTTCAATGGCCTGCTTCGGAAGCGACTTTCTTCTTGGCTTCTTCGTACAGTTGCCTGGCCCGCTTCGGTCCGTAGTACCACCGGGCGTGGTGCTCGGCAGCATAGGCAGCCGAAGTCACACCGAAGCGCATACTGACCAGCCCAGCCCACATCAGCGGATGAGCCACCGCCAGGTAGAGGTGCACGAGGAACATGCAGACGGCGGCGATCATCGCCACGTCATGGATGAGCACCATCCATTGGAAAAGCCCGGCGGGCATGGTGCCTTTGCCAAACCACATTGCCAGCCCTGTGACACCCAGCACCACCCAGGTCACGCACATGATCAGACCGTTCATCTTCTCACCCGTGTTGAAACGACCCTGGGGAGGCATGGCGGTGTGGCGCCCCAGCAGGTAATAGCTGAAAGCGTTCTGCACCCACCCGATGTCGTCCTTGTCGAACATGAACTCCCGGATGCTCATGATGAATCGCCGTGGCTGGACGACGAAGTAGAGGATGGGCATCAGGCCAAAGAGGACGGCCGCAACACGGTGCACCAGCCTGATGAGAAGGCCGGCTTCTCCCTGGGCCAGCGGTTGCAAAAAGGGCATGTAGAGGATGAGCCCGGTGATGGCCAGGGGGACAAAGGTGGTCGTGTGGATCCAGTGCCCAAGCCGTTCTATGGTAGTGTACTTGGGTATCCAGCGGATAGTGACGACGTCTCGTTCTGTTCCCTTGAGTTTGACGGTCATTCTACTTCCTCCATCCTGATGTTGCGCCGGGTGATGAAAAAGGCCGCTATCACACCCAGAACGGTAGCGCCGAGGGCAATTCCACCCAACGGTTGGGCGATGCTCTGCCACACATCGGCCAGGGCTGGGTACTTGGGATCGGCCGGCAGGCCATAGGCTGCGGGCTTTTCGGCCAGCACGTACAGCCGCCCCAATCCACCAACCTGGGCCTCACCGTACAGGTTGGCATTGCTGAAGCCCATGGCTTGCAGTGCCTCCACCCGGGCCTTGCCTTTGGCGATCATCTCATCGCGGTCGCCCCAGGCCAGCGCTCCGGGTGGACAGGTCTTTACACAGGCCGGCAGCAGGCCATTGCCGGTCCGGTCCTGGCAGAAGGTGCACTTGGAAGACCTGGCCTCGCCCGTGTAAGGGTTGGTTACCTCCAGTTGAGGGATGCTGAAAGGGCAAAACTGCGAGCAGTAACCACAGCCGTTGCACAGGTCTCTCTCAAAGGTGACCCGACCATCGGATTGCTGCTTCAAAGCGGCCGTCGGGCAGACTTTGACGCAGGCCGGATTGCCACAGTGCAGACAGCCTTCTTTGAGGAACAGCCAGCGGAAGCCGTCTGGCCCGTCGTATTCGGTGAACTTGATGCGGGTCCAGGTCTGTGGGGACAGGCTGGGCGGGTTCTCATAGCTCCCCGTATTGACGGTTTTGGAGTATTCCCAACCTTCCCTGTCGTTCCACTGCTTGCAGGCCACCTGGCAGCCACGGCAGGCAGTGCATTTGGTTTCATCAATCAGCATTGCTACTCTAGTCATGTCGCACCACCTTTCTATACCTTCGCCACGTCAACCAGGAAGGCCTTGTACTCGGGGATCGTGGTGTTGCCGTCACCGACGTGGGGCGTCAGGTCGTTGGTCACATCGCCTGTGGCCAGCCCTTGCCAACCGTAGTGCCACGGCATCCCGATCTGGTGGACCGTTTTGCCGTCAATGGTCAGTGGCTTCCACCGCCCGGTGACGACTGCCACTGCCTTGACTTCCCCACGCGCTGATCTGACTGCGACGCGATCACCGTTATTGATCCCCTTCTCCGCAGCCAGTTCCTTTGAGATTTCGATGAACAGCCCTGGCTGGGTCTCCGCCAGCCATGACAGGTTACGGCTCATTGCGCCAGCCTGCCAGTGTTCGGTCACCCGGTACGTGGTGCAGACAATGGGGAACTGGTCGAACGTGCCCACTTTGTCGCCGACGTCTTTGTCCTGGTCGGTGGCCCAGATTTTGACGACCGGATTCACCTGCACCTTGGACAAGGGGTTGGCAATCGGCGATTCGAGCGGTTCGTAGTGTTCAGGCAACGGCCCTTCATTGAGACCTTTTGGAGCGAAAAGCCATCCCTTGCCATCGGCCTTCATCAGGAAGGGATCGGTGCCGGCCTGGGCAGCGAGACCTGTACCGGCGGGGTTGGCCTTGGCGTCGGGTTTCTTGGTGGGGGCAAAGTCGGGCACATCGTACCCCACCCACTTGCCAAGGATCGGGTTCCCCTCCGCGTCCTTGGTGCCCGTGTCGGCATTCGGGTCCCACCAGATGAGTTTTTTGTTCTCCGCCCAGGGCGTGCCATCGGACCGTGCCGAGGCGCGATTGTAGAGGATGTGGCGGTTGGCCGGCCAGGCAAAGCCCCAGTGAGGATACACACCCATATCGCCGGGGTCCTTCTGCCCACGCCGCTTGGCCGCCGGCATCGAAACACCCGTGCCGTCGTCGGCTGGGGCAAAGTAGCCGGAGTAAATCCAGACCCCGCAGGCGATGGCTTCAGGATTCGCCGCCGTGGCGATGGTGGCAAAGCCGGGGAGGATCTTGCCTTTCTCCACCAGCACCTTGCCGTCCTTGTCCACGACGTCCTCGAGCGCGTAGCCGTTGATTTCGCGCGCCACGAGTTCTACGTCCGGCGGATCGCCATAGTCCCACACCAGGTCCAGGATCGGGCGGTCTTTGGGGTCGGTGGAAGCCTGGTAGAGGTCCTTGAGAGCCTTGACGAATTGGGTGAGAATCCAGATGTCCTCTTTGGCCTCACCAGGCGTCGTGGCGACTTTGGGCCGCCACTGGATGCGGCGTCCACTGGTGACGATGCTGCCCGCCTTTTCCAACGCATCCGCTGCCGGCAGGAGGAACACCTCGGTGTTGATGTCGGCCGGGTTCACACCGGGCGCGCGCCAGAAGCTGGCGGTCTCTGTCTCGAACAGTTCCATCACCACCAGCCATTCCAGATTCGCCAGGGCCTTCCGTTCGAGACGAGCGTTGGGTCCGGACACGGCCGGGTTCTGGCCCATGGCGATGAGCCCTTTGACTTTACCGGCGTACATCGCCTCGAACAACGGAATCCAGGAGTAGTTGCCGCTGGACTTGGGGATATAGTTGTAGGCGAAATCATTCTCCTTGGTCGCCGCCGGGCCGAACCAGGCTTTCATCAGGGTAGTGAAAAAGCGCGGTCCGTTGACCCAGTAGGAGGTGGTGTCGAACTTGGCATTATAGGTTGCCAGGTCGGGATGCTTGTCGGTGGGTAGACCAAGGTAGCCCGGCAGGTCGTGGTAAAGGAGAGCCATATCGGTTGAGCCCTGGACGTTGGATTCGCCGCGCAGGGCGTTGACGCCACCGCCAGGGACGCCGATGTTGCCCAGTAGCAACTGGAGCATAGCCATCGCCCGCACGTTCTGCGTGCCGACGGTATGCTGCGTCTGGCCCATGGCGTAGAGAATGGTGCCAGACTTGTCGGGCACGCCGGTAGCACCGAAAAGTTTGGCCACTTCCAGGAATTTGTCTTTGGGCGTGCCGCAGACCCGCTCCACTAGCTCAGGCGTGTAGCGCTCGTAGTGCTTCTTCAGGTGGGCGAAGACACAATTGGGGTCGTCCAGGCTTGCCGCCTGTTTGATCACACTGACTTCTTTCTCCACTTCTTTCTCTTCGCCGGTGGTTGGGTCTTTTTCTTTGACCTTGACTTTCTGCTTCTCGGTCTGGTACTGCCAGGTCGCATTGTCGTAGGTCTTTTTCTCCGCGTTGAAGCCGGAAAAGTAACCGTTGAGGTCAGCCGGACCTTTATAGTCCGGGTTAATCAGGGTGAGGGCGTTGGTGTAGTACTTGACGTACTCCTCGTTGTAGAGCTTGTTCTGGATAACATAGTTGATCAGCCCGCCGAGGAAGACGATGTCGGTGCCAGAGCGCAGCGGCGCGTAAAAATCGGCGATAGCTGCAGTGCGGTTGAAACGCGGGTCCACCACAACGAGTTTCGCACCCTTCTCGCGGGCTTTGTTGACCCAGTGGATTGAGGCGGGATGGTTCTCCGCCGGGTTGCCGCCGATGGCCATGATACAGTCTGAGTTCTTGAGATCAACCCAGTCGTTGGTCATCGCACCGCGGCCATACGTGGGGCCGAGACCGGCCACCGTGGCGGAGTGTCATATCCGCGCCTGGTGTTCGACGTACACCATCCCCAGGGCGCGGGCGAACTTGCTTCCCAGATAACAGTCCTCGCTGTTGTTGGCCGCGCCGCCAAGCCAGGCCATCCCTTCTGTGCGATTGACGGCGACCTCGGTCTCTTGATCACCGATCTTGACCTTGCTGGTCGGCACCCAGGTGGTGTCGCGGGTGGTCTGGATGCGCTTGGCGATTTCAGCGATGGCCCAGTCCCACGTTTTCTCCTCCCACACAGTCGAGCCCGGCGCGCGGTAGAGCACCTTGCTCAGGCGCAGGGAGCTGGTAGAGAGCTGGCGCACGGCAATGGATTTGGGGTCGAGCGCGCCGCGATTCATGATGTGGTCGGGGTCGCCTTCGGAGTTGATGATATGCCCGCTCTCGTCGGTGGCAATCAGCAAGCCACAGCCCACGGAGCAGTAGGGACAAATGGTTGCTGCCTCGCTGACTTCTTTATGCAGCGGGAAAGCCGATGTGCCAGAAGCGGCCAGTGCGCCCCCCGTAGGCAGCAGGAGAGACCCCGTTGTCGCCCCGGAGAGTTTGAGGAAATCTCTTCGGCTTAGTTTCATCGATCTGACTTACCTCCTTGATGAAAATGAAACAGCTATCCTAATATCCCTGATTTCTCAATTCAAAAATGATATGGGCCGATTCAGTACCTCCTTTCTTCGGTTGAAGGGTCCGCAAAAACCTGACTTATTACGAAACGAAGCTAAAAACACAAACCGATCCCTTTTCACTGGTTCTCACCAGAGACCGGATCGGCTCGTCATTGAGTCATAAGACCATTATTCTCTCCACTCCTCACCCCTTCAAGGCAGATACATATATGAAGCATATCACAACGGTTTTGCTTTGTCAAATAAAATGCCGCACAGCGGCGTGGTTTGTCTAGATTGATTCGGAGGAGAGGGAGACACCGTTCGGCTGAGCCTTCGTCCCGAGCTCAGGCCGAGGGGCGCTCACGACGAAGCCCTCTACACCCCTGGCCTGGCGGCGCTAAATCAAATTTCATAGGGCTGCCATCGCTTCAAGCTCTTCCTTTTGGCAAATTCGCTCCCTGGCTGATAGATACACATCACATTGGGAGCATTCCTCGCTCTGGTCACAGGTTTCACCAGCTATTTGCCAACAGGGATCGCTCTTGTTCAGGTAGGCCGGACAAGGCTCCCGACTGTCTGGTGGGCAATTGGTGATTTCCCAGCAGGGAATCATGGCCAGCAGGCGTCGCAACCCCTCCTGATTCAGCCCTCTCTCGTGGATCAGATAACGGATGGACTTGATCCATTTGAGGTCGTTGTTAGAATAGAAACGGCGGTTGTTGCGCCGGGCTGGTCGCAGCAACCCCCCCTGTTCATACAGACGCAGAGTCCGTGGGTGTACATTCAGGAGTTCTGCTGCCATACCGATGCTGTATAGAGGCCTATTGTCATCAAGCATAATTCCCCCTATTGCCCGCGACTTGCAGGCCGACTGCCTGTCCGACGATGGCAATTGAGAAACTTTTCCCAATGTTATATCTATTATACCACGTTGGCCCGTTCCTGTCAACATGGCTTTACACTATTTGTGGCAAAGTTCGGAATTCATCGGAACAAAAACAAGGACCGACTGGTACCCATCCATGGTAACCGCCGGTCCTGTGATTGGGCAATCTGCTCCACCCCTGGCTTGCTCACGTGCTGGGAGGTCGTGGCTGATCCTCTTCGGATGAGGCCTGCTCACGGCAGGCATCCGACATTCAGGTCCGTACTCCAAAACGAGGTAGGACATAACGCATGGCCACGAACCATACGAGAATGAACAATGGGGCACTCTTGGTGGAAATACCGTTCAGCCCTTTTATACCCTGGGGAGGTATAGTGATCAAGAGTATAGCAAAGTCGCTGTCATGTCAAGATTGAGTTTGAGTTTTGGGCGATTTTAAGTGGATTTTCGAGCCATTATGTGGTAAAATAATAATAGACATTTTCGTCTGTCGGGCGGATGACTCTCCAGGGGCGGAGAGGAGGCTAACGTGTGAGGGGAGGTGCGAGATGAGACGAGAGTGGCTCATGGCTCTGTTGGTCGTGGTCCTGCTCGTGCCCGTTGGTTGTGGGACAAAAGCGAAGGCATCGGCCATATCGGAGGAAGAGTCGGGCCAATCTAAATCGCCCGGTACCTCAGAGACGTACAAGGTCCAGTCAGGCGACACTTTAATGGGGATTTCCAGGAAGCTTTTCAACGGTGATGCCCAGTATTGGGATGAGATCGCCGACCTCAACAATATCAAAGCGCCCTACACCATTTACCCCGGACAGGAGCTCAAGCTGCCGAAGAAGGAAAAGGAGACAGCTCAGACCCCGGCCCAAACTCAAGCGTCTACTACTTCAAAAACGTACAAGGTTCAATCAGGCGACTGTCTGATGGGCATCTCTAGGAAGCTTTTCAACGGTGATCCTCAGTATTGGGATGAGATCGCTAACCTCAACGGTATCAAAGCGCCCTATACCATCCACCCTGGGGATGAGCTTAAAGTGCCAGAGAAATGACGGTCTCTCACCGGCGTCCGAAGAAGGAGTTGATGTCGAACAGAAATTCCCTATGGTTGCCGCAGGTCTGGCACCGGGTCTTGAGCAGATCGTAGTGGTGGCCTTTGTGTTCCAGCAGAGCCTGACTAGTAGGGCGCAACCGGCCGCCACAGGAACAGCCCAGCCGGGCAACGTACAGGTACTCTTGGGCCACACTGTCCACTTTGATGGCCGTCTCGTAGTCTCTATCCATGGCAGATGTCTCAATGCTTTGTCTTGGACTCCCAGCATTGGCTCTGGGAAACGCCAGTAATGCCTGGGAAGCGTGTGGCAGCGCGCAGGGTTCGTAGGTCCGGGTGAAACTCTGAGCGAGCCCATTATATCCATCTTTAGAGTTTTTAACAATTATACTCTTCCGAGACCATCGGCTTGGCTCCGGCCAGCCGATTTTGACTTTTGCCTGGTTTCAAGCCAGGCTGATTACAATGCCTCTCAGAGCCTCACTCTAATCATTCTCTAACCTATTTCCTACCAATTTCTAACTTTTGCATGATATAATAGCTCTGGTTGAATTCTGCATAGTTTTTGTCCGCTCATTTTGTGACCTAATTCGAGCAATGGTCCTTACAAGTGCTAGCCAAGAGGTTCTTGTCGCAATGGAAGAGCACTGGTCTTTCTGAAGCCTAGGTTGTTGAAAAAGGGGTTGCCCACATGCCTTTTACTCCGCAAACCATTATCCCTTTCGCTACGACTTTAGCCTACTCGGCCCTGACTATCTACTTCCTCGTGAAGAGGGGGCTGCACGAGAATATGGATCGCCTGTTGGCTTTGTATTTGTTGCTGGCCCTCATTTGGAGTTCGGGTCAGGTCCTGGTCTATAGCGGCATCCCCGAGCCCGTGCCTGCTTCCCGCTGGTATCAAATTGTTATCTACGGGTTAGTGATCCTCTCTGTGGCTTTCTGGGCTTTTGCCAGGAGCTTTTTGCAAAAAGAGGATTGGATGCCCGCCGGTTGGCTGGTGGGCCTGGCTGTTTTGGTCCTCATGGCCGTCTTAGATTGGGGCCTGGTTTCCCTGCCCTTTGATGTCCACCCCTGGACCGGGGGCTGGTTCGCTTCCGAGGACATCCCCTTCTTACTGAGCGCCGCCGCCTGGGCCTGCTTCATCGCCCAGTCTGCTCTGATCACCTGGTACGAGTATTACCGCAACGAGAGCCCCCTCCACCGCAACCGCATCAAGTACTTGATAGCGTCCATCGTCTTGGTAACGGCAGGTTATGGTTCCCATTTAACCCGGATGGAATCATCTCAGTATCTGGGACTGGGCGCTCATTGGCTGGGGGCAGTGGTAGCGATATACGCTGTCGTCAGCGAGCACCTGCCTGACATCTCTGCCTACATCCGCCAGGCTCTCAATTACCTCGTCATTACTCTTTTCACCATCGCTATGTACTTGCTCAGCGTCTACGTGGCGCAGGCTGTCTTCGCCGCCCCTATGCTGGGCTCAAGCATTCTGATAGGAACCGCGGCTGCGGCTGTGTTCTTCACCGTCATCTACCACCCCCTGCGAAGGATGATCCAAAGAGCCGTAAATAGGGTGCTCTTCGGGCAGCGTTACAACTCTCAGCAGGTGGTGCGTGAATACAGTCAGGCGGTCAGCAACGTTCTGTACCTGGATGACCTGGCCGCCATAGCCATTGATCGCATCGGTGAAACGCTGGGTGTCAAGAAAGGAACGCTGCTGCTGGTGGAGGAAGAAGAAGAGAAGCAAATCCATCTGCGGATGCTGCCTGGCATTGGTGTGCAAAGGAGGGATAACCATCTGAGTCTAACGAAGGACACACCGATCACTGAGCACCTGGTCGAGCGTGGGCAGCCGTTGACTCAGTACGCCATTGACGTGACCTCGCGGTTCAAAAGCGTGGCCGTCGAGGAACGCCAGCAGCTCAAGGAACTGGGCTTCGAGCTGTTTATGCCCATTCGCAGAAAGGGGAATCTGGTTGGCCTCATAGCCCTAGGGCCCCAGAAGTCAGGGCGGCCTTATTCCGGGCGAGATTTGGAACTTCTTCGCACTTTGGCCGATCAGACGGCTGTGGCTTTGGAGAACGCCCGCCTCTTCCATCGAGTCCAATGCAATCTCGAAGAGATAACCCGTATGAAGAATCTGATGGATAACGTTTTTGCCAGCATCGCCAGTGGGGTCATCACCACCAATGTGCTGGGTCAGATCACCCTGTTCAACCGCGCTGCCGAATCCATCCTCTGTCTCTCTACCGACCAGTGTCTTGGGCGGCCTTACTACAAAGCCCTAAGTCCTCTGAATAAGACAGCGCTCCCCGTATTGGTAGAGAAGGTAAAGGAAAATGAGGAAAGATACAAGGGTTTCGAGGTCGAATCATATCTACCAGAGCGGGGTACGGTTAGCCTGAGCATGAATCTTTCCCCGCTCAAAGACGCTGAGGACAGGACCCAGGGTGTGGCCATCGTCGTAGATGACGTGACGGAGACGAAACGGTTGCGGGCCGTATATGATATGTTCCGGCGCTACCTCTCGTCGGCCGTCGTGGACCGCCTCCCCTCCGATCCAGCCGAATTGAAGCTGGGCGGGCATCGTCGGGAGGTCTCCATCCTCTTTGCCGACATCCGGGGTTTCACCTCCTTCAGCGAGAAGCTGCCCCCTGAGGAGGTGATGGACACCTTGAATCGTTACCTTTCCATAGCCGCCGAGGCGATTTTGGTATACGAGGGCACCCTGGACAAGTTCATGGGTGATGCGGTAATGGCCATCTTTAACGCACCATTGCCTCAGAAGGATCATGCCCTGCGAGCGGTGAAGGCGGCGGTAGCCATGCAGCAGGCCATCGCCGACTATCACCAGCAGTCGGGCGGTGAAAGAGGACTGAGTTTTGGGGTGGGCATCAATGTGGGCGAAGTCGTCGTCGGCAACATCGGCACGACGGCTCGCATGGACTATACGGCCATCGGCGATGCTGTCAACCTGGCCAAGCGCCTGCAAGAGAACGTGGGCGGCGGCCGTATTCTGCTCAGCCAGAGCACCTACGAGCGCGTCAAGGATCACGTCAGCGTCAAAGCCTTCCCCCCACTGAAGGTCAAGGGCCGCATGGAGCCAGAGCCAGTCTATGAGCTCATCCGCCTCATCTGATAGAGGACTAGAGCGGATAGCCGGGAGAAAAACGGGGATGGTAGCCGGTGCTGCCATCCCCGTTTGACGTTGTTGCTAATCGCTCAGCCAAGCACAAACCGGCGGCAGGTCTCTCATCGTCACCAGGCCCGGCGGGGCGCTGACTACTTTGGGGACAGCGTTGACAGCCATGGCCGCGGTGGCCAGGTCGCCGTGGATGCCCTTGATGGTCAGCTCGATGTCCGGTGTGCCCTCGATGACCACCGAATCGCCGGGGTTCTCGGCACCGATGTGCATGTAGAGGTGGAGCACGATCAACTCCTGCCCCCCTTTGATGCCCCGCGCCACCTGATGGACGCCGCTCACCTGGCCTTCCTTGACCTCGACGAACCGGCTTTTGACGGGCTTCTCGGCGATGACCGGCTCGATGTTCTCCTTCACTTTGTCCAGTTGCCAGCCCAGGGCATGGGCCACCATGGTCAAGGATTCCTCTAAACCGACGTGCCGGATCTCACGTTTCTTGGCCTTCTCCTCGAACTCGGCCACGGTCAGGCCCGCCCCCACTTTCCTCTGTAGTTGCAGCCGACGCTCCCCAGCCTCCACGATGCGCGTGACCGTGATGTGCTTCACATCCTGGCACACGCCGGTGGCGACGATGGCAATGGTGTCCTGGGCGAAACCCGGGTTGACGCCTGTGCCCAGCACTGTGACGCCGTGCTCCTTGGCCAGGGTATCCAGTTCCTTGGCCAGGTCCGGGTGTTGAGCCTGGGGGTAGGCCAGTTCTTCACAAGTGGAGACGATATTCAGGCCGGCCTCGATGATTTCAACCAACTGGGGGCGGATCTGCTCCAGGTAGGAGCCGGTCGAGTGGAGGACCACGTCGGCTTTGGTCCGGGAGAAGAGAGCCACAGAGTCGGATGAGACCATGAGACCCAGGGGCTGGCCCAGGCCGATCACCTCGCCCATGTCCCTGCCCACTTTCTGCTCGTCAACGTCAATGCCGCCCACGATTTCCAAACTGGCTCGCTGAGCGGCAAGCCGGGCGATGCCACTGCCGATGGGGCCCAGGCCATAGTGAATGGTGCGGATTTTGCTCATCATAGGTGACCTCCCTGTCAGATTTGGGGCTATTATAGCACCTCTGGGCCTAAAAGCAAAGAGCCGCTCTGTGATCAGGGTGGCTCTTTTATAGATATAAAGGTCAAACTTGCCACAATTAGATTCATGAAATGGAAGCCAGCAGGACAACCAACTCTCCCGTGGCTCCGGCTATCTCCACCCTCGTTCCTAGCCTTGCTCCGATCTCCAACAGAGTCATATCATCCAGTGTCACTTCTCCGGCTGCGTCGAACATGGTCCGCGGCAAAAAGACGGCTTCGCTCAGGTCACGTCCTTGCAACGCCGCGATCACATCCCGTCCTGTCAGGAGCCCCGAAACGGTCACCGTCGGCCCAAAGAACTCGTTGACAACAGGGATGACCTTGACTTCAAGCCCGGTCAACTGGCCAAACTCGGCCGCTATCTCTTCCAGCACCGGGGCGATCAACGTCCCACAGACCAGAATGATTTTGCCGGCCTTGAACGTTGAACCTTGAACTCTTGACCTGGCCTCCTCCCACTCGTCCAGGAAAACTCTGGTCAGCCCCACACCATTCTCCAATTGCGGAAAGCCATCATACTCATCGGCAGAGGGGAGTCTGTGACCGGCCAGCAGGTACCACTCGTCGGAGGCATAAACCAGATTAAGGCTGTGCTGTTTTCGGTACTCTCTTTGCCAGGCGGTGATTTGGTCAATGATGGGTTCCGCCTCGTCAGGCCTGTAGGGGCGCAGGTCGCAGCGGTGGTACCTGGTGAGACCAACGGGCACGGTGGCGATGGACTGCACGGCGGGATAAAGAGTAGCCAAGTCAGTGACGGTCTGGGCCAAGGCAGGACCATCGTTGAGGCCAGGCACCAAGACGATCTGGGTGTGGAGTTGGATGCCCAGTTCGCCCAGCCGGCGAAGTTGGTCTATGACGTCGGGGGCGGCCGGGTTGCCGAGGATGCGGCGGCGCAGCGCCAGATCCGTGGCGTGGACCGAGACGTAGAGGGGGCTCAAACGCTGCTCAGCCAATCTCTGCCAGTCGCCCTCAGTCAGGTTGGTCAGGGTGATAAAGTTGCCGAAGAGGAAGGAGTAACGGTAGTCGTCATCTCTGACGTAAAGGGAAGGGCGCATTTCCTTGGGCATACCAGCAATGAAGCAAAAGGCACAGTAGCTATTGCAGCGGCGGATGCCATCGAAGGTTGGAGCGGCGAATTCGATGCCCAGGTCCCCGTCGTAGTCACGTTCGACCTGAAAGACCATTCGCTGGCCATCCCGTTCGACGATGATCTCCAGTTCCTCCTCGGCCCCGTAGAAGCGGTAGTCAATGACATCGCGCAGGACGTGACTGTTGATAGAGACCATCTGATCACCCGGTCGCACACCTTCCCTCTCGGCGATGCTCCCCTCAGCAACCGCCGCTATCACCCCGTGGCCGCTTCTACTCACAGCCCATCTCCTACAGGAGTTACGCAGTTCGCCGGTCGAGTAGGCCCTCAGGGCCGTAGCGAGACCAAGAACTGCACTACCAGTCGCCAAACCTGGTTTCGATACGGCCTTCGGCCTACTCAACCGACGGTTTGGCTCCCAACCGCGTAAGTACTGTTCCAAATGCAAAAGGGGAACCCTTTGTCCCCTATCTCCTATCTCTATCTCTTATCCCCTATTCTCTACCCCTCGTCCTCGAAAACCAGGAGCCGTTCCGTTGCTGAGCCCAGGTCGCTGTACACGCCCCGGTATTCGGGTGGCAGGAGAGCGGCCAGTTGATACATGGCTTCTTCGGTCATCTGGTGGAGGACGTCCCGTTTGACCTTCCCTTCGCTCAGCCGAAAACGGAAAGGCCTACCGATGACGACCTTGACATCAGTACGGCGTAGCTTCTTCAGATTGGGACCAAAGTCTTTCACCCCGGTGATACCCGTTGGCAAGATAGGTGCATTGGCGCGACAGGCAATGAAGGTCATCCCATCGTGGCCTGGCTGCAGGCGACATTCCTTGCTGCGTGTACCTTCTGGGGCCATGAGCAGTACCTCGCCGTTGTGCAGTACTTCCAGGGCACGCCGTGTGGCTTGAAGGTCCACTTCGCCCCGCCGCACCGGAAAAGCGCCGTAGAGACGTACCAGGATGCCCAGAATGGGATCACGAAAGTTCTCGATCTTGGACATGGCTACTATCTCGCGTGGCATCACCCCACCCGCTACCACCGGATCGAGAAGACCGGTGTGATTGATCATCAAAATCAGAGGCCCCTCAGGTGGTACGTTCTCCAGGCCCACAACCTCAAGGCTGAGGAGCACTTTGAATAATATCCTGAGAATAAAGTTCAGGAGACGACGAGTGAACATCCTTCTTCTCCTCCTTGCGAGATCATCCGTCCCTTGCCTGTACCCATTCCTTCACTTTGGCCAGGACTTGTTCGATGCTTAGCCCGTCGGTGTCAACGATGACGGCATCGTCGGCTGGCCGCAGAGGGGCAGCCTCCCGCTCGCTGTCAATCTTGTCACGGCGGCGCATGGCTCCCAATATCTTTTCATATTCGGCTGGCTGTCCCCTCTGGCGCACCTCCAGATAGCGGCGGCGGGCTCTTTCTTCCACTGAGGCATCGAGATAGATTTTCAGGTCCGCGTCGGGCAGGACCACCGTGCCGATGTCCCTCCCCACCATGACGATAGCCCCTTTCTGACCGATGCGCCGCTGCTGAGTGGTCAGGGCGGCCCGCACCCCGGGGTAGGCTGAGACGGGCGAGACGTTGGCGTCAACTTCCGGGCGTCGAATCTGCCATGTCACATCAGTGCCATCGGCATAGACGGTGTACTGACGGCCATCCTCTACGGTGGGCCGGGTGACGTCAATTTTGATTTTCTCTGCTAAAGCGGTGATCGTTTCCTCGTCGGCAATGTCCAGACCGCGTTTCAGAGCAACCCAGGTGACAGCCCGATACATCACTCCCGTGTCAAGGTAAGTGTAGCCTAAATGCTCAGCCAGCAGCCTGGCAATCGTGCTCTTGCCCGCAGCAGCCGGTCCGTCAATGGCAACGGTAGATGGCTTGGTCAATGAATGTACTTCCTGTCTGTTAGCCAGCTACGGAGCAACTTCTAACTCACGCACATCAATCAATTTCTCTCCGCCCGCATCATCCACAACCTTGAACTCGGTTGAGCTTAGCCATGTTACTGTGGCATCACAGGCATCCCAACTTCGATAAACTTCCTCGAAATAACCATCGGAAGTTTCCAGATCCACTCGCATCTTACAACTACAAGTTGCACCACAGTCGTCTCGAATGACCAACGCCGTTATTTTGCCATCAGGGCTTACCACTGAGTGCTGTACTACCTCAGAATTTGCCATGCCCCAACCCATATACAGACCACCAATTATTTGTGGGCACACAGCACACGAGACAAAGAATAATCCAATTATTACAAACATACCGATCCATGTAGTGGCGCTAATACGTGGAAAAGTAAACACGATCACCCTTTCTTGCTCGATAGTAGTTCGGCATTGCTCTAACCATGTAATGGATGCGAGATAAGCCGCTCGCTAAGGCCTATCGAGAAAATGCTCCTTAGCAATTATTCTTTCCAGGTTGGGGGAGTTGCAAGCGCCGAACTTCCTTCGCTGAGAGAGGCCGGTATCCTCCCACAGGCAGATCCCCCAGCTCAATGGGCCCCATGCGCACCCGGATCAGGCGCTGAACCGGGTGTCCCACCGCCGCGCACATCCGACGAATCTGCCGCTTTCGGCCCTCATGGAGCACGATCCTCAGCCAGGTGGTGCCCGGCGGAGTTTCCAACCCCTCCCTCCGGCTCACTCGGCTCACCATGGCGGGCGCTGTCCGGCCCTCTTCCAAATCCACCCCCCGCCGCAACTGGGATAGGACGGCATCTTTGGGACGCCCCTTCAGCAGCGCCAGATACTCTTTCTCACGCTCGTAGCGAGGATGGGTCAGACGGTGGGTCAGCCGGCCATCGTTCGTCAGCAGTAACAGCCCTTCGCTTTCCGCGTCGAGGCGTCCTACCGGATAGAGCCGCCCTTGATGGGGAATCAGGTCCAGTATCGTGGGCCGTCCCCAGGGGTCATGGACAGTGGAAATGTAGCCGGGCGGTTTGTTGAGAATCAGGTAGACCTTTTTCACAGGGCCGGAAATGGGCGCCCCGTCAACGCTGATCTCGTCCAGGTTGGGGTCCACCCTGGTGCCCAGTTCGGTAACCACCTGCCCGTTGACCTGCACGCGCCCCTGGCGGATGAGCTCTTCGCAGGCGCGGCGGCTGCCGTACCCGGCTGCCGCCAGAATCTTTTGGAGGCGTTGCCTATCTTCTTCCACGGTTTACAATTCCACAAGTGTCCAGGCGTTTCCCGTGCTTCTAGCTCGTATTGTACTCAATAAGCCGCAATCGCGCAACAACAGAGAGGTATTATGACCAAAAGCAAAGCCGCCCTGTAATCAGGACGGCTACGGTCTCTTCTGCTATTGTTCGTGCCAGATCCCAGAACCTCCTACTCGTGCCTCAACGCCTCAAGCGGGTCCAGCCGCGCCGCCCGTGCGGCTGGGTACAGCCCGGCCAGCAGCCCCACCACCGTCGCGAAAGCCAGAGCCAGGGCCACCAGCCACCACGACAGAGCAAAGAAGTGGATGTTTTGGGGGATAGTCAACTCCTGCCAGGCCATAATAACAACGATCAGCCTGTTGAGACCCAGACCCAACAACCAGCCGCCCACCGTTCCAGCCACCCCACCGATCAGCCCGATCAGCGCGGCTTCGATGATAAACAGCCCCCGGATCTGGCGCGGCGCGGCCCCCACCGCTTTGAGGACACCGATCTCCTTGGTACGTTCGTAAACAGCCATGATCATGGTGTTGGCAATGCCCAGGCTGGCCACCAGCAAAGCTACCAGCCCCACCGAGCCCAACATGGCCTGCATGATAAGGATCCCCCGGTTGGCCATGTCCAACATCATCTTCGTCGAACGTACCTCAAACCCCTGCTCTTCCAGATCACCCAGCAACCGGGTGGCCGCACTGAGGGAGGTGGTGCGGACGGTCAAGGCATCGTAGCCCTGGGTCTCCAGCAGCTTAGGATCGTTGTACCACCACGACTTGAGGGCCAACTGATCGCTGAAGCCAAGTCGAACCCCTCGCCGGCCGTTGAGCACGCCCACCACAGTGAATGGGAAGGCGACCGTATCGCCCCGGGGAGCGCGAAGCACCAGTTCCACTTCCTGCCCGATCAAAGCCTGGTAATCATCAATGTCCATTTCCTCCAGCAAATCGGTGCTCAGGGTGATGTGACCCGGATCGTCCGACTCTATCGTCCGGCCGGCTACCGCTTCAACTGGCGAGGAAAAAGGCTCGGTTGGACCCTCGTCGTCTGTATCCCAAACCCAGATACTGACCTCATGGCCATCAATTCTCAGGCTTATGCGCATTGAGTTGGGCAGATAGATGCGGGGCGTGACCTTGACGACCTCAGGACGGGCCCGTAACTCGTCAGCCAGGGTGGGGGTCAGCAGCTTGGTGCGTCGCGGTTCGCCGAACTGGTTGAACAGGCTGCGCTCCTCGAATTTGGGTCGCAGGGTCAGCGTCTCCAACCCAATGCTCTGAAAGTTCCTGATCATTTCCCTCTGCACCCCGACACCCAATGACAGCATTGTCACCATGGTCAGAATACCGACCGCCACGCCGACGGACGACAGGACGGTGCGGACTTTGTGCCGACCCAGATTGGAGAGGGCCGTTTTGAACAAATCGCGCCAGGTCATGGCCGTCCCCCACCTTCCTGAACCCGTCCATCCCGCAGCCGGACGATACGGTCGGCGAAGGCGGCCACCTCCGGGTCGTGGGTGACGACCAGCAGGGTCAGTCCCCGCTCCTGGTTTAACTCTTTCAGCAGGGCCATGATCTCTGCGCCGATGGCCGTGTCCAGATTGCCGGTTGGCTCGTCGGCCAGGAGGAGGGCCGGCTGGCCCACCAGGGCGCGGGCGATGGCCACCCGCTGCTGTTCGCCGCCGCTGAGCTGGGTGGGGCGATGGGTCAGACGTGGCCCAAGCCCCACCCGCTCCAGGAGTGCCCTCGCCCGCGCCTGACGTTCCTTCTCAGGCACCCCGCTGAACATCAGGGGCAGGGCCACGTTTTCTTCGGCTGTCAGACGGGGCAACAGGTTAAAGCTCTGGAAGACAAAGCCCACCTGTTGACGGCGATGCCGGGTCAGGGTTCGCTCGTCGCTGGCGCTCAACTCGGTACCGTTGATCCACACCTGGCCACTCGTGGGCCGGTCCAGTCCGCCGATGAGGTTGAGCACAGTGGACTTGCCAGAGCCCGATGGCCCCACCAGGGCCACAAACTCTCCACGAGCGATAGTCAAATCCACGCCCCGCAGCGCATCCACGAAGGCGTCACCCATCTTATAGCGGCGGGTCAGGCCCACCGTGCGTACTACAATGTCCATTAGCCCTCCCTGCACACAGAAGAGCGCTGGCGACGCAGTTGCTCAGCGTTCTTCTGCGTCCCGTCGAGTCACTGCAATGACTCGGCAACTTTCAAGATTTCGTCCTGGTCGATGCGGCCAGCGATGGTAATGGTCACCCCATTCTCCATCCAGGTCAGAAAACTGTTGCCCAGGCCATCGGTGATCAGGTTGGCTGTCTGACTCCGCACGGTAACCTCGGTCTTTTGACCGGGAGGGGCCTCTCTCACCCCCTCCGACAATCCCTGTATGACGGTGAACGAGGTCGTGGAATGGTCGTAGCGGAGGATGTAAGCCCCATCCACGGTGAAGACATCAATCAGGGTCACGCCTTCCGGCAGGTAGGTGGGGACGAGCAGAAAGTCGGCCTGGGCCCGGGCCTCGTCCAGGGTGATGGGTGTGGGCCGCTTATCCTCGACATGGGTGACCTTCGCGCCCTCGGGTATTTCGAACTGGAAACGGTCGTCGGCTATCCCCGTGTTGAGCTCGAACGAGCGGACACGCATCCGACCCTCACCGGCGATCCCGCCGCTGAAGTGCGCCTGCAACACGATCCAGCGCTCCTGATCCACCCACAAAGTGGCCTTGCTGCCCGCAGGCAGGAACGTCTCATCGTCTTCCCTGGGGGTAAGCTCCAGCTTGTACGTTGCTACGCCGGCTACGTCCTCTTCACCCACCAACTTTACAGCGGTGGCATCGAGTGCCTGCCGGATCATATCTTCCATGTGCTGGATCGCCTCACGGAAGCTGGATGGCTCATCCGGCCCCACCTCGTCTACCACCACCTCGTTCTGGCTGGGCTGGTACGCCCAGAACTGCTGCCCGTCGGTCACACTGATGGCTCCCGCAAGTTCAGGGTCGTTGGCTTCGAGAACCTCAGCCCGGAACTTGTTGGGCTTTTTCTCCCACACCTCGACCACTAACTCCTCGTCCATCCCCTGGCCTGTAGCGCTGAACCCCAGGATGGCGTGGGCATCCTCGGTGCTGGCCTCAACTTCCTTCAGTTTGGCCACAATTTCCTCGGCGGTCGGCTGCTTCTGGCATCCGCCAAGAAGCAAGGCGATCATCACCAACACACTCAATCCGATAAACCATCGCTTGTTCATCTGTCGCTCCTTTCTCATGAATGATGCGTGAAGCGTGATGATTCACTCTCTGCGCTTCACGCCCCCAGCATATAAGGAAAATGTTGCTAGCCAGTGACAGGACTGTTAACGAGATATGAACAATTGTTACAAGCAGTTGACCACCCTGCCAGCGGGAAAAATCCAGCAGTTGGTTGACCAGACGGATCAGGCGGTCGGTCTCGCGCTCGGCGATCTCCAGGGAGGATTGCTCGCCCGGTTCGAAGGTGTCCATCAGGTTGACCAGCAGGCCCTTGATGGCGGTCAGCGGAGTGCGCAGGTCGTGGGAAATCTCACTGATGAACTGGGCGCGGGCAGCCTCCAGGTGCTTCAACCGTTCGGCCATGTGGTTGATGCTCTGGGCCAAACGCCCTATCTCGTCTGGTGAATAGTCGCCCAGGCGGACGTCCAGGTCACCAGCGGCGATGTGCCGGGTGGCTTGTTCCATGTCGCGGATGGGGCCGCTCATCCGGCGGGCCAGGACCACGCTGACCAACAGGGACGTCGCGACGGCAACCAGGATAGTGACCAGCAGGATGCTGCGCAGGGTGGCCAGAAAGCGCTCGCTGGCATAGGTGGACCTGGACACCTCGACGACGCCGATGGCCCGGCCGCCGACCACGACTGCCCGCGCGGCGTAGCGCCGATGGGGCAGGTCGCGGCTGGGCTCGGTGAACACCGTGGGGCTGCGGTAGCGCAGCTCCATCAGGGCTGCCCGGCTGGGCTGCGGGCCGATGTCTTGAGTGGCAGCCAGGAGTGCCCCGCTGCTGGCCACGAAAAAGCGCACGTTGAGGTCGGCCTGAGGTGCGAATAGGCCGACGATGGTGGGAGCCAGGCCGGCCAGCATCCTCTCGTCGGGGGCCAGATGGGCGGCATAGGTGGCGTAAAAGTCGGCCTGGGCGGTCAGTTCTACCTCCAGCCGCTCATCGAGGTAAAAGGCGGTGAAGAGGTAAACGGCCACGCTGAGGGCCAGCACGATCAACAGGGTGGTCAGGAGGTAGGTTGTGACCTACCATACTCAATAGCCATGTCTTCCTCTTGGCGGATCGTGCACCAAGCGCGTACCATCCTTTGCCCCCCCTCAGTGTAGAGGAGCACCCAGACATTGAACCGTTCAATGATGCGCCTTCTTTCGTCAAAGTCTTCATTCGCCCGTGCCAAGTTTTGCACCACAGACCACGCATGGTCTAAAAGAGCGTTGACGTCGTCATCGCTCAGAGTTTGCGCCTCCAGGGTAGCCACCAAGTTAGCGCGTTCTCTTTCAAGGGCTAGGATAGTGTTTTCCAGTCTCACCTTGCGGTCGGTCAAGACGTCCTTGTCAAAACTACCAGCCAAGTATAAATCTAGCAATCTAGCAAGTTGGCCTCGATGATCATCGAGTAAGTCATCTACTATGGCCAATCTGTCTCGTAGGGGTTTGGCGGCTTCCTCTTGTTGTTTCTGTTGCTCTCTCAACTGTCTTTCTAGGTTTTCCCGATCTAGCATCGCTTCCACCAGCCAGCTCCATGTCAATTGGTCAACGTAGTCTGCTCTGAAGGCGCATCACAGTGTTTACCGTTTATTCTTTGGCCGCTTGAGTTTGGACATCGGTAGTACAACGAATCACCGTTGTCTCTGGCGGCCATCTTGGCCCCGCAAAGACCACAAACTACGCGCCTTCGCAACAGATAGGGTTTTTGGTGCGGCGCTTGGCCATCTCCTTGTTGTAGTCTTTGCGCTCTTGCGCTCTTTGCCAAAGTTCCTCTGAGACGATCTTCCACCGCTTCGGCGGGCAATCCCCAGCGTTGGGGATCAAACACACTCCCTGTATTCGATTGACACATCTCTGGCACCTCCTGTCTATGCAATCGCAATCCCTTGCTATAGACAGAATGATGCCACAGTTTTCGGTCAATCGGCAATAGAACATTTGTTTAATTTAACAATGTCAAGTTAAGAAGAGAACCAGGACTTCACCAAATTCAGGGGATTGGTGATGGCTTTATTCCTGATGTTCTGGATGTGAACCTGGTAGATATGGTATTTACCGTTTCTGATGAAGAAGCCATTGAAACCACTCGCAGACTTTCCAAGGAAGAAGGGTTGCTGGTGGGGACCTCTTCTGGTGCCAATGTTTTTGCAGCTCTTCAGATGGATAATAGACGAAATAAAGTGGTGACCGTATTGCCCGACCGGGCAGAAAGGTATTTTAGCACTGCCCTTCTTTAATTGATGGCTCAGGATTGCAGATAGCCTCTCGCCACCAGCAACTCGGCGTTCAGGATAGATCCTCCGGCTGCCCCACGAACGGTGTTGTGCCCCAGGACCACGAACTTGTAATCCAGAACGGGACATTCCCGCACCCGACCAACGACCACGGCCATGCCTCCCTGCTCGTCACGGTCGTAGCGAGACTGAGGGGAGATTTATTCCGATGAGCCCTGGGCCACGGAGATGACGTTGATCGCGTTCCGGCCCAACGCTCCGAAGACTTTTGCCCCAATGCCCGGCGTACCTTTCATGCCTGCCCCCACCACAGCCACGATGGCCACATCTCCCTGGGTTCAGATGCGGTCAATGGCTTTCACAGCCTTCCCCGTTGGCTCAGCCTCAGCGACCACCAGGGTACCCAGGTGCCCAGGGTTGAAAGTGTTCACGATGATGAAAAGTCGTCTGCTGTAAGCAGACGACTTTCGAGCTGGTTCAAACATAAAAGATTCCATTAGTAACTGCTCAGCAAAGCCCGCATTTCCGGGTCATCGGCGAGATCCGGCGTCAGGGAGACAGCGGCCCATTGGTGGCTTTTTATCTCCCCCTGGCTGTCAATTTGCAACTTGGCGACGCCTACCATCCGTCCCGCGTGCCCAGGGCTGGGTACTTCCGCCTGGACCATGAGGGTTCCTGTGGTCTCGTTCTGGACGGCCTGGCCCGGTGACACTTGTCCAGCCCCGCTCACGATAAGGTCAATGCCCTCTACTTCCCCGGCCAGCTTCATATTCTCCTCCACACCGATGTGAGAGAGGACGACGATGATGCTCGCTTTGGAACTGACCTCAGCTACGTAGCGGCGAGCGGTCTTGATGGGATCAAGGACGGCAACAGCCCCCTGGACTGCATCAGCGGCCCCCGGTTCTGTGAGACCGATGATGGCTACCCTGTGGTCACCTACCTCCTTGATAATGTACGGTTCAGTGAGGAGCGTTTCAGTCCCGCTCAGGACCACGTTAGCCGAAAGGACGGGGAACTTGGCTTCGGCCATACGCTGCCGCAGGGTATCCAGACCCAGGCGCATATCCCCCCCGCCCAGGGCCATGGCATCGTATCCCAGCAGGTTCATGGCCGCCACGATCCCTTTGCCCTGGGTCTGCTGGCCCAAGAACCTATCTCCAAAGAGCGAATCCCCGGCATCGAGCAGCAAAAGATGGGACGAGGTCTGCCGTTCCTGTTTCACCTTGGTGGCTCGCCGAGCCAACCCCCCTGTGGGTGGCCGTCAGCCACACGGCTCACTGTAGCCCCAGGTATCGTTAGTATGCAGGACTGTCAGCTCGATGGGCTGGGGCGTGGGGGTAGGGGTAGGCGTCGGAGTAGGAATAGGAGCCTTAGTCGGCGTGGAAGTCGGCGTCGGGGCGGAGGTAGATGCAATCCCATTGCAGCCGGACAGGGCTAACCCTATCCACGCGAAAAACCCAATTAGCAATAAACCATTTTTCCTGAGCAATGTAATTCCTCCTGATTTAGAAACCAGGCTACTCCTTCTGTGAACTGCCTCTCCCGCTTCTCCACAGCCACGCCATCAACCCGACCATGACAACAGCCCCGCCGAAGGAAGCAAAGCCAGCGCACAGGAACATGTAGGGTACCAGATCCGTCGTCTGGCGAGATTCTGGTGCAGGGGCCGCTCTGGGTCCTGCCGTTGCCTTTGGCCTGGGTGAGGGGTTGTTGGCCAGGGCCACAGCCGTTGCCCATGGGGTGGGTGTGTGAGTGAGTGTAGCTGTAGGCTCCAGAGCGGTGTCCTGAGCCTGTCGAAGGGTTGGCGTTTCCGTTGGCAACGGCGTGTCGGTGGGCGGCACAGGGGTATCCGTCGGTGGGACAGGCGTATCCGTCGGAACAGGGGTATCCGTTGGCGGGATGGGCGTATCCGTCGGAACAGGGGTATCGGTCGGTGTAGGCTGATTGGGGTCGGGCCTCAGACCAACCGCATCCAGAAACACTTCATCCATGCCATGGGTCTGGGGGACACGCACTCGCACAAAGACAGTAATGGTGGTGTTCTGAGCCACTGCCGAGACGTGCAAGTCTGGCGAACGGCTTTTGCTAGAGTACACTGGCCCCCAAACGACGTTGGGAGAGGTTGAATCGGTTCCTCCCAAAGGGTCTATGCCCAGCATGCGCTCAATGCCTTCCCCTCGCTCCTGGTTCATTTGAGCGGGTGCCCAGCCAATAGCAGCTACATAGGCTGTGCCGGGCGTGACATTGGATACCTGCTGATAGATGCCGGAGGTGAAAGGCACTCCATCCGACCAAATCCGCAGGGAAGTTGAGTCGAACGGAGTATCATACGATTGATCAAAAGCGGGACTACCAACCTCATCAAATCGGGTCCACCCCTCCGGGACCCCTCCCGGGAAGGACTTGTTAAATTGACAGTTGTAGGTCAAGTTGTTGGCCTCAACACAAGGATCCCCCTCACCTTGAGCCGGGGCTCCCGGCATGACCGCTATCAGAGCCAGCGCTACCAGCGCTGCTGTCCAGAATTTCCTTTTGCTAGCATTCACAGTTTCACTGTACTCCCTGGGTCTCCAATTTGGCCGTAAGTATAGCCCAGGGCCGACAAAAAGTCAAGGTTTAAGTTCGGGCCCGTCGCCGGGGCGGCCAAAGGAGTAATCGGCGGGCGCATACACCTGTTAGGGGAGTACAGGCATAGCACGAGGCTAAACCCTCGTGCTCAAAGCCCCTCCGAGGCTGGATTTTGGCCTGTAGAGCTTTCAGCCCGGACGTTCACGTCCGCGACTCTTGCCTGTTTGTCCCCCCAGATTTGAGTACACCCACAGCCCGCCTATGACGGCTGCTGCCAGCAGAGATCCCAAACCGACATAGAGTAGAACATTCGGCCAGCTCTCTGCTTCATACCAGGCTGGCAAAGGTGTAGCCGTGGGAACAGGTGTGAAGGTTGGCGTGGCAGTAGGAGTGGCTGTCGCGGTGGGCGTGTTGGTAGCGGTCGGTGTCCGTGTCGGCGTCGGGGTATCCGTAGGAGTTGCCGTCGGCGTGGGAGTGTCGGTGGAGGTCAGTGTTGGCGTCGGGGTTGGCGGCACGGGTGTGGGTGTAGGAGGGAGAGGGGTATCTGTGGGCGTAGGGGAGATAGGCGTTGGCGTAACTGTGGGCTGGTCGGGGTCAACGATCAGAAACACTTCATCGAAGAAGACTTGATCCTGGCCATGGGTAACGTGGTTGTCCACCCTCAGGAACACGGTGATAGTCTCAGCCTGAGCCACGGCTGACACGTTCAGGACTAACTCGTATTGTTTCTTGTAGTACCCCCATATCTCCGGGCTCCACACAATGTCGGGAGAGCGGGAGTCAGTTCCTCCGTAGGGGTCAATGCCAATCTTGCGGCCCATGATGAACTCATCGGTGCCCGACGACCTGACCGCAGCCCACACCACCCAGGCTTTGTAGGCCACGCCGGGGGTCACGCCCGGCACCTGCTGGTAGATGCCGGCGATGAACCCCGTCCCATCGGACCAGATCCTCTGCGAGTGAATCCCTTCATGGGCCTCCGGGAAGTCATCGTAGCCCGTCAGCCGGAATATCGGGGGAGATTCTGGTGGGATAGTCTCCTCGATGAAGGCCACCCAACTGTTGGCCACCCCGCCGCCCATGGGGTAAGGATAGAACCCGTCCTCGAAGCTCCAGTTGACGATCAGGTTCTCCGGCTCCTGGGCCAGGGCGGGAGGCATAGCCAGGGTCACGATTCCCAACACCAGCGCCGCGATCGGGAGACGCTTCTTTCCGTTCATTGCTCCTCAATGGCTCTCTCCTGCAAGATGGGCGTAAGTATAACGCAGTGGAGCGGAAAAGTCAAAGCTGTGGCAATCCGTCGGTCTTATTCGCCTCCCAAATCTTCCTGCCCAGGGGCATCCAGGCGTACAACCTCGCCATGAACATTGACGATGACTCTGAAGCCGAGCATACCCAGCCAGGTCCGGGTGTCCTCGGGGAGTCCATGTTCGAACAGGACGTCTATGTGCCTGTCAATATTCTGGATGGATGCGTCAATCATGGCCTTGGTGAACAGGTCGTCTTTGCCCAGCATGGCCAGCATTCCCTGGGTTATCAGTTCCCGGTTGGAAAGGATCTGCTGGCGGAGCAACTCCATGACCTGGCGGTCCACCGTCTCGGCCTCGACGTGACGCCGGAAGCCATCATCCAAGATGACGTAGTGTGGGACCGCACCGATGTAAACCACCTCAGCCGGTTCGTCCTGTTCGTTGAGGATCAGACCAGCAAATAGGGCGTGTCTGGGTGGGTTCATTCTACTTCCCTAGTTCATGCCAAAGTGGTTGCCGGCCAGCCTGGCGCCTAGCTCGCGCTGGCAGTCCCGGCAATACAGTGCCTTGACTCTGATTGCTTCCTCCACCCGTTCGACCCATTCAGCCAGCGAGTTGGCCGGTCGCATGGCACATGGGCTCAGGCACTGAGCCTGTTCCCGCCAGCCCGGAATGGGAATGCCCATCACCTGTCCAAGATAGTGGGCCACCAACCGCCGTAAGACCCGGTAGCGTCGCGGTCCTTCAACTAAGGCGTACAGGGGATACACTGAGAGCAGCGCAGCGCGCCCACGGACAGCCAGGCCGAAAACACTGTGCTGGTCAACCTCGTCGAACAATGGCTGGTGGACCACGGCCAGATCATAGTGCGGGGTTTGATGCTGCCATGGTTCGTCCAGCATCAGTTGGAGATAGCACCTGCCAAGCAACTGCTGGTTGTCCCGATCAAAGCTTTTATTGATGTACCACTCCATGCTGCCGTACACCTGTTCTGGCTCCGCCCCCTGGAGCACCCAGTAGCCGAATGGCTTGATCTCGGGAACCTCAATGATGTTTCCCCGTACCGGCCATTGTTGGCGAGCCTGGAGGATAGCTTCGTGCACCGTCCGCACAACCAGGATCGCCTCAGTTTGGGAGAGGCCGTCAGTCCAGGTTAGTGAGATGAATCGCATACGCTTTTGCTCACTCTCCTTCCTCCATGCGTCCGGTGATGGCGCGGATGTCCTCGAGCCATTTCTTGCCCAGGCGCCGCACCTTGGCCCGCTCTTCCTCGCTCAGGCTCTCCTCTCGCGATCTGAGGGGGGTCCCACAGCGCCGGCAGAAATTGTCCTCGACGGTGTTCACCGTGCCGCACCGACCACAGAGCACCCGCTCAGTTTCCACCCGGGTAGGTGGCTCGGATACTTTCCCTGACCTTAACCACTCCAGGGCCATTTGGGCCTCCTGGTTAGCAGGGTTGAATTTCAGCGCCGTCTCCAGGCACCTGATCTTTTCCTCCCTGGTATCCACCACGGCGCTCAACCACAGCCAGGCCGTCTCGTTGGCCCGATCAGCCTCGATGACCTGCTCCAACAACCGGCGGGCTTTATCCTTTTCGCCCGCCCTGGCGGCCTCTATACCCCCTCTGAGCCAGGCGTCAATTTTTGCCATCCTCGTCTCCCCTGAATTCTTTGATCCCGGCTTCCCGCGACCTTCACTCTATGCCTCCAACGGCCACCGGCTGCAGTAGGACTCGATTATCAGGCAAAGGCACACCATCCTTCGAGACATTCAGACGTGCCCCCGTCTCGGCCAGATACATCCCCGCTTGCAGCCGATACTCGCCAGATGGAGCGTCAGAGGGAATGACCAGATCGTACTGAGCTCACGCGGTAAGCGTTTACCTGTCTGCCGGGCTCAGCTAAAAGCTCCAGGCTGAGCAAGCAAAGTCTCTTCAGGGCTATTCTCAACCCCAGGCTTACCTCCTTCAGCCCAG
>Ga0315309_1000056_pt1 | contig 62792 bp, 68 predicted proteins | sample TDP4_MG_FD_203080 | JGI IMG/M metagenome (GOLD analysis project Ga0315309, IMG submission 203080) | Freshwater sediment microbial communities from Lake Towuti, South Sulawesi, Indonesia - TDP4 | ecosystem: Environmental > Aquatic > Freshwater > Lake > Sediment | place: Indonesia: South Sulawesi... | reverse complement strand
AGGAGAAGTAGGGAAGGAATAATAACAGGAGAACGCACGAAGAAGAGTTGTTGAAAGTACTGTGCGTTCATGGGAGGAGATATGCCGGCATATGACAGAGCAGACCTGGGAACACGCTTTCTCGCATTCCTGATTGACGCAATATTGTGTATTCTTATGGCCCTGATTCCTAAATGGATTGGGTTGATTCCTTTAATTGTTTATATCCTTGTAAGGGATGGCCTTTTTAAAGGGCAGAGCATTGGGAAGAAGCTCCTCAAACTCAGGGTTGTTCAGATCGAGGAGGGAAGACCGGCGAATTTCTTGGACTCGTCCTTGAGGAACCTACCCTTGGCCATCCCATTCCTTGGGTGGTTTATTTTGACAATTGTGGAAGCTATATTTGTGCTGACCGACGAGGATGGGATCAGATTGGGAGACAAGTTGGCCAAAACTCAGGTGACAGCAGCCGAGGAAGGGCAGGCCTGATAAGGTCATCACGGTTTGAAAGAAAACACTGTCCAAGAATTCCAGATTGACAGCAAGCACCGCCTGAATGAGCTGAGGCGAAAGCTAAGGGAGCTCAGGGTCTTCAATGAGCTTGGAAAGACCCTGACCTCTACGCTGGATCTGAAGGAGGTCCTCGAGATAATTCTGGAGAAGATCTCGGCACTGCTCAAGCCCGAGATCTGGGCGCTCCTGCTGGCAGATGAGGAACGCAAGGAGCTGATCTATGAGATTGTGGTGGGCGGCCACTCAAGGGGATCAAGGGATCACAGGATCAAGTTCGGAGAGGGGATCGCCGGGATTGTTGCCCAGACAGGGACCCCCCTTCTTATACCGAACACTGCCAAGGATTCAAGATTTTCCAAAAGAATCCGCTACTACCATGGCAAGGGTCAAAACTCCATCCTTTGCGCTCCCCTGTTGAGCAAGGGGAAGATCCACGGCGTAATTGAGCTTGTGAACAGGCGTGAAAAGGGCACATTTCAGCCCGAAGACCTGACAATTCTAACCACCCTGGCGGACTATGCTGCGATTGCAATTGAAAATGCCAGGTATGTCCAGAAGATCCAGGAGCTGTCCATTACGGACGATGTGACCGGGCTATACAACTCCCGTCACCTTCATACGATCCTGAACAGAGAGCTGGCCAGGGCGAAGAGACACAAGCTCAAGTTCTCCCTGGTGTTTATTGACATTGACTTCTTCAAGCGCGTGAACGATAACTACGGCCACCTCGTAGGGAGCAAAGTCCTCAAGGAGATGGCAGATGTAATCAGAAAGAGCCTGAGGAGGTCGGATATTGCAATTAGATATGGGGGTGACGAGTTTGTCCTTGTCCTGCCCGAGACAACGAAAATGGGGTGTCTGAATTTTGTTAAGAGGCTTCGGCGCTCCGTGAATAGTTTTGTTTTCCTGAGGGAGAAGGGCCTGAATATTCATATTGCTGCCAGCTACGGGATTTCCTCCTATCCGGTTGATTCTACAAATGGGCTTCAGCTTCTCAGACAATCAGACCAGGCCATGTATCGCGTCAAGATGAGCGGACGCGACAATATTGCCCTGGCCTGATACCGTTTGTATAGATATGCTTGGTTTTCATTAAGTTCAGAAAGGCGAAGAGGGAAGAACCATGAGATATATTTTTATTATAGGTAGTTTAATCTTAGCTGTTATAGGAGGGTGTGGTCGTAGTTCGTTTAGGGGGTCCGATGTAAAACCTCCAATTCCACCGGATACCTTCCTTTCTTCCGTTCCGACCAACTTGAGTAAGTCTGCAAGTGCCATATTCTATTTTTACTGCAATAAGGAAACCTGTATATACGAATGCGCATTAGATGGTGGTACCTGGGAGGCCTGCATATCACCTAAGACTTATACAGGGCTAAAAGACGGAAGCCATACCTTTTCTGTGAGGGCCAGATACCGTGGTGGTAATGTGGATGCGACCCCGGCCACTTATTCTTGGATTGTGGACACATTTCCACCGAACACCGCCGTAATCTCTGGTCCTTTTGCCTTTACGAATGATACCTCCTCTACTTTTGTCTTTACATCTTCAGAGCCGGGTTCCACCTTTGAGTGTCGGCTCGATACGGCAGAGTATGTTTCCTGCACATTGCCCAGGACTTATACAGGGCTCATCGAAGGAAATCATATTTTCTCTGTCCGGGCCATAGACCCAGCGGGTAATGTGGATCCCACCCCCGCCATTTATCTTTGGAGCATAGACACAACCCCTCCGGATACCAGTATCATTGCCGGTCCCAATTCTCTTACAAATCAGACCTCCGCTACTTTTTCCTTTACCTCAATAGATGGATCAACTTTTGAGTGTCGGATAGATTCAGGAGTATATGGAATCTGTTCATCGCCCATGACATATATCGGGCTCTCTGAAGGAAATTATACCTTTTCTGTGAGGGCCAGAGACCTTGCAGGCAATGTGGATCCTACACCCGATACTTACTCTTGGACGATAAGCTTCCACTGGAGAGCAACCTCCATTATCGAAGCTCCTACAAAAAGGGAGTTCCACACTGCGGTATGGACCGGATCAGAGATGATTATCTGGGGGGGGCATTCGGGAGTTTCTCTTACGAACAGCGGGGGAAAGTATAACCCTATTACAGATATCTGGCTGGCCACTTCGACTTTGGGAGCCCCCGAACCAAGATGTTGGCATACTGCGGTATGGACGGGCAACGAAATGATTGTCTGGGGAGGACCTATTACATATTCAGGGGGGAAGTATAGCCCCACAACAGATTCTTGGCAGGCGACCACTTTTACCGATGTGCCTTCTGGAAGATATAGTCACTCGGCGGTCTGGACAGGAACAGAGATGATTGTGTGGGGAGGATGGGACGGTAATTTACTTAATACAGGGGGCCGATATACACCATAAACGTAAGGAACAGCTCTTGATATATTAACTTTCTTTTCTTCTCCTTTACTTCTTACTCTGCATTTATAAATAGCAGCCACTCTAAAGGCCCATTCATTAGGTTGCCCGCACGGGCAGATTTCTGTAGAATAAAAAGATGACCCCGACAAATTTACCGGCAGAAAGACTAAAAAGATTTTTTTGGAAGCGAAAAGAAATTGTTCTTGCATTCCTTTTTGGGTCTGGAGCACGAAGGCAGCAGAGGGATGATTCGGATGTAGACATCGCGGTTCTCTTCCGTCCCAATGCTTCCAAAAATTCATTCAAGATTCTCTGGAGAGAGCTGGAAAGCACACTAAGAAGGTCCATTGATCTGATCCGTCTGGATATAGCCGCACCTTCTGTCGCCTGGGAAGCCCTTCGGGGTATACCCCTGCTTGTCAGGGATCGAGACCTTCTGATGTCTCTAATTCTTAAAATATCCAGAGAGGCAGAAGATGATCAAGATTTCCTCCTCAGCCTATGGAGGTGGAGAGAGAAGATTCGTCAAGAAAAGGAGAATACGGACATCTCTCCTCCAAAGGGATGACACTACTTACAAAAAGTCAAAAAGCAGGACTCACTCAGCGCCTTGCATTTGTGGAGACGGAGCTTGAAGACCTGGAGGAGTTTGCGCGAATCGGTCAGAATATATATTTGTCGGATCGAAAAGTTAGACGCAATATTGATCGCATTGCCGAGAATGTTCTCAACGGCTGTCTTGATATGGCGAAGGTTATACTGGCAGGAGAGAGATCGAGCATGCCAGGAACCTCAAGGGAAGTTTTTCTGAAATTGGGCGAGTTGAAAATTCTGCCGCAAGCAATGTGTTCCCGTCTTGCAGATATTATTCCTCTGCGAAATATCCTGGCTCATGAGTATCTTGATGCACGCTGGAAAGAGATCCGCAAGTTTATGAAGTCAGGGAAGAAAGACATTAGATCCTTTCTTGCTGTGGTCAGGAAGAGAATATAAGAGATGATGAAGATTGTGTTTTTTTCCGATGCGCACCTGGACGGCAAGGACGACCGGGCCATACCCGGCTTGATCTCTTTCCTGAAAGGGCTCAAGGGGAAAATATCGGCCCTCTATATCGGCGGGGACCTCTTTGATTTCTGGCTTGGGGACAATACGCTTTGCCTTATTGAATACCGTCCTCTCCTTGAGACGCTCAGGGAGCTGAGGGATGAAGGGACGGAGATTTTCTATATTGAAGGGAACCATGATTTTTACCTCGGTAAATTTTTCACCAATGTCCTCGGAGCCAATGTATTTCCAAGGGAATGCGTTAAAAATATTGACGGCAAAAGAGTTTACATAGCTCACGGCGACATGACCGACAGCAGGGATTACGGATACAGGTTGTTCAGGCTTCTCTTCCACAACAGGCTTGTCCTATTCCTCTCAAATATCCTCCCACCATCCTTTGTATGGGGGGTTGCAAGGCTCCTCTCGCGGCGAAGCAGGGGCAATCACAGCAAGCCGCATCCGCGCCTCTCAAGAGCGCTGCGCAGGTTCGCAGAGGGGAGGTTCGCCGAAGGGTATGATGCGGTCATCCTCGGCCACCTCCATGCTCCAGAGCTTTCAGAGGTGGTCCGGGACGGAAGGAAGTTGACTTATGTGACCCTCGGGGACTGGGCGCTCTCTCATTCATATCTTGAGTATGAGAATGGACAATTCTCTTTGAAACGATGGCTGAAAAAGAAATCTTCTTCCCGGCCAAGGGCATAAAAATAGAGGGCCGTCTGTATTCACCGGATTCATCCGGAGGAGGGGCAGTGGTCGTCTGCCATCCACATCCCCAGTTCGGCGGCAGCATGGATAATAATGTTGCAAGGGCTGTATCAGAAACCCTCTGCGAAGCGGGCTTCCAGGCACTCACATTCAATTTTAGAGGAGTTGGCAGGAGCGAGGGATCGTATGAAGACGGAATCGGCGAGCAGGACGATGTGAAGGGAGCCCTGGATTATTTCGAGAAGGCAGGGGCAGGGAATGTTTTTGTTGTTGGGTATTCATTCGGGGCATGGGTGGGGCTCTGGGCTGCAAGCGATGATGATCGGGTAAAGGGGGTTGTCGGGATCTCTCCGCCCCTCAATATGTTTGATTTTGGCTTTTTCACCGGCTGCGCATTGCCGAAGCTCCTCGTTGCAGGGACCGCAGATCAATTCTGTCCGCCGAACGCTTTGAAGGAATTCTTCGACATCCTCCAGGACCCGAAATCCCTTGAATCAATTCCCGGCGCAGACCACTTCTTCTTCGGTAACGAAGAGCCTCTCTCGCAGAAGGTCGCTGCTTTTCTTGGATCATTAAGATGAGATCCCCTGGCAGGCTCTCGATTTATCGCATCCTGACACTTTCTGTGCTGACAGTCTGGGCACTGGCAATGGCACTGCTTGTGAGGAAGGAGGCAGTAAGGGTCCTTTCGGTCTCAGGGAGCCAGGAGGTCCTTGCCAAGGATGAGGAATTTCGGGAAGAATGGCTCGGCCTTTACTACAAAGAAAAGAAGATTGGATATACAACAACATCTTATTCACGGGACGATGGGGGGTATCACATTGTCCAGAAGTCCTATCTCAAGCTCCAGTTGATGGGCAAGGGTGAGGAGGCAACTGTCCTCACAGAGGGCAGGCTTACAGGCGATTATCTCATTCGCTCATTCTCATTCAATCTTCAATCGCGCTCCGGCGGGCTCAAGGTCACCGGTGAAGCCGTGACGGGAGGCATTGATCTCTATGTCCATTCAGGTGAGGCTGTCATCCCCCAGCGTGTCCCCCTCAAGGATCCCCCACGGCTCAACCTGGGCATGGAGCGGTATCTGGTAGGAAAGGGGCTTGCGCCAGGGGAGAAGTATATCCTGTCCTTCTTCGATCCCACAATGCGGGGCAATGTTGACCTGAAGGTGGAGGTGGAAGGGAAAGAGGACATTGTCAGTCATGGGAAAACATGGCACACCCTCAGATTGAAGGAGACCTTCCAGGGGATGGAGGCCAGGTCCTGGGTCACTGCAGAAGGAGAGACCGTGAGAGAGGAGAGCCCGATTGGATATACCTCTTTAAGGGAAAGCAGGAAAGAAGCCCTGACCAAGGGCTGGCCCAAAGGGGAGGGTGTTGACATTATTGCATCGAGCGCGGTGCCCGCGGATAGGGTTCTGAACGATCCACCTAAGCTCGATTCTCTCACGGTCCGGATCAAGGTCCTGCACCCATCAGGGGAGGAAATCCTGAAGGAGTTTGTAGATGGCAAAACACTGATAATAAAAAGGGAGGACTTAAAAAGTCTTTCTTCTTACATGCTTCCCTATAGCGACAAGGAAAACAGTATTTACCTTGCCCCGGACACATTCGTTCAAGCTAGCGATCCGAAAATAAAAGAGAAGGCTCGCGAGATCCTGGGCTCGGAAAGGGATGCCGTTGCAGCAGCGAGCAAGCTCCTCTTCTGGGTCTATAAAAACCTGGATCAGACGCCGACCTTCGGGCTGCCATCGGCCCGCGACATCCTGGCAAATCCTACCGGTGACTGCAAGGTTCATACAATCCTTTTCTCTGCATTGGCGCGCAGCGTAGGAATTCCCACAAAACTTGCAGCGGGTGTCGTATACAGGGACGGATTTTTTTACTACCATGCGTGGCCGGAGATCTACATTGACAGATGGGTTCCTGTAGACCCGACATTCGGGCAATTCCCTGCAGATGTGACCCATCTCAAGCTGAACGAAGGCAAGATGGAAGACTGGATTAATATAATGGGTTTGATTGGGAATTTGAAGATCGAGATCCTCAAGGCGGGTTAGCAATGGTCACGCTCCAGGGGCTTACCAAGGCATTCGGAAAGTTCATCGCTGTGGACCAACTGTCCCTTGAGGTCAAGAACGGGGAGATCTACGGCCTCCTGGGCCCCAACGGCGCAGGGAAAACCACAACCTTCAGGATGGTTGCGGGACTGCTCAAGCCAACATCGGGAACAATTCTCATCGGCGGTTATGACATACTGAAGAATCCCATTGAGGCGAAAAGAACCATGGGGTTTCTGCCGGATCGTCCATTCCTCTATGAGAAGCTTACCGGCATGGAGTTTTTGGATTTTATCGTTGGACTATATGGAATGGACGGGAATCTGGCACAAAGGAGGATTGCAGACCTTCTTGAGGCATTTGAGCTAACAGAATGGGGAGGAGAGCTTATTGAGAGCTATTCCCATGGGATGAAGCAGCGGCTCGTCATTGCCTCCGCACTTCTACATCAGCCCAAGGTCATTGTGGTGGATGAGCCAATGGTTGGTCTTGATCCGAAAGGGGCCATGCTCATAAAGAAGCTCTTCAGGAAGATGAAGGCCGAGGGTCTGACAATATTCATGTCCACCCATACCCTGAGTGTGGCCGAGGAGCTATGCGACAGGATTGGGATCATCCACGAGGGGAAACTGATCGCAGAGGGAACCCTGGAGGAGCTGAAAAAGCTTGCCCATGAGAAGGATTTCTCCTCGGTCTTTCTCAAGCTCACCGGCGGCGAGGATGTTGACAAAACAGTAAAGACCCTTGAGGTATGAGAGCGTTCTTCCTCCTTCTCCGTCCGGCCTTCCTCTCCATGAGGCGGAGGATTTCCATCAAGCCCTCTGAAGGGGGTCTTCAGACCCAGGTCATTCTGATTATCGGCCTGCTTTTCTGGGTCCTGACATTCTTCGGGTTCAATTTTTTCCTCTCCCATGTTATGGCCGTAGAGGAATTCGGGGACATCCTTGCGCGGAAGCTCATGGCCATGGTCTTTCTCACCTTTTTCTTTTTCCTCATCTTCAGCAACATCATCACCGCACTCTCAACCTATTTTCTCTCGGATGACCTGAACATACTCTGGCCCTCTCCAGTGCACATAATTACGATATATTATGCCAGGCTGGTGGAGACTGTTATTGACAGCTCATGGATGATCTTCGTCTTCGCAGTCCCTGTGCTGCTGTCCTACGGTGTGAACTATCATCCATCCTGGACATACTATCCCTGGTGCATCGCTGTCCTTGTCCCCTTCATCCTGGTACCGGCATCCCTTGGAATCATGGCCACTATGATCCTCGTGGGCATCTTCCCTGCAAGGAGGCTCAGGGACATCCTTGCCCTCCTTGCCTTGATTTTCATCGCGGGGATAATACTGCTCGTGAGGCTCCTTCAGCCAGAGAAGCTAATCAATCCCGACGCATTCACATCCCTTGTGGGATATTTCAATGCCATACATGTCCCTGATTCTGTGTATCTCCCGAGCATCTGGGCCACTGATTCCCTCATGCCGCTCCTTATGAAGAAGGGGAGCGCATCGGTTTTCCACATCCTTCTCCTGTCCGGGCTGGCGCTTCCCATCCTCGGCTCCTACCTGGCAGAGTGGCTCTATTTCGCCACATTCAGCAAGGCCCGGGAGGCAAAGAAGGCGCGCCTCACCCGGCTTGAGATCTTTACATCCCTACTTCAGCTCCTGACCAGGCCATTTCACCCTTCATTCCAGGCCCTCATGGAGAAGGACATCAGGGGATTTTTCCGCGACCCATCCCAGTGGTCTCAGATCTTCATCCTTGGGTCAATGGTTGTCCTCTACCTCTATAACTTCAAACTGCTTCCTTTGAACAGGCTCCCTGACAACATATTTGTATTCGGCCTGACCAAGGAAGGGCTCCAGAACGCCATCTCCTTCCTCAATTTGGCACTGGCCGGGTTTGTCACGGCTGGCGTGGCCGTGAGGTTTGTTTTTCCCTCGGTTAGCCTTGAGGGGAAGAGCTTCTGGATCCTGAGGTCCTCGCCCATCACCATGAGGCGCCTTCTGTGGAGCAAGTTCTGGATGTCCTTTGTCCCCCTGCTCATCCTGGCCGAGGGCCTTGTGTATCTGTCCAACAGGTTTCTCAAGGTCAACGATGTCGTGATGGTCCTCTCCCTTGTCACGATCTTTTTTATGACCTTCGGGATCGTGGGGCTGGGCACAGGGATCGGCGCGATCTATCCCAGGTTCAATGTTGAGAATGTGGCCAAGATCGCCACTGGCTTCGGTGGCCTGGTCTTCATGCTTTTTTCCATAGGGTTTATTGCAATAGTGGTCTATCTTGAGGCCGGGCCTGCCTACCGGATCATCCTTGCGCAGACGCGTCATTTCCCCCTGATTCCGAAGGTGGTGGCCCGGATCACCTTCCATTTCAGCCTTGTTTTGGCTTTGAGCGCCGCTTGCTTCTATCTTCCCATTCGCCTGGGCATCCGCAGCCTTGAAAGGATTGAATAAGGTGAAATCTGCGATCGAGTTTAGTATTATGTGGCCAAAGGAGAGAGAGCATGAAAAAAATCTTAGTGGTATTGGCAATAATGTTTTCGCTTCTGTATTGCCCTATGGTAGGGTGGTCTGGAGCAAAGGTACTTCCTCGATCCTATAAAAATTATGCCTTGGGATGGCCCTTGGAGAAGGTAAAAGAGGTCGCAGTACTTAGTGGAAATGATGAAAAGGATTGTATGGTCGGGGAGTTAGGATGTACCTATGATGTGAAACCACAGGGCTCTTCTTCTGTGGGGGAAGAGATGTCCCTCGAGGTTTATCATGGCGTGGTTGTCAATATTTACATCAGCTTCAGTGATAAATACCTTGAAAATACCCACACAACGACAGAAGATTTTATTAAGAGGGTTAAGGATAAATATGGCTCTCCAGATCGTGTGAAAAAGGAAGAAAGAAGTAGTTTGCTTCAATGGTGGGACAGCGAGACGGTTTATGAAGTCCTGTGGTGGGAGAATCCTACCACTGTGCCATATCCGATAGAAATTAAAATAGCTGATAAAAAATTTCGGGTGGGGCTAGGTGAAAAATTTGGTCGAGAGATGGGAAGAGGAGAGAGGAAAAAGGGGGAGAAAAAGAGGGAGCGTATTAGGCAGATTCCTGTTCCTTAGGTGTTCTTTATATCTCTGATCCCCGACTCCACGCATCAGGGTCCAAGATCGTTGCCCTGATCCAGGCCAGGGATTTTTTATTGTCTTTTTTATACGAAGTAGTATATGCTGACATTAGGAGCGAATGATGCCAAAGGCCGTTATTCCCAAAGAAGCCCGATATACCAAGTGGCTGAATAGACACGACAAGCTTGTGAGGAAGTATGCAGGGCAATGGATCGCCATTCACCTTAAAGATGGCATAGTAGCCAAAGGGGCGCCTGATGAGGTCGAAAAAGCCTTTCGTCAAAAATACCCTGGTGATATTCCCTTCATCTACCATGTCCCTCCCCGCAATGAAGGGCCTTATATTTTGTGAAGGTCTACGAATTCCCCTATCGGGTCCACAGGGGAATTTTCCTGCCTCTGATCCCGATCACACTCGAAGAGAGACAATCCACATACGCACTGGTTGATTCAGGGGCCACGGTCTCGTTGTTTGAGCCGTGGGTTGCGGAAAGGCTGGGGATTGACATTGAATTAGGACGCCGAAGGTCGCTGGAAGGGATCGGCGGTCGTATCCTGGCCTACGAACATAATGTCAGATTGCGCATTGCGGATATTGAATTCCCTTGTAAGATAGCCTTCTCCCGAGAACTCAGGGTTAGCCTGAATTTGTTGGGGCAGGAGAATTTCTTTGACCGTCTGATTGTAACTTTTGATAAACAGAGGAAGATTGTCCGGCTACGCACAAGAAAATAGGTTGTTATCCTTCTTTATGACCTTCGGGATCGTGGGACTGGGCACAGGGATCGGCGCGATCTATCCCAGGTTCAATGTCGAGAATGTGGCCAAGATCGCCACTGGCTTCGGGGGCCTGGTCTTCATGCTTTTTTCCATAGGGTTTATTGCAATAGTGGTCTATCTTGAGGCCGGGCCTGCCTACCGGATCATTCTTGCGCAGACGCGTCATTTCCCCCTGATCCCGAAGGTGGTGGCCCGGATCACCTTCCATTTCAGCCTTGTTTTGTTTCTAAGCGCCGCTTGCTTCTATCTTCCCATTCGCATTGGCATCAGCAGCCTTGAAAAATATGAATAATGTGAGGGGATAAAGGGGAGGGTGCCATGGATATATACTCCCCCTATGGGGAGTGGTCCACGAATATTCCCTCTCCCCGAAGGGGAGAGGGAAGGGTGAGGGGTAAAAAAGTCTTTCTGTTTGCGTTCAGATTACTTATAATTGCTTGAGGAGTAGAAAATGAAATCGCTCGAAGACATAAAACGCATCCTGACAGAACATAAAGAGGAGTTGGGAAGGAGGTATAAAGTTAAGCGGATAGCCATTTTCGGCTCCTATGTAAGAGGTGAGCAAGGTGAGGAAAGTGATGCGGATATTGTCGTGGAGTTCGAAGAGCCGGTTGGTTTTGAATTTATTCACCTTGGAGACTTCCTTGAAGAACTTTTAGGGGTCAAGGTGGACCTGATGACCCTGGATGCTATCAAACCCAATAGATGGAAATATATTAAAGAGGATCTGGTCTATGTCTAAAAGGGAGTGGAGGCTTTATGTTGAGGACATTCAGGAAAGCATCGAGCTGGTTGAGAAATATGTTGAAAACATGGAATTTGAGGATTTCAAGGCAGATAGAAAGACGATAGATGCAGTTGTAAGAAACTTTGAGATTATTGGCGAAGCTTCCAAGTTTATACCCGAAGATATAAAGAAAGACCATCCTGATGTGGACTGGAAAGGAGTTGTCGGGCTCAGAAATCGAATTGCCCATGAGTATTTTGGGATAAGCCTTTCAATTCTTTGGAAGATTATCAAAGAAGAACTCCCGAAATTAAAAGAGCAAATGAGGGGCATTTTGGGTGAAAAATAGCAACCTGGTCCTGAGCGCCGTGTGTTTTTATCTTCCAATCCGCATTGGCATCCGCAGCCTTGAAAAATATGAATAATTTATATTTCCTCTCACTAACAGGAAGAGGGCAGGGTGAGGGTTAGAGGGCAGGGTGAAGGTTAGCCCTCACCGGTTTGGAAATACAATATGTTTTTCAAGCACGGGTTTCCCTTTCAGGAGCCTGTCGTAGAGATAGATATTATAAAGGAGTTGAAAATTACACCCGGGGCAGTAGCGATCAGCAAGCTTACCGTTTTGAATGTCATGCAAGACTATGCCGTCTTTGTAGAGCGTTCCTTCGATAAAGTCCAGGATTTTTTCAATATTTTTCCGATATTTTTCGTCTTTGGTCACTTGATACATGAGGATGTTGGCATAGACCTGATAGTTTGCACCTGAGAGAGGTATGTATTCTCTTTGGTATTCGAGAGTATCTATTTCATCGTAGATGCTGAAATACTTCGGATCGTTTTCCGCGGAGAAATATCCCTTGTACTTGTCGCTCCAGAGGAGTTCGAGTGTCTCCATTACGGCCTTGGCTCTATCCAGATATGCGCTGTTTTGTGTGTTCAGGTATGCCCTGATCAGGCCTTGAAGGGTTGTAAGGTTTGAATATTGATAGATGAAGGAATAGCCCGGGGTATTTTGGTAGCGGTAGTTCTTCCGCTCCTGGTCAAAGACAGCATCATTGAGTTTTTGCAGGACAGAGCAGCCGACATCTGCATAATGAACGGCCGAACGGCCTGCTCCAACAGAAAAAATATATTGCAAGTAAAATCCAGCAGCTCCTCCTACGACCGTGGTAACACCGTAGGGAGGGATTTCGGCCCCGAGGAGGCCATTGAGAAATGAAGAGCCGGAAGGCTCAAAGATCTCTCCCATGGCATCCAGGTATTTTTCCGCCGTGTCCTTGTACTTTTTCTCTCCTGTGGCCTCGTATGCGATAAAGATTCCGCCGATGCCCACAAATGTCTCTGAGATCGAGTTGGGGTCTGATATTCCTGCACTCAGGAATGAGTAGATCCCATTTTGGGACAGATCCGTGACAAGTCCGATCTGCCTTTCGGCCATTTCTTCGGCTACCCTCATGTCATCTGCTGTGGCCCTTCCCTCACCCATAAGAGAGAAGAACAGGGCTGGCGCATAGGCAGTGGCATCCCCGAAGTCAGTTGTGAGATCCCCATCCTTATAATTGACACAGGTGGGGCACACCTCGTTATTCATCAGCTGGGTATAGACATTCTGGTATAGTTGGGCACGGACCTCGATGGGTCCGTAATCCCGTATTGGATATCTCTCGCGGCTACAGGAGAGGCAAAGGAGTAAAAACAGGAGAAGATATATATTAATTTTTCTCACCCGAAGAGTATAACTTCCTGAGAGGAGAAAGTATAGATATTTTATGTATCGTAACTTGATACCACTGCGAATTTTGATTACCATTTGTTATAAAGGAGGTGGATCAAATATGTATTTGGCGAAATTGAAGACAATTTTTTTCCTCATGCTATTTTCATCCCCTGCATTTGCAGGGGATATGACCGTCTGGATAGAGAGACCAACCACCAAAGTCCTTCCCTACGCCCCTCCCAAATCACGACAGAATGTGGACCTGAAATCTGCCAGGAACGAATACGAATCGTTTCAGGTGGTCATCAGGGCTCAAGATGGGGATCTCTCTGATGTGGATGTCTCTTCCACCCCTCTTGTCGGCAGCAATGGTATTATCATCCCTGAAGGCAATATAAAATTGTTCAGGGAATATTATGTCCTTGTCACTGACCCATCTCTGTTCGGTAATCAGGGGAATGAAAGGTCGGTGGGTGAATACCCGGACCCCCTGATACCGTTCGTGGACCCATATGACCCGGCCCATCCCGGTGTTGGAGCGCCATTCACTGTTCCAACCGGAAGGAATCAGCCTGTATTTATTGAGGTATATGTCCCGGAGAATGCTCCTGCCGGGATCTATAAGGGCCATATATATGTCATCGTTTCAGGGGAGCCGGATGTGGAGATTCCCGTGACCCTGGAGGTATGGGATTTTTCCATCCCGAGGGAGCGGAGCATAACCACAGCCTATGGATTCAGCTGGAACGAAATCCTGAGATATCATTGCGGCACAGATGGGAATAGAGACGAATGCTTCTGGAGGATATTGAAGAATTACGAGGAACTCTTCCACGACCATCGTATTGATCTCCAGGATTTGGCTCAGGGGATAACATCTCCTGCATTCATATTTGATACAGATGGAAACCTGAACCCCTTGGATTGGACATTCTATGATGCATCCCTTGAGCCCAGGCTCAATGGCTCCTATTACTCAGATGGTATCGGGGCAAAAAGGTTCCGTGACAATTTCTTTGCTCCCGGTCATGGGCACGGGGGCCTTACCGATGAGGAGTATACAAAGAAAGCCAGGGAATATGCCAGGCACCTCAAGGAAAAAGGATGGTTTGACAGGCCATACATTTATGTCCATGACGAGCCCTGGATGTGGGATGCGAAAGAGGGAGGGGTCTATGAAGCAATAGTCCAGGAAGTCTCTTTGATGGAGGATGGAGATCCTGAGTGGGACGGTCATTTTATGGCCACCAATCACATCGTTCCCGAGCTGGATGGGTCCATAGATATATGGTGCCCCCTTACTGTGAACTATGACAACTGGTTCTGGGGAAAGGGATATGCCACAAGGGAGGAATATCGAGAGAGGATATCAAAGGGCGAGAAGCTCTGGTTCTATGTGTGCAATGCTACATTCCCTCCCTATGCAGGGTATGATCTGGATACGAAGATAGGATTCGAGCCCAGGATAGTCAAATGGGGGGCATGGTATGAAGGGGGAAGCGGGTTTCTCTACTGGCACACGAACTACTGGAAGGACCCCAGGCCATGGGAGGATCTTACAGATAGGGATGCATTCGGTGCTCTCGCCCGGAATGGGGACGGATTTTTGATCTATCCCGGCGACCACAATGGAACCTTGTCTCCCAATGGCTCCCCTGTTGATGTTTCTTTGGACGGGCCAATTCCCTCATATAGATTGAAGATGATCAGGGATGGTCTGCAGGATTGGGAATATTTCATATTGTTGTCAAACATGGGCGAGGAGGAATATGCGAGGAGAGAAGTATCCAGAGCCTACAGGCAATTCGGGATATACTCGGGCGATTATAACCCCTCAGACCCGCCGTGGACTCATGATGAAGAAGTTTTATACAGCGTCAGGGAAAATATCGCCCGCCGTATAACTTTAAAATTCAAGGAAAGAGGGTGCTCATGCAGGGTCAACCCCGATGCTTATAGTGGTGGGACAGAAGATTTTATCGGAATATTTTTGCCCCTGATAATATCGGCTATTGCTATAAGATATGCGATAAGGTTCATGATCCATCACAAGTGAAAAACAGCCATTCATTATACTTTGTTGTCCTCTTTTCCCTTTGGGCATGTATTGGCGCAGGATGTTCACCCGGCGTGTGTCCAGAGACAGGAGGGGAGTTTCACAATGTTGTAACGGATGACGGATGGAGGATCAATGTTCACCACTATGCTTCCACGCTCAAGCCGGACAACCCTCCCGTGATCGTATGCCACGGTCTCTCGGCAAATCACCAGTGTTTTGAGCCTGATGACGAGAGAAACCTCGGGGAAGTTCCTCTCAGAGAACGGCTTTGATACCTGGCTCATTGACCTGAGGGGCGTCGGCGCCAGCGACAGGCTCTCCTGGGATTTCAATTTTGACGATTTCGTGCGCCATGACCTTCCGGCAGTCATAAGTTATGTGAAGAAGATCACCGGTGCGCAGTCTGTCCAATGGATAGGTCACAGCATGGGCGGCATGGTCATGTATGCATACCTTGGCACGGGCGGAACCGGTATCAGGAGTGTCATCGCGATAGGATCTCCTGTGGATTTTAGGCCGCAGAACGAGGTGATTAAGTCCGTATTGAGCCAACAGCATCTCCTGAGCCTCATCTCGCATATTCCGATCAGGGCCCTTTCCGGTTTTGGAAATCTTTACTTCGGATTGAGCAGGAACAGCCCTGCCTCAATGCTCCTCTGGAATGTGGATAATATGGAGCCCAAGACCCTGAGGAGCATCGTGAAATGCGGGGCTGATAACATGTCCGGAAGGGTCCTGGCCCAGTTTGCCGACTGGGTCTCCAATGGGACCTGCAGGTCTTCTGATTTGAAGACGGATTACATGAAGGGCCTGTCAGAGATAAAGGTTCCAATCATGTTTATTGCAGGGCTTCTGGACAACCTGGCTCCGCCCTCGAGTGTCAAGGCTGCATATGACAGGGTTTCATCCAAAGACAAGGTATTTCGTAATTTTTCCAGGGCAAATGGGGATTCAGCAGATTACGGCCATGTGGACCTAATTATCGGGAAGAAGGTAAGAGAAGAAGTCTTCCCTGAAATTCTCCGCTGGCTCTCTACCCATTGAAGAATGCAATGAACAATAAGATTATATATGACATCGTATTCCTTACTCTTAGTCTTTTAGCATTTTGTTTCATCTGGGTGATTGCTGGAAGGCAAGATATTGTTTCAGAAAAAAGGCTTTTTTTTAAAGGAACAAAAATTCTAATATGGTTGTCTCCGTTTCTTCTTATTGTTGGACAAATTGCATCATTTATTTTTTTTGGTATTAAGCCAATAGATTTTTCTTACGGGTTATCAAGCAGTCCCTTGGGTTGGATTTTAATTCCTATAAGTACGATGATTTCGGCATATATCATTATTAAATTATTAATTGTTGTATTTGTGAATAAAGACTGGATAGAAAGACACTTTATTGCCATTTGGGCTGCCCTAACCATTATGTTAGGAGCAATCCAGTCAATCTCGTTTTATCATCATATAAAGCACCATGTGAGATGAATGCTTTTTTTACATCGCGTGTTCTGGCGACATCAAGCTGTTTTTTACTGCTATCCCTTCTTTGTATTTATGCAAAAGGCGGAGAGGTTCTTGCGGCAGGGCCGGCCCCGCTGATGGTAAGGAAGGGGCTGTCTCTTAATAAGGCAGTGCATCAAGGAGATCGTATTAAGGGAAGGGTCCTGCTTGTTTCAGGGGCAGGCTCCAATATGGGAAATCTGGCAAGACCTGCAAAAATATCTTACAAGAAAAGGTTACGATGTATGGATGCCGGATTTTGCCGATGGGGACAAATGGAGCTTTGATGAATTCGTGAAAGAGGGTATTCCGGCAATGCTGGCGCAGATTCCGGGAAGACCCCACTGGGTTGGATATGATGCGGGCGGCCTGGCGCTCCTTGCATTTCTTTCAGGCAATCCGGTGAAGGCGCCGCTTGGAAGGGGAATCTGCATTGCGTGCCCAATCAAGCCTGAGATCCCCAACAAGGCCGTAAAAGAGGCACTTGATGCCCAGCGCTCCAATCCAAGGTCGCCTGCATTGAGCGAAAGCCTCATCACTCTTCTCCTTGCAAACGATGGGCTGGAAGAGTCCCAGCTCCAGAGGTTCCTCTCAAATGGCAGGAGCGAGACAATGCTTCAGGATGCTGTCCGATGGTATGAGAAGGGCTGCTGGTGCTCATCTGATGGTTCCAAAAACTATGCAGATGGACTTTCCTCTGTGACTTCACCTGTCCTCTTCATATCAGGACAGATTGATACAGTAGTCCCTCCTTCGATGAGCTTTCCGGGTGTTTCAGCGATCTCTTCCAGGGAAAAGTTCTTTCATGTATTTGGCAGGATCAACGGATACTCCAGGGAGTATGGCCATCTCGGGCTTGTCCTCGGGAAGGGCGCCTTAACAGAAATATTCCCGGTAATACACCAGTGGATAGAGAAGGGCTCTGTGAAACGCGCCTGGCAGGAAGAAATCCCCTTCTGAAATAAATAGGCGCTGTCCCTATTTAAAGGGCTCTTAGAATAAAAGATTCGAGCTCGGACTTTGGGGCAGCGCCAATGAGCTGCTCGTAGACCCTTCCATTCTTGAAAATGAGAAGGGCAGGGATGCTCATGACGCTGTATTTGGAAGTAGTGCTCTGGTTCTCTTCCACATTGAGCTTGGCGAACTTCATTTTTCCCGCATATATTTTGGAAAGCTCTTCTACGATTGGAGCAATAGCCCGGCATGGGGCGCACCACGATGCCCAAAAGTCCACAAGCGCGGGCTTGACTGATTTCAGGATCTCTTCCTCAAAGTTCTGATCGTTGACCTCAGGAATGTTTCCCGCCATGTTCTTTCAGCTTATTCCCCTTATGTCAGATTTGTCAATGTTTGATCCTCTTGGAACCTTGATGCAGCGCTGCCCCTGCCCAAGTGCTTTCAGGAGCACAGAGCATTTCTTTTTTAAAACAGGATGGACGAAGTCAGGGGCGATCTCAAGGAGCGGTTGGAGAACGAAACGTCTCCTGTGAGCCTCGGGATGCGGGATTACAAGCTGCGAGCTGTCCACGAACTGGTCGTTGAAGAACAGGATGTCGAGGTCAATAATCCTGGGCATCCATTTCCTGTCACTTGTCCTTCCCATCTTTTTCTCTATCTTATGGAGTTCCTTAAGGAGCTCTTCGGGCGTCAGGGATGTATCTATGCTCACGACGCAGTTGATAAACCAGGGCTGATCTTTTACGCCCAGAGGCTCGGTTTCATACAGGGACGATTTTGATAGGAGCCGCGCACACTGGATTTCCGATACGGCATCAATGGCTTTACGGCAGTTTTCTTCCCTCTTGCCCAGGTTTGATCCGATCCCTATATAGACGCGGGAGAATCCCTGCATTTGTCTATTGGGTTTCGAGGGCCTTAACGATCCTCTCCGAGGCCTCGCGCAGTCTTTCCTCCTCTATAGTCAGCGACATCCTCACATATCCTTCCCCTGCCTTGCCGAATCCGACCCCTGGAGTTACAACAATACCGGCCTTCTCCAGGAGAAACGAGGAAAATTTAATAGAGTTAAAGTTCTTGGGAACGGGGACCCATACATAGAATGTGGCTTCCGGAATGACGGGGTCCAGTCCTGCCATCCTTAGGCCGGCGATCAAAACATCCCTTCTTTTCCTGTATAGGGCTCTCATTTCCTCTGTGCATGTCTGGTCTGCCCTCAGGGCACATATGGCCGCCCACTGGACCACCTGGAACACACCCGAATCAATGTTCGTCTTCACCTTGCCCAGGCCTGCGATGACCCCCGGATGCCCGATGGCAAACCCTATCCTCCATCCTGTCATGTTGTAGGTCTTTGACAGCGAATGAAATTCTATCCCGACATCCCGTGCTCCATCTGCCTGGAGAAAGCTCGCAGGGCTTTTTCCGTCAAGATACAACTCGCTATATGCAGCGTCGTGAGCCACGATGATCCCGTGCTTTTTTGCAAACCTCACTGCATCCTTGAAAAATGCGATGTCTGCACATGCGGATGTGGGGTTGTTCGGGTAGTTTATGAAAAGGAGCTTTGTCCTTTCAAGTGTCTTCCTTGGGATGGAGCCCAGGTCGGGAAGAAACCCGTTTTCCCTACTGAGCGGCATGAAGGAGCAGCGCCCGCCGGCAAAGATCGTTCCTGCCTGATATACAGGGTAGGCTGGATCAGGGACAAGGGCATAGTCCCCCCTGTTTATGACGGCGAGGGGAAGGTGCGCAATCCCCTCCTTTGAACCAATCAAAGTGACGACCTCTTTCTCAGGGTCGAACCTCGGCCCGAACCTCTGCTCAAACCATTCGGCGGCTGCCTTTCTGAACTCATTCATCCCGGAATAGGAGGGATATGTGTGGTTCTTAGGATCAAGGGCAGATTCCCTGAGTGCCTCTATGATGTGGGGAGGGGTTGGTCTGTCAGGGTCGCCCACACCGAGGTCAATGACATCCGTTCCACTTCTCCGCGCCTCTGCCTTTTTACGGTCTATCTCTGCGAAAAGATAGGGAGGAAGCGCCTCAAGCCTGTCTGAAAAGTAAATTTTCATATTTGCTTTTCAAAATAGAATGTTATCAAGAGGTGGGGATAAAAACAATGCCATCTTGCATAATATAGTGGCTGGGGGCACAATCGGTATTGAGTTTTTATGAAAAAGAATATCCTCATTACAGGACGGCCAGGGGCTGGGAAAACAACCGCTGTGGAGAAAATCATGACAGCTTTGAAGGGGATTGCCTGGAAGGGGTTTATCACCCGTGAGATCAGGCAAAGGGCCGGCAGGATCGGTTTCGAGATCATCACCTCAGATGATCGCAGGGGGGTTCTTGCCCATGTGGAGCAGAAGGCTGGCCCCCGGGTAGGAAAATACAGGGTCAACATCCGCGATATAGAGACAATCGCCCTTCCTTCTATTATCCCTGAAAGCAGCACCCAATTGATCATCATAGATGAGATCGGCACGATGGAAATGCATTCCAGTGCCTTTAGGGAGGGGCTTAGCTTTGCCCTGAACTCCGAAGTCCCTATCCTTGCAACAATCAAGGAGAAGGGGGATAAGGAAATCGAGGCCATCAAGTCTCGCGGCGATGTCCTACTTATTAGTTTGTTTGCGGGCGCGAGAGAGGAGGGCGTGGAAAAGACCCTTACCACCCTGAGAACCCTCCTTTTTATTCGTTCCGGTTAAAGGATATCCTTTAATGGTCTCGCGCCATGACAGATTGCAACGATTTCGATGAATTCTCCTTTGATCCGATATACTATCCTGTAGCCCTCATAAAGTTTTTACCGCAGATTATCTTCACCGTATTCCGGAACAATTCTTCCAGACCTGGGGAATTTAGGGAGGGTTTCAATGAGCGCAATCACTCTCTTTGCAAACAACGCGGCATAATATTCAGAATCTCTGGCAATATAACTGCATATTTCTTCAAGGGTAGAAGCGGCCCGGGGTGACCACCTTATTTTGTAAGCCATTTAGACAGCCGCTTTGTGACCTCTTTATGGGGTATCCCTTTCCCTTCATCCAGCTCCCTTAGGCCAGAATCAACCTGCAACTTGAAATACAGCTCTGCAATGATGTCATCAATCGTCGCCTTTTCCGGGAGTCCTCTAATCATCTTGATAACCCGTTGTTTTACCCCTGGCTTCTTCATCACCCCCTGGGTTATTACTTATAGCACATTAAACAGCTTGTCACAATAAGCCGGGATAATTGCCTCAAGCCTGTCTAAAATGGAAATTTTCATATTTACCCTTCAAAATAAAATGTTATCAAGAGCAGGGGATAAAAACAATGTCATCTGGCACATTAATACTTGACGTATTTATAATTGTATTATATTTATTAATAGATGGGTAGGTTTCCCATAGTATTGGCAATTATCCTTATCCCTACCGTCTGTTTTGGACAGGAGCAAAAATCTGATCTTTTGAGCATCCCATTTGGGACGCCCTTTTCCGATGTTGCCATGAAAGTTAAGAAGGAATATGGCGACAGAGTAATACTATACGAAAACAATATAGCCATAGAAGAATACGATCTTAAGGGCATGAAAGTAGGTGTGTCCCTGCTTTTTGATAACAAGAAGAAGTTTATGGCGCTATTTTATAAGACAGCCGATAGAACAGCGGATCAATATGAGACCAACATAAAAATTGATGCATATATGCTGACTGGTATCTTCAGAAACAAATTCGGACAGGCTTTTAAGTGTAATGAGCCGACTATTAACAAAGTTATTTCTGAGGATGAAACTTATCCCATATGTGAATGGAAGAACGACAACTTGGTGATATATACGGCAATAAAGGTCTTTAGGTCCAAATTACATATCGTAGGCCTGATTGGCTCTAAGAAAATAATGGAGAAATTTAAGGCCCATTTGAAGGAAGAAAGAAAAAATAAGTAACAAGTCTTAGAAGTATCCTCCCACAACTTAATTTGACTTATTGTTACAGAACCCCTTAGATTGCTTCGTCGCTACATTCTCAGCCAGAGGCAGATCCGCCTCCGGCGGGCTCGCAATGACAAAGACTTTACCCCCCTAAAGGGGTTGACAGGATTAAAGGGGGGAGGTAAAATGGAAACTGGGGAAACTGATATAGTTTCCAGGGTATCATGGCCAAAAAAACATTAAAAAATAGCAACATTAGGAGGAGGATCCTGGAGGCTGCCCAGGAAAGGTTCTTCCGGGCCGGTTTCAGCAAGGTAACCACTGAGGAGATAGCCTCTGACCTCGGGATAAGCAAGAAGACCCTATACAGGGCATTCCCCTCAAAAGAAGCCCTGCTGAGGGGTGTAATGGAGATGACGATGAAAGAGACATCATTACATGTCCGCAGCCTCGCAAGTGACAATTCAATGGATTTTGTTGAAAAGCTCAGGGTGCTCCTCAATTTTCTCGGGACATTTCTCTCGGGGTTTAGAAGGCCCTTCCTGCAGGACATACAGAAGAACGCTCCTGAACTCTGGCGTGAGATAGAAAGATTCCGGCAGGAGCAGATACTGGCGAATTTCGGGATGCTGCTCAAGGAGGGGGCGCGGAAAGGTGCATTCCGAAGCGACATCTCCCCGCAGCTCCTCGTTCCAATGTATATCAACCTGGTGCAGACAATGATCAATCCTGAGTTTCTTGCCGGGCTTCCCTTTTCTGCATCGGATGTTTTCGAATCCATTATCCGAGTGAGTCTGGAGGGAATCCTCACCGATAGGGCAAGGGTTCGCTACCGGCTTGCTCAAAAAAGAACATGAAGAAACGACCCTTCAACATATTCCTTCTGCTATTTGCATGCGCCCTGGTTTCTTGCCACGGCAAGGGGCGGGAGCGTGACATCACCGCCTCGGGCACCATTGAGGCCACGGATGTAAATGTTGCCTCAAAGGTTGGCGGTCAAATCCTGGCTCTTGGAATCAGCGAAGGCAGCGCGGTGAAGGAGGGGGATGTAATCGCACTCCTTGATCATTCCACACTGGACCTTCAGCTCAGGCAGGCAAAGGCCGGTGTCCAGCTTGCCGAGGCCAATCTTGCAATAGCCGAGAAGGATTTCAAGAGGGCGCGTGAGCTTTTATCAAAGGGGAGCGCCACGCAGAAACAGAGGGATGACGCAGAGGCGCGGTTTGCGATTGGACAGGCCCAGCTTTCCCAGGCGAGGGCCGCAGCAGACCTCCTGGCAAAGGCGATATCCGACAGCACCATTGTGGCGCCGGTAAGCGGCATTGTCACACAAAAACCGGTGGAAGTTGGAGAGCTGGTAGCCCCCGGGACGACCGTGGCAACCATCTCCAGGCTCAACAGTGTTTATCTGGTAGTTTATGTGAGCGAGAAAGAACTCGGGAACATCGCTCTTGGACAGGAAGCAGAGGTGCGGACGGATACGGACCCAGACAGGGTTTATCCCGGAACGGTAATATATATCTCGCCCATTGCCGAGTTCACACCCAAAAACATCCAGACCAAGGAAGACAGGGTCAAGCTCGTCTTTGCAGTGAAGATAGAGATAACAAACACAGACGGCTCTCTCAAACCAGGCGTGCCTGCTGACGCAACTCTCCGTCCCCGCGAACCTGCCTCAAAGTAGAAGGGTTTCCTAATATGGCCGAGCCCATCATCGAGGTCCGCGCCCTGACAAAGGATTTCGAGGGCATCAAGGCTGTTGACAACCTGGATCTCACAATCCATAGGGGAGAGATGGTCGGGATCGTAGGACCTGACGGCGCAGGGAAGACAACTACGCTGCGCATGCTGTGCGGCGTCATAGAGCCGACCTCAGGCAGCGTGAGGATCCTGGGATACAACCTGCCTGCCGATCTGAACAAGCTGAAGAAACATATAGGTTATCTCTCTCAGAGGTTCAGCCTCTACGGCGACCTGTCAATTGACGAGAATATAGAATTTTTTGCCGAGATCCACGGAGTCAGGGATTATAAGGCAAGAAGGGAAGAGCTCCTCTCTTTCACGAGGCTCGCCCCATTCCGTTCCCGGATCGCCGAGAAACTCTCCGGCGGGATGAAACAGAAACTCGCGCTTGCCTGCGCACTGAGCCATACTCCGCAGCTTCTATTGCTTGATGAGCCGACAACCGGAGTGGACCCGGTGTCCAGAAGGGACTTCTGGAAGATACTCTCGACCCTGCGCGCTGAAGGAATCACGATTGTAATGACTACGCCCTATCTTGACGAGGCAGAAAGATGTTCCAGGGTTGGGCTTATGGATAAAGGGAGGATCATGGTAATGGACGAGCCGCATGCCCTAAAGGCCCTGATGAAGGGCACGGTGAACGAGATCGTATGCGGAGAGGTGAGGAGGGCCCTCGCCGTTGTCAAGGCCATGCCCGAAGTGGCTGAGGCCCAGGCATTCGGGGACAGGCTCAATATTGTAGTGCGCGACCAGGAGCGCGATGTCCCCAGGATCCGCACCCTGCTGCGAGAAAAAGGTATTGAGATTGCCCAATGGAGACCTGTCCCGCCCTCTCTTGAGAATGTTTTTATCTCCCTTGTCAGACAGTCTCCTCCTCAGGGAGGGAAAGTAGATCAATAGAACAAGGAGGCTCCCATGAATGCACAGTCAATCGTTATTGTCGGTTTCCTGACCTTGCTGGCATCATCAGGGTTTGCAAACGAGAAGATGGTCCTGAGCGTTGAAGATTGTGTCCGCATCGGCCTGGACAACAGCAAAATGCTCCATATCTCTAAGATGAAGAAGGAAGCTGCAGAGGCCAGGGCGTCGGAGGCATTTACCTACCGGCTGCCGACACTTACGCTTGGTGCGTCCTATATGCACATGAGCGAGGTCCCGCCCTTTGAGGTTACGATTTCCATACCGGCCATCGGGCTGGAGAAACGAATGAGCCTCTGGCCTTCGATCCAGGACAATTACAGTGCGAAGCTCAGCCTTCTGCAGCCCGTGTTTACCGGCTTTCGCCTCCAGAGCAGTGTGAGGGCTGCAGAGGACATGGCCGAGGCAGCGCAAAAGGATTATGAGCGGGAAAGGGCCGATACGGTTTTTTCAATCAGCAGCGCCTACTGGAACCTTTTCCGTGCCATTGAATCAAAAAAGGTCATCAGGGAAAGCCTGGATCTGGTCAATGCACACCTAAAGGACGCCCAGAACCTCCGCAGCCAGGGCATGGCCACGCGGAACGATGTCCTGAAGGTCCGGGTGCAGCTCTCCGAGGTCCAGTATCTGCTGATCCAGACAGAGAACGCCGAGCGCCTGGCAAGGACAGCTTTGAACAGCTTTATCGGCCTCCCGCTCGATACGGAGGTAGAGCCGTCCTCAAGACCCTCTGCCCCTGAGAAAAATCTTCCTACCATTGAATCGCTAACCGAGAAGGCGCTGAGGAATCGGCCTGAAACAGGTGCGGCAGAGGCGCGCATCAGGGCCAGTGAGGCGGGTTTGACCCTGGCCCGCTCAGCATGGTTCCCACAGCTTGCACTTACGGCAGAATACCTCTATTCGAGACCAAACCCCAGGATCATCCCTCCTAAGGACAGGTTTGATGACACCTGGGCCGCGGGAGTGGTTCTTACTTATGATATCTGGACATGGGGGAGGACAAGGCACCAAACAGCGCAGGCACGCGCCCAGCTCGAACAGGCAAGGGATGCACTTGGCCAGCTCAAGGATGCCGTCGTCCTTGAAATGACCCAGGTTTACCTCGATCTCGTCAACTCCCTGGAGAAGATTGAGGTGACCGAGGAGGGAGTGAAACAGGCGAAAGAAAGCTACAGGATAACGAAGGAGGGCTACACAAACGGCGTAATTCGAAACTCCGAATTACAGGACGCAGAGGTAGCTCTTATGCGCGCCCGCCTCAATTACACGCAGGCCTTGGTGGATTTTGAGGTGTCAAGGGCGCGGCTCAGGAAAGCAGTGGGCGAGGAGACTTTTAATCCCGCTGTCCAATGATTGAGAGAGAACATGGCCGATTACGCCATTGAAACCATAAACCTGACAAAAACCTTCGGCGACTTCACGGCAGTGGACAATGTGAACTTCACCATGCCCAGAGGGCAGATCTACGGCTTCCTTGGGGCAAATGGGTCCGGGAAGACCACCACGATCAGGATGCTGTGCGGCATCCTTGCGCCTACATCAGGCACGGCCAGGGTTGCAGGATATGACATCAACTCCCAGCCGGATGCTATCAAGGAAAATATCGGCTACATGTCACAAAAATTCTCCCTTTACGAAGACCTGACGGTCAGGGAGAACATCACTTTCTTCGGAGGGGTCTATGGCCTCTCCGAGCAGAGGATTTTGGAGCGAATGGACTGGGCCCTGGAACTGGCCGGGCTGAAGGGGAGGGAGGACAGCCTCACACGCGAGCTCGCCGGCGGATGGAAGCAGCGCCTGGCCCTGGCCTGCGCAGTCCTTCACGAGCCGCGCATAGTCTTCCTGGACGAACCTACAGCAGGGGTTGACCCTGTTTCCCGCAGGAATTTCTGGGAGCTTATCCACCAGCTCTCGGACAGCGGTGTGGCCGTGCTTGTTACGACCCATTACCTGGACGAGGCCGAATACTGCAATGTCATCCTGCTCATTCATGCAGGCAGGCTAATTGCCAAAGGAAGCCCCGCGGAGCTCAAGGCCCAGCATATCCGAAACCCCATACTGGAGGTGGAGTGCGACAGGGTCATAGACGCAATGAGTGTCCTCCAGAAGCAAGCCTGGGTTCATGAGACATCTGTTTTCGGCACATACCTGCATGTGAGCGTTGATGACGAAAGCGAGGCACGAAGGCGATTGACGCAAATCCTCGGAGAGAAAGGAATTCATGCGCAGCGCATTGAAAGGATCGTTCCCTCACTTGAGGATGTCTTCATTCATCTTATAGAGGAAGCGCCCGGCACCGAAGAGAAAAAGGTAAAGGCATGACTGCATTAAGGCCAATCATCATCAAGGAATTCCGTCAGGTTGCCAGGGACCGCCGCACCCTCGGCACCTTCCTTTTCATGCCGGCCTTCATGCTTGTCATGTTTGGCTATGCGCTGAACTTTGATGTGAAACACCTTCCTTTGACAGTGCTCGATCAGGACCGAACACTCGCAAGCCGCGCCCTGCTCGAGCATTTCAAGCATTCGGAATATTTCGATATCAAAGACGGCCTTTCAAATTCCAATGAAGTTGACACATTCGCGCTCGAGAAAGAAGGAGGGGTTGCCCTGGTCATACCGCCCGGCTTCGGCGGCCGTCTCCTGGCAGGAAAGGACAATCCCATCCAGGTCATCATAGACGGCTCAAACGCAACAACTGCCTCTGCCGCTGTAGGCTACATCAATGCAATCCTCCTGGACTATTCAAAGGAGATCCTTTCTAAAGCAATGATGCGGGCAGGCAGGCCTGCCCCTTCTTTTCCAATAGATGTCCGCCCCCGCGTCTGGTACAACCCCGAGCTAAGAAGCGCATTTTTCCTCGTGCCCGGCCTCATTGCATTCATCATGCTGATCGCTTCTGTTGTTTCAACCGCCCTCTCCATTGTCAGGGAAAAAGAACGCGGGACAATGGAGCAGATAGCTGTATCGCCCGTCACGCCTATGGGGTTAATCCTTGGCAAAATAATTCCGTATATTGTCATATCCCTCGGTGCTGCAGCAGCCACACTGCTGGCCGGTTATGTCCTCTTTGATGTCTCCGTTAGGGGAAGTCTGTGGCTACTTCTTCTTGTTACGATTCTGTTCCTGGTTGCAGGCCTGGGCATGGGGCTTTTCATCTCCACTATTGCGGACACACAGCAGGTGGCGTTTCAGGTTGCGGCCCTCGCAACTATGCTTCCGACATTTATCCTGTCGGGCTTTGTCTTCCCAATTAAAAATATGCCGCTGGTGATCCAGGCAGTGACATTCCTGGTTCCGGCCCGCTATTTTCTGGTTGCGCTGCGAGCCATCATCCTGAAGGGGGTAGGGATTGAGACATTTTGGGAGCAGTGCTTGTTCCTTGTGGCATTCGGCACCGTTATGATGGCAGTTAGCTCCTTCAGGCTGGCGAGGAGGACATGAGGACAATCCTCCACATCATATTGAAGGAATTCATCCAGCTTCGCCGCGACCGCAAGATGTTTCCGATCATCTTTTTGGCCCCGGTGATCCAGCTTGTCCTCCTTGGATATGCAGCCAACATGGATGTTGCCACGGTCTCAACCGTTGTCTGTGATATGGACAGGACTCAGGCAAGCCGCACCTTTCTTTCAACATTCGCCCAGTCCGACATATTCACTCTGGATTACGATGTTGAGGGACTTCGCGGAATCGATCCGATCATTGACAACGGACTCGCCTCAATGGCCATTGTTGTCCCAAGGGGTTTCGGTTCCCGGCTCCTCTCTGGACGGCCGGCCCAGGTCCAGGTCATTGCTGACGGCACCGATACCATTACTGCAACATTGGGGCTGAACTCGGCCGTGTTCCTCGGTTTCAACTATTCTCGCGGAATCATCCTCAAATCATTGGAGCGGCTCAGGGCCACCGGCATCAGCCCTGCAAGCGTGGATCCACGCCTGAGGGTCTGGTTTAACCCGGAATTGAAGAGCCGCAAGTTCATGATTCCCGGCGTCCTGGGACTTCTACTAATGGTAATCACGCTGATGTTGACATCGTTGGCCGTGGTTAAGGAGAAGGAGATCGGCACCCTTGAGCAGCTCATTGTGACACCGATCAGGCCATATCAGCTTACCATTGGAAAGCTGGCCCCCTTTGCCATTCTCGGTATGATAGATGTTTTCATTGTGATCCTTGTGGCAACCTTCTGGTTTGACATCCCGGTGAAGGGGAGCATCTTGCTTCTCTTTGTCCTGTGCGGGGTTTACCTGATGACAACGCTTGGCCTTGGCCTTTTTGTCTCCACCATCTCCAGGACACAGCAGCAGGCCATGCTCACTGCGATCTTCTTCGTTATGATGCCCATGATAATCATCAGCGGGTTTGTTTTCCCGATAGAGAACATGCCCCTGCCGATACAAACCCTGACCTACCTTTTGCCGCCGAGGTATTTCTTCGTGATAATCCGCGGGATATTTCTGAAGGGAGTAGGTATTGCCGAGCTGTGGGATGAGGTCCTGCCATTGATCCTGTTTGGAACAGGCATCCTCTTCCTGAGCATCATGAGGTTCCAGAAGCGCCTGACATAGTTGACAAAATATCAACAATTGATTATATTATATATCGTAACGAAACCGATGAGGTTATAGTATTTGAAAGATATATCAAAGCCGTTAAGGCCTCCGAAAGCCAAGACCCTTATGCAAAAGGTTCTGGCCAGCGGCAGTGTCCGATGGGGCACACACGCTGAAGAGGAAATGAAGAAAGACAATCTGGAAAAGGGCGATGTCCTCAATGTCCTGCGTGGCGGCATTGTTTGTGAGCCTGAGTGGGAGAGCGGCGAGTGGAGATACCGTGTTGAAACCCCCAGGATATGTGTTGTCGTTGCTTTTCGTTCTGAGAATATTCTTAGGATTGTAACAGCATGGAGGAAAAAAATATGAGCAAGAAAGTTATTGACAATAGGTGCGGAGCATGCAGGACGGAGATGGCAGGAGCCAGGGAAAATGTCAGGTATGAATGCGGGATAGATGGGGTAACGCTTGTCAATGTCATGGTGTATCGGTGCCCGAACTGTGGAGAGAGGGAAATAGAGATCCCTTATATTGAGAAGCTGCATAGGGCCATCGCGCTGGATCTGGCGCGCCAGCCCGGCCGCCTTGGCCCGAAAGAGATACGGTTCCTGCGGACCTATCTTGGTCTCTCCAGCGGCGATTTTGCAAGGAAGATAGGCGTTGATAAGGCTACTGTATCGCGTTATGAGCGTATTGACAGCCCCATTCCCATGGGGCCTCAGACTGAGCGCCTCCTGAGACTGATGGTTATGTCTGAAAAACCAGTAGAAGAGTATCCTATTGAGAGAGTCACGAAGCAGAAACCGAAACATGCACAGATGAGACTGGAAGCAGACAAAAAGGGATGGCATGTTGCCCGTGCTGCCTGATTGATAAGAACTTTCCGGGACCAACAACTACAACCTTCTCTCCGAAGAACTACTCTTTCAGCTCCGAAAATGGTTGGCCAAGTTTGCTTGAAAAGGGGCGGATTCCCGATATGCTTGACAGAACGGGCCGCAAAGAGTGTAGGATGATCTCAGGAAATCCACCACAGGAGGGACAATGAAATACTTTGCCTTTTATGCAGGAGCAGCAGCCTTGTTTGTTCTGATGTCACCATCTTCAACACATGCAATATTTATTGGGCCGGAGTTTACCATCTCCACGGCAGCGGGCTCCCAATCTTACCCTATTATCACCTATGACCCTGTGGCCAAGCGGTTCTTTGTGATCTGGGCGGATTCCCGGAGTGGGTCTGCAGATATCTACGGCCAGCTCGTCAGTCCGACCGGCTCTCTCATAGGAGGAGACTTCTCTGTCTCTGTAGCAGCGTCCAACCAGTACAGGCCTTCCCTTGCCTATGATGCTGTGACCCAGCAGTTCCTCGTGGCCTGGGATGACGACCGGAGCGGGGATTTCCGCGACATCTATGGTCAGCTCATAAGCTCGACCGGAACGCTCATAGGAGGGGAATTCACAATCTGCACAGAAAATATGTACCAATATCTCCCTTCTGTGGCCTATGATCCTGTGTCTCAACATTTCCTCGTGGTCTGGGAAGACTACAGGAGCTTCTCATCCTATGACATCTACGGCCAGCTTATAAGCACCACCGGAGCACCCATAGGAGGAAACTTCCCTATCTCTGCAGGAGCGGGAGAACAAAGGTTTCCTTTTGTGGCCTATGACCCTGTGTCCCAGCGCTTCCTTGTAGCCTGGTTAGGCAGGTCTATTAACTACGGTCAGTTCCTCGGTCCGACCGGAACGCTCATAGGAGAAGACTTCTCCATCTCCACGAAAGCGGCCGACCAACATGGACCTTCCATTGCCTATGGCACTATGGCCCAACGGTTCCTCGTGCTCTGGGAAGATAACCGGTTCATGAGTGGGACATCCATTGACATCTATGGCCAACTTGTCAGCCAGACTGGCACGCTCATAGGAAGGGAGAGCCACATCTCCTGGGCAGCGAATGTCCAGGAGCAGCCTTCTGTGGCTTATGACCCTGTGTCCCAGCGTTTTCTCGCGGCCTGGCAAGACAACAGGAGTGGGGCTTCCAATGATATCTACGGGAGGCATGTTAAAGAGGGCGGTATTACCACAGGCGAGCTTCCAAGCGGGACCACCAATGTCCCTTACGCAGCACAGCTCCAGGCCGAAAAGGGGGCACTGCCCTATTCTTGGATCCTGACATCAGGGACCTTGCCAACGGGCCTGACTCTCACTGCCACAACCGGTGAAATCAGCGGCACACCAATCAGCTCCGGTGTCTATCCCTTGGGGATCCAAGTCACAGAAGCCGAAGGTTTCACAGATATTGCGAACATGGACCTCCTCATTGGAGAAAAACCTCCGCCGAGCGGAAAGAAGGGATGCGGCTGCACACTAGCTCCTGACTCCTCTTCTCTGATCGTATCTTCCATCTTCCTATCGCTGCTCCCTATGTTCTATGCTTTTTGGAGAAGAAGATGAGGAGCACAATTTCTATTTGAACAGTATCCTTGAAGCAAGTCTGCTCTTTGCTTGAACATTAAAAGTTTACAAATTATCCTGAACGCACAAGGGAGGGGCGGATGAAGTCAATAATTCCATCTTCAATCTCAAGGATAATCATCCTTGTCGGCATAACTGGAGCCATAATGGCTGGTTGCGCGCTCCTCAAGGTCCAGTTCAGGCACTCGGTTGACAGGCAAGAGGGGACAATGGCCATGGAGGGGCTTTCCGAGGAGGTCATAGTCAGGCGAGACGACCTGGGCATTCCCTACATAGAGGCGAAGAACGAGGACGACCTGAGCCTGGCAAGCGGCTATGCAATGGCCTCGGACCGCCTCTGGCAGATGACAATAATGAAAATGGCTGCCCAGGGCCGACTGTCAGAGTTGCTGGGAAAGGACATGCTTCCGGTTGACATCTACCTCAGGACGCTCGGGATCAAAAGCGCGGCTGAACACATTTATGAAGTCATGACCCCTGAGCTCAGGACCCCCTCCATAAAGTTCGCAGAGGGTGTGAACGCTTATATTTCTGCACACCGGAACAAACTGCCCATGGAGTTTGTCCTTGCAGGCATCGATCCGCCACCATGGCAGCCCCAGGACTCAATCTATATCATCGGGATCGCAAATCTTGGCCTGTCGGACAACCTGAACGAGGAACTTGCATTCCTGGCCGCTGCAGAAAAAGTTGGGCTGGAAAAGGCTGTCTGGCTATTCCCGATCTATCCGGACGAGGACCTTGCATTTGAGGAGGCAAGGAAGCTCAAGGGCATTAATCTTTCAGGGGCGTCAAGCCTCTACGAGAAATGGGATGCGGCGCAGAGGACTATAGCCGGATTGGTTGGACGCGGCGGCCCGGCCTCGAACAACATGGCCATTGCCGGAACACGCACACAGTCAGGGTATCCCATCGTTGAAAATGACACCCACCTTGACCTTACCATCCCAAGCATGTGGATGATCATGCACCTCAAGTCCCCTCAATATGACGCTGCAGGGGTCATGTTCCCCGGAGTGCCCCTTGTGAACCTTGGATTCAACGGAAGGGTTGCATGGGGCGCGACAATGGTAATGGCTGACACACAGGATATTTTTCTTGAGAGACTGAGGACCGAGGACGGAAAGACCTGCTACGAGTATATGGGGAAGTGCGTGCCGGTTATTGAGCGAGAGGAGATATTCAACATCAATGGCTCGGCGCCTCAGACCCGGATCATCAAATCAACAATACACGGCCCACTCCTGAACGAGGCCCTGAAGGAAGTAACATCACCCATAGCATCGCCCATCGTGCCAGTGTCAACTTCATCTCCATACGGCCTTGCACTGCGATGGACAATGTCTGATGGAGATAAAGGGCCAACCGGCCTCTACTCAATTGGGATCGCAGGGAACATTAAGGAGGCCAGAAAGGCCTTTTCCTTCCTTGACATCATGTATCTCAACATGGTTTATGCCGACAAGGAAAGCATTGCCTGGCAGGCCACCGGGAATTATCCCAGGAGGAAAAAGGGACTAGGCCTCTTCCCATCCCCTGGATGGAACGGCGAGTATGACTGGGACGGGTATCTCCCATTCAGCGAGCAGCCATTTTCAATCAACCCGCATGAGGGCATCATTGTCACGGCCAACAACCGCACCATGCCAAAAGGCGTGTCCTCACGCTACGGCTCTGCATGGATCGGCCCTGATAGGGCTGAACGCATCCGGCAGCTCCTGGATGGGAAAACCAGTGTCACATACAGGGATGTGATGGAGATCCAGGCAGACCAGCGCTCACTCATGGCTGTGAAGGCGCAGAAGGTCCTGTTTGAAGGGAGGCTGGCCGAAGAGGTGGCAGCCAAAAGCAAGAAGGAGGCCCTGCTCGCCCTGGATTTAATCAACCCAAAATTATTTGATGCTGTGATGGGCCCGGGTTCGGCTTCGGCCGCGGTGATGGGCGCGTTCTTCCACTTTCTGACACGGAACATCTTTCTGGACGAGCTTGGACCTGAAGAAGGATCGATGTGGAGAGCATTCCTTCAAACCAACACGCTCTCATACAGCGCCCCTGAGGACTACCTTCTTGGACGGGATGAAAGCCCATTCTGGGACAATATTGAGACCCCGGAGAAAGAGACCAAGGCAGACATACTTGCCAAATCGCTCTACGACGCCTACAAACTTTGCGAGGAGCGTATGGGGCCTGAACCGGAGAAATGGCAGTGGGGTGTGCTTCATGCATATCGCTGGGTGAGCGACATCTCAAGGGAGGCGTCGTTCCTGAGCCCGGTCTTTGACAGGGGGCCTATTCCTGCCGGAGGAGACATGCACACGGTCAATATCGCTGGCTTTACCTGGGGAGAGGATTTCAATGTATGGCTTATACCGGCAATGAGGCTTGTTGTAGACTTCGGGCTTGAAGAGCCAGCGTTCCTCGTTGTCTCCTCCGGGCAGTCGGGTAACCCTGCCAGCGAGCACTACGACGACATGATCCCGATCTGGGTTGATGTCAAGAATCACCCGCTTCCCTTCAAGAGGGAGAACATCCTCAGTCAATACAAGCATGCCCTTGTCCTCAAGCCCAAGAGGTGAAGGAGACAACATCAATGAAGGGCAGGGTTGTGCTCATCACCGGCGCCACAAGCGGCATTGGCAAGGAGACAGCAATAGGCCTGGCGCGCATGGGAGCGACCCTTGTCCTCGTGGGCCGCGATCCAGAGAAGGCAAGGCAGGTTTCATCGGAGATCGCAGAGAAGACAGGGAACAGGGATGTCTTAATGCTCCTTGCAGACCTATCTTCAATGAAGGAGGTCAGGCGGCTTGCTGAAGAGGTTATAGAGAAAGTCCCGAGGCTTGATGTCCTCGTCAACAATGCGGGCGGGATCTTCATGAAGCGGCAGATCACTGCTGATGGCTATGAGATGACCTTTGCACTCAATCATCTATCGCCATTCCATCTCACGAATCTACTACTTGATCTCCTGAGAAAGAGCGTCCCGTCCCGCATCGTGACTGTTGCTTCTATGGGACATTTCATGGCGCACATTGATTTCAACGATCTAATGGGAGAGAAGAGATACGGGTGGATGAGGGCCTACAACCGGTCCAAGCTCGCAAATGTCCTGTTCACCTACGAACTGGCCCGAAGGCTCAAGGGCACAGGGGTCTTTGCGAACTGTTTGCATCCAGGCCCGGTTGCATCAAACTTCGGAAAAGGGCAGGGCTGGTTCGGGCTCCTTATGAAGATCGGAGCGCCATTCATCCTCCCCCCTGAGCAAGGGGCAAAGAACTCCATTTTCGTCGCCTCTTCACCGGAGGTGGAGGGGATCAGCGGGAAATATTTCTACAGGCTCCGGGCCTCGCGATCATCGCGTGAGTCATATGACGAAGAGGTGGCGACGAGGCTCTGGAAGATAAGCGAAGAATACACGGGATTAACGAACAGGTGACAGTTTCAATATAATTTATAAAAATGAATGAACCGGACAATAGAAGATCTGCATTGCTTGTCACCACGCTGAGCTCATTTCTGAATCCCTTTATGGGCTCTTCCATTAACATAGCCCTTCCGGCAATCGGGAAAGAGTTTGCGATGAATGCCTTTGTATTGAGCTGGGTGGCAGCTTCTTTTCTACTGGCATCGGCGATGTTTCTTGTCCCCTGCGGCCGTATCGCTGATATTTTCGGGAGGAAAAAAATTTTTATTTACGGCATTGTCTGTTACACGGCATCCTCATTTCTTGCTGCATTTTCCTTCTCGGCTGCCACGCTGATTTTCATGCGGGTCATCCAGGGGATAAGTGGGGCAATGGTTTTCAGCACTGCACTGGCAATCCTTATATCGGTGTTCCCTGTTGAGGAGAGGGGAAAGGTCATCGGGATAAATACTGCATCGGTCTATATCGGTCTTTCTCTCGGCCCGCCCCTGGGCGGATTCCTGACCGAGCAGTTTGGCTGGAGAAGCATTTTCCTTGCGAATGTTCCTCCCGGATTGATCGTTATATATGTAGCATTTTTTATGTTAAAGGGTGAATGGGCAGAAGCGAGGGGGGAGAAGTTTGATCTTATTGGCTCCGTTTTATACAGTGTTGCTTTGATAGCCTTGATGGCCGGAGTGTCGCTTCTGCCTTCAATAAATGGCTTATGGTTGATTGCTCTCGGCGTCCTTGGAATCGGGGCATTCGCGGGGTGGGAAATGAAAGTGGAAGATCCGGTTTTTGATGTCAATCTGTTCCGGAAAAATACGCTATTCGCTTTTTCCAACCTTGCAGCGCTCTTAAATCATAGCGCGACATTTGCCGTGACTTTTCTCCTGAGCCTCTACCTCCAATATGTAAAAGGATTCAGTCCTTGGTATGCGGGCGCGATATTGGTGTCACAGCCGATTGTCATGGCGATTTTCTCTCCTTTGAGCGGCAGGCTGTCGGACAGGATCGAGCCGCGTATCGTCGCCTCGGCCGGCATGGCCCTGACAGTTGTCGGGCTTGTCCTGTTTTCCTTGTTTGATATGGATACGAGTGTGTCCTTTATCCTGGCGAGCCTGGTTGTCAGCGGGTTTGGATTTGCCTTTTTTTCCTCGCCAAATACCAATGCAGTCATGAGCTCAATAGAGAAAAAGTATTATGGGGTCGCCTCGGCAACGCTGGGGACCATGCGGCTGACCGGGCAAATTTTCAGCATGGGGGTCGTCATGGTGATGTTTGCGATCTACATGGGAAAAGTCCAGATAGCGCCGGAGAACCATGTATTGTTTTTAAAGAGCGCGGAAACGGCATTTGAGGTCTTTGCCCTCCTTTGCTTTGGAGGCATATTTGCGTCTCTCGCGCGAAGCCGGGTTAGACAATGACGATGTTCCGGGCATTGAGCCATAGAAATTACCGCCTGTTTTTCATGGGACAGGGGGTCTCGCTTATAGGGACCTGGATGCAGAATGTAGCGGCAAGCTGGCTTGTCTATCGTATGACGCACTCTGCTTTTTTGCTTGGCTTTGTGGGTTTTTCCGCTCAGATACCTATTTTTCTCCTTGGTCCATTTGCCGGGGTCTTGAGCGACCGTTTGGACAGGCATCGCATCCTGGTTGTTACCCAAACACTGGCCATGATTCAGGCCGCGATCCTGGCAATTCTCACTCTGTCTGGCGTAATTGCCATCTGGCAAATAGTCATTCTCAGCGTCTTCCTTGGCATTATAAATGCCTTTGACGGCCCTGCCAGGCAGTCGTTCGTTGTGGACATGGTGGCGCGAAAGGAGGACCTGGGCAATGCCATTGCACTGAACTCTTTCATTGTGAACGGCGCAAGATTTGTCGGGCCCTCTATTGCAGGCATGATCATCGGGATCTGGAACGAAGGGGGATGTTTTCTAATCAATGCCTTGAGCTTCCCGGGGATCATCGCAGCATTGCTCGCAATGGACATCCATCGGGGTAGGTTGCACCGCCGCCCTTCGCACATTCTCCACGAATTGAAGATGGGGATTGAGTATGTCTTCAGTTCACCCCCTATTAAATACATCCTGCTTCTGCTCGCCCTTGTCAGCCTTGTTGGAATGCCCTATGCAACTCTGATGCCCATTTTTGCCAAGGAAATTCATCAAGGTGGGCCTTCCACATTGGGATTCCTCGTTACGGCAACAGGCTTGGGAGCGCTTTCAGGAGCAATATATCTTGCATCAAGGAAAACCGTTCTGGGGCTTGGGAGAATAATCGCCTTTTCCTCCGGCCTCTTTGGTCTTGCGGTTATTGTCTTTTCCTTCTCACGCTTTCTCTGGCTCTCTATACCGTTGCTGGTGGCTGCAGGGTTTGGAATCATTGTGCAGATGGCCTCCAGCAATACATTGATCCAGACCATAGTGGATGACGACAAGAGGGGCCGCGTGATGAGCTTATTTATAATGGCGTTTATCGGTGTTGCGCCGTTTGGCAGCCTGCTGGCCGGCAGTCTTGCAAGCGCAATCGGCGCGCCTTATACCCTGATAGTTGGCGGGGTTCTCTGTATTGCCGGATCTGCTGTGTTTGCTGTCCGGCTCCCTTACTTGAGGGTGCTGCTGCGCCCCATATATGCAAAGAAAGGAATCCTTCCCCCGGTTGTAGGGGAGAATTAATATTTCGTGTCAATTGTGTAGTCGCCCGATTTGTCGGGCAATTGTGATGTCCCATGAATGGGACAACTACAGTGCAATGGGTAGTCGCCCGATTTTCTATTGTAGTCGCCCGATTTATCGGGCAATTGTGATGTCCCATGAATGGGACAACTACAGTGCAATGGGTAGTCGCCCGATTTTCTATTGTAGTCGCCCGATTCATCGGGCAATGACTTATATTTTAGCGGTTTCTATTGCCGGCGCCTCCAGCCGCTCCATACCGGCACGCCATTTTCGTCCCTCAGCTTCAAGACCTGGTCTCCTTTTGTCACTTCAGCTGCAATGATGACCGGCTTTCCATCAAAGGTAATCCGTGAGCCCTTGACCTCTACCCTGTCCTGGCGCTCAATTTTGACATCCTGGCTGTCAATGAACCATGTCGGCCCAAGGTGAACGGAGATGCTCTCTTTGTCCGTTTTTACCAAAAGGTGCACGCCCTTGGACATTCCCTTCATGGGCGTTACCCTGGTTACACTGAGAACCTCTCCGTTTATGGTCTCTACGGTTTTTGGGTCATACATCCTGCAGTATTTGCCTCCCATTCCCCAACCACCGCTTCCTTTCCAGCCTCCGCCCCTCTGTGCAAGGGCTTCGGCGGCGAAGAACAGGGAAACCATGGCAATTGCTGCGATTAAAACTCTTATGATTTTCATATTGTCCTCCTTTTCTATGTCAAAATTATAGCATAAATGAAAGGAGTCTTGGGAACTACCATCTCCCGGTCCGGAGATAAGCTGCGTCGCAATCCCTTTTTCATCAGGTCTCATATTAGCTCTTAAATGTAGCAATCAAGAAGTCAGGCGAGCTTTAATTGATCGGTCGCAATCCCTTTTTCATCAGGTCTCATATTAGCTCGAAGATGAAAGATGATCCCGTAGAATATCTGGCTGAGGTCGCAATCCCTTTTTCATCAGGTCTCATATTAGCTCCGAGATCCGCAACTCACAACTTATGCCTGGGGACTTCGTCGCAATCCCTTTTTCATCAGGTCTCATATTAGCTCAGGAAGTAGAGGAAATTGAGGAGTCGAGTTTAATAGAGTCGCAATCCCTTTTTCATCAGGTCTCATATTAGCTCTGAAGGATGCGGTGAGGAATTAAGATTTGATTTAGTGGTCGCAATCCCTTTTTCATCAGGTCTCATATTAGCTCGGGCAAACAACACACAACACCAGCACACACAAGGAGAATATGTCGCAATCCCTTTTTCATCAGGTCTCATATTAGCTCAGCTTGATAATAAGCTCAAGGTAGTCCCTGAACATTGGTCGCAATCCCTTTTTCATCAGGTCTCATATTAGCTCGCCAAAAAAGGGGAGGAGGAAGAAATGATTATTGAAAGTCGCAATCCCTTTTTCATCAGGTCTCATATTAGCTCGCCGGGAGCTTCACGATCATGTCTGGCCTCATCTTCCGTCGCAATCCCTTTTTCATCAGGTCTCATATTAGCTCTCAGACTATCTGAACTATCGGTTAGTTCGCAAGCCGGATATGTCGCAATCCCTTTTTCATCAGGTCTCATATTAGCTCACAATGATGATAGAAATTAAGGTTATAAAAAACGGCGGGGTCGCAATCCCTTTTTCATCAGGTCTCATATTAGCTCCTGAGGCTGTGGCCAATCAGATTGCTGCTCTTTTTCAAGTCGCAATCCCTTTTTCATCAGGTCTCATATTAGCTCAATCATCCCGCCAGATTGGATAAACGACAAGTTAAGAGTCGCAATCCCTTTTTCATCAGGTCTCATATTAGCTCTCAGATGCCGAGCGGGAGCACAGGAGGGCCCTCGCCCTTGGGTCGCAATCCCTTTTTCATCAGGTCTCATATTAGCTCAGAATATGGTCATGATGGGAAGCATAGAGAAGAAACTTAGTCGCAATCCCTTTTTCATCAGGTCTCATATTAGCTCACATAACAGGGTATTTGAAATATTTTGTATTAGCAATGTCGCAATCCCTTTTTCATCAGGTCTCATATTAGCTCATGATATATTAACTCTCATTGACGCATTGAGACCACAGTCGCAATCCCTTTTTCATCAGGTCTCATATTAGCTCTTTAATGATAAGAAGAGAAGAAGATTATTAAAGCATTTTGGTCGCAATCCCTTTTTCATCAGGTCTCATATTAGCTCGTGGTTAGATTGGCAACGCCACCAGAAGCTGTGAGAAGGGAGTCGCAATCCCTTTTTCATCAGGTCTCATATTAGCTCTTACTACCCTGAAGGGCATGGTAGCCCACAAAGCAAAGTCGCAATCCCTTTTTCATCAGGTCTCATATTAGCTCGTTTTTATTCAGACAGCACAAGTTAATATGTTTAATGCGTCGCAATCCCTTTTTCATCAGGTCTCATATTAGCTCGGATCCTATGACCTTGACATGAAGTTAACGGATACTCTGTCGCAATCCCTTTTTCATCAGGTCTCATATTAGCTCTTGGGGATTCTGTAAAGGGGGTCTATATCGGGGCGTAGTCGCAATCCCTTTTTCATCAGGTCTCATATTAGCTCATGAAGACACTAAAAATTAAATGTGAAAGAGATGATATCGGTCGCAATCCCTTTTTCATCAGGTCTCATATTAGCTCGATTGCTTTGCGCTCTCCAAAGGAAGATAGTTTTGAAGCGTCGCAATCCCTTTTTCATCAGGTCTCATATTAGCTCCCGGAACCTTCTGGAACGATTGGAGAGGCTTGGCAAGGAAGGTCGCAATCCCTTTTTCATCAGGTCTCATATTAGCTCGCCACAAGGACTGAATATCATAGCGGCAGCGGCTTCGATGTCGCAATCCCTTTTTCATCAGGTCTCATATTAGCTCGGCAATCACTTGGACAAGCATATAAAGAAGAGGCCGAGCGTCGCAATCCCTTTTTCATCAGGTCTCATATTAGCTCCTCAAAATATTTCTTTTTGAGGGAATTGAGGTGGGTGAGGTCGCAATCCCTTTTTCATCAGGTCTCATATTAGCTCAGGGATGCGAAAAGTGCTTGAATTCCGCAACAAACTATGTCGCAATCCCTTTTTCATCAGGTCTCATATTAGCTCGTCATCTAATTTGGTCATGGTCTGATGAGAATGTTTCAGTCGCAATCCCTTTTTCATCAGGTCTCATATTAGCTCTGACACAGGAGAAAACAGATGTCACATAAGGGTCATTAGTCGCAATCCCTTTTTCATCAGGTCTCATATTAGCTCTGCATACCCTGTATCCCCAGAATAAAACATTGTTTCCTGACCCTTGAGTCATAAAGGCTCTTTTCTCCCCATAGATTCAATCCATCTGTCACCTCCCTTCATCGTAATTTTCATCATTTTTCCTTTTTTTATTGCACAATTAGCACTTTGTCATAATTTCTGGCTTTTTCAGCCCTCAGAGAGATTATGATTACACTATATACACATCCTTGTCTTTAGTAATCTCGCCGTGCCCTAAGATTGTGATTTCCCTCTCACACTGGGCGCATAATCGGTATATCCGAACCCTATCCTGAGAGGGCTCAATGATCTTCTCAATCCGGCTACGCATCTTCTTTACGACCTCATCTGGAAGAAGGCACTCAAAAACACTGTATTGCACACGGGTTCCGAAATCCTCCAGGGCCCTGGACAACTTGGTGCGGCGCTTGGTATCAGGAATGTCATATGAGACAATGAAGAACATGCTTTTTCACCTAGTAAAATAGAACGCCCGATAAGGCTCTCCTTTGCTTATTGTTCGAGCCATGGCCTCAGCCTGTTTCCTCAAGGACTTTCTAAAGCTTGACATCTCCCCGCTCTGGGCGTGATGGAACTCCTCATTGAGCCAGGACTCATAATGCTGGAAATATGTTTTCATCCCTGAAGGTTTGAGGGAAAACGCTCCTGTCTCCTCATCTTCCTGAAAATCCTCCTCTTTGAGAATACGCTTGTTCACAAGAGTAAGGGTCAGCCTGTCCACCACAGGCTGGCGAAATTCCTCAAGGATGTCCAATGCCAAAGAGGGGCGGCCATACTCCACTTGGTGGTAAAATCCCAGGTATGGGTCAAACCCCATGGCATTGAGAAGGGAGTGAAGCTCGTTGCCCACAAGGGTGTAGCCAAAAGAGAGGAGGGCATTGACGGGATCTGTGGCAGGACGCCGCCTTCGTCCAGGGAATTTCATCTCCGAGAGGATCATCTTCCCCAGGCCAGCAAAATATTCCCTGGAGGCCATCCCCTCCAATCCCCTCAATGAATCAAGTGTTGGGCGACCCTCAGCCTCCTTTACATATTCTTCCAGGCGCTCCGCCTCCCTCCGCAGATCAGCCTCAGGGTGATTGTAGAGGAACCTCCTGAGCACCTCCAGGCTATTCTGGATCTTCCCCTGGACAATGGCTCTGGACACCGTGAGGCAGAAGGCTGGGTCATGGGATTTCTCATACTGGGCCATTCTGAGGACGATGTTCTTGCTGTTGGGAGGGGTGAGGGCGCCCTTGAGCTTCCCATGCTGGGTGAGAAATGAACACTGGATGCCCTGCTCCAGCATCTCGGAGAGGGCCTGCGCCGTGACTTGGATGTTCCCGAAGATGAGGACAGCCTCAATCTTGAAGCACTCCACATCCAGGAGCACTTGATCATCCTTCTCCACAATCAGACGCTCTCCGGTCTTCTTCACCACCGACCCCTGCTCTGTCAGATAAACGAAGGCCATACGCTATCTCCTCCGCCTCTCAACAAATTCATGTGTTTCTTTCTTCTCTATGAGCCACGGAAACTGAAGGGTCTGACATCGTTGTAGAAAGTCAGGGATAGCCTCCCTTATTAGATTTACCACTTTTTCTTTCATGGCCTCACATGCCTCTCGGGAGACAGGCTTTGTGCCATGGGCAAGAATAGAATTGTTCCTATCCTTGAGAAGACCTTGAATGGTATCGTCGCCTATGAATCTCTGCCCAAGATTATTTCCTAAGTCTGCAAGAAGTTCATACGCCTTATGGAGACCCACTAATATCTTCCCAGATTTGTTATCTCGATCTTTTTCATACTTTTGTTGCGAGGAAGCAGGGATCTTTTCCAAAGGGACATCATCGGTTGAAATACCATGATGCTCCATCAATACCCACTGAGCAAACATTTCTGTCAGACGATAAAGCCTGGCAACAGCATCATCGTATTTTCCCTCTTTTAATCTCCTCTCTGAATTGTTGAAAACATCAGCAAGGGCATCCTCAGTGAGCTTCCTCTGGTCAAGAGCTATCCCTATAGCTGTAATCCTTTGGCTGATACCCTCCTCAAGCTTAAAAACCTCTAATTCTCTTGTCACCCAAGTGTCCATGATCTTCTCTTCCTCACTCCATACTTGGTCATACTCCCCACGAAATCGCCTATGGTCAAAGAGATCCCAGAAGCGGTAGGCTTTGGCAAGTCCTGTAAGAACCCCCCGCAATTGTTGCTCAGGAGGGGCCAGAAGATGAGGGTTTATTCCCTCGGACACCTGTATAGCTGAATCAAACCTCAGGTTGATCATCAGGCGACGCATTCCCTGTAGGTCCCTCAGAGCATAGACAGAAGAAGGAGGAATAATCAGGAATTTTTCTGAGCCGTTTACTACAACTCCATTTTTCCTCACCCCTGTGATATATTTCAAAGTTCCGCAGGAGTTATAGACAAGCGAAAGTACGGCTCCGCTGGACATAGCCTTCGTCCCACTCGTGAAATCCCCCACGACTTGCCCAGGTTCATATCCCATGAGAAAAAGACGGCGTAGACAGGTATTGACTTCCCTGAAAATCTCCTGAACATTCTCCCCGTCCGTCAAAGAGAGGATCATATATTGATCGGAAGAAATATTGAGACCCTGGGCCACTCTCTGTGCGAAAGGTATACTTTCCACCGTAGCCACAAGGACAAGGTAATCGGGACGGGAATCATCTATGGTTTTCTTAAGAGGTTTTACAATGTCTACATCGGGTCGTGTTCCTGTCCCCACAGTTACTATCATCGCCTTCTTCATGTGTTTTTCATCACTTTATGTGCAAAACTCATAATGTCCCTCGCCCTGCTCTTGATGACCATGATATTCTGCCAATTGACCTTCAAATACTGATGGATGATTTCGTTCCTGTGCTTGACAAGTGGGGCGACCTTTAGAGCAATGTCGCCCACGAATTCATGGCACGCAAGGATAGTGTCCTTGTATGTCTCTGGAATACGCCTGCGATGCTTCTTCAGGCACTCCTCGGCAATATCCACCATACAGAGAATGATGTCATTTATGGTTTTATCCAGAATGTTTCGGAGGTCTCTGTCGGCAAAATAGCGGTCTCTGTCAACCCCTCTGACCTTCTCCCGGAAATAGGTGATGGTCTCCTCCATGAAAGTCAGGAGTCTCTTCCTCCTGTTGTCAGGCACTTAATCTCCTCAGAAATCTTATCCCCTCTGTCTCATGGAGAACCCTGCGGCTTACCGAATACAGTGTCTCAATATCCGGGGGAACAAGATGAATGCCTTTCAATGCCTCCTGGACCACAAAAGGGGATTCCTCCTCGTCATCCAGCCTCAGAAGAGAGACAGGGGTCTCAGTGGCCATGAGAATTGCGTCTATAATATCTATTTCTTCTTTCTTGTCCCTGGCCTTGATGAAGACAGCCAGATCAATATCCGACCGTGAATGGGGCCTGCCCTGTGCATAAGAGCCAAAGAGCAGCGCAATCCACACCTTCCCCTCTCTCTTTAATCCTCTCAGGGTCTCCTTGAGAAGATATATCTCTCTTCTCCTGAACATAATGCTCAAATTCTTTGCTTTGGTACTTTGTATCATTTTTCGCCATGGGAAACTGCAATCCATCCAAGGGGATATTTCCCTTCCACAATATGCTTCGATTTTCCCCACCGTATGTTCGGATCCATAAATTTTTTGATAGTCATGGCATCAACTCCAGATCCCCATCCGATGCGAAGGAGAAAAAGCCCATCTGATTCTTCGCTAATTTTATTGTATATGGCTGCAATATCCTCACTTTTCCCATCAAAGAGCCTTTTCCTTTCATCATCAAGCACTCTCCGATAGAACTCGTTGCATGAGGAAAGGATGGTTTTCACATCCATGTCTCTCCTTCCCAGGGCTGACCCTGGGTGTTTAAGGTATCTATGGTCAATAGAAATCGTGAAAGAAATTGAAGGGGATCGTCCTTCTGATAAGGCTGACTCTGTGACCTCTCTGATCATTTGGATGTTCGTCTCGTTCAAACGGCCCTCTTTGAGGTTATAATTGGACACCTTCATAAAGCATGTGCTCCCATCAGGTAGTGACACATCCTCTACCCGAATCGCCCGGAAGATTTCCTTATCTATGTTTTGTTTATATTGTTCCCGTTGGTCCGCCTTCCTGGATGGTTTTATATCCAAGGCCTTCAATATTTCCGCTTCTACTTCCTTGGGTTTTCCAGGGACTTTAAGGCTTCGGATCTCCTCCGCCCATTTATTGAGGAGTGCAGTTCTAATGACTCCTTTCAGTGAAGAGCCCGGAATGTAAGGATGGTCACCACTTCGAATAAATGGGCAAAGAAGAAGCAGATTCTCAGGCTGGTCAAGTTTCTCTTCATATAATTTTCTGACCGTCTGGCTCACCCTTGCCCTCCACATGAACGGCATATGAGTGGAGAATCTATCTTTAATGAACCGGCGTATATCAATGAGCTGATCCCTTCCAGGGGAGCCGCCTCGGACAAAAGAAATATTTTTTTCTTCAGTAGGGGGAAGAGCGGAAATAAATGTTCCCAAGTCTATCCTATACAGTAAGTCATCACTAATGACATAATCCAATGGCTCAATATCTGTTCCATCCCCAATATGAATTGGGCTGAGAATTGTCCCTTGAAGGATGATTCTCTCCAGACCCATTTTTTCCATTATGAAAGCCTCACTGGCAATGGATACCCCAGTCCGTAGTGAATGACTTTTGGATAGGAATGATGCACGTTTTCCACAACTCGTCCGTAATGTTTTTTCACAAACATTACCTGAAAAGTGGCTCCCGGCTGAAGCATAATGATCGGCTGCTTAAAGACCTTTCCAGTAGAGGCAAATATTCCTCCCAGCTTTCCAAACTTCGTCAGGATCTCATAATGACCTTCTCTTGGATCGGTCGGGGATGGAACACTGTGGGAAAGGATCATAATTCCGTTAGGATTTTCCACACCTTTCAAGGAATATTCTTCCAGAGAACATGAAAACCTTCCCCTGCCGGACGAACTGTCAGCGCCGTATCCCATCTCTCCCACAAGTTTCCAGAGGATTCCCAGCTTTTCCTTTCCAAAGTAATCATCTTTCTGGAAAATGATGAAGGAAAAGCCCTGCTTATAGAATGTCACTTTTTTGGCAAAAAGCATCCCCTGGATGACAACATCTGATCTTCTGTTTTTTGCATTGTGCCATTCCTCCACCTCTTTCCACGATTCCTGAATATCTCCATCTGATGAGAGCAACTTTTCATAAAGATGGAAAGGAGAGAGGTTGGATTTCACCTCATTGAATAGTTTCTCGGAAATCCACGATATCTTTTTCAGCCTTTTTAGCGCTGCAACGAATTTGATTTCTCCTTCTATTGAGAAAAACTTCTCCTGCAATCGTTTGTTCTCCTCAACGGTCAAAGGCCCCAGCACAGGCCTCGGAAAATAACCATCCGGAAAGCCACTGGAGAGGAGACATATCTCCTGTTCATCTTTGAGAAATGTTAGAAATTCCGTTAGAGCTTTCTCCCCCTCAGAATATCGCAAGGCCCAACACAGATGGCCAAAAAGTGTGTCAGAATGTAACGGGGTAGAAAAAGGGGAGCGAGGGGTTATTGTAATTTTGTATTCCGTCATTTTTTTATGACCTGAGAGCGGTCCTGAATCTCAAGCGGTTTCCCCTTCTCATCTTTGACATTTAAAAATTTCACCTTTCCATATCCCCGCGTCCCTGAACCCCCCAGGGCATCCTGCTCCAGGAGCCAGAGGCCATGGAGGAGGAACGGAAGATCATCGTCGCCTTTTCTCCCATTGACCTCCAAGACCCTGAGGCTGATTGAGAAATCAAACTGGATTCCGGGGGGAATGCGCTCTTGTGTCCTGAGGCCACCACTTCCTGCTTTTCCTCGAAGCCTATCAATCCAGTTCTCTGTCTTTGTTTCTGCATAAAGGAGCCCCTTCTCTTCCCGCATCTTCTCCAGCTTTTTCCGAGATTCATCGGTGAGAAAGGCATCCCTGAATATGGATCTGCTGGGTCCTCGTTCAATGTTGTCCTCGGTTGATCCAAATATCCGACAAATAGGGCAGGTGATATCATTACACTTATGGACTTTCCCATCAGATTCCACCTTTCCAAGCTCCCACTCAAGAAGAGAACGGATCTTCCCCTTAAGCGATGAACCAGGAATATAAGGATAGTTCGTCAGTGGATCTCTGATGACCGGGTTGTCCATCCCACCGATCTCAATGGTGCTCGAAGAACCTCCTATTCGCAATCCCGTCTTAACTTCAAGAATGCCGCTTATAGTTTTATATTCTATTGACATGATTCACCTCTTGTCTATGACCTAAGATCAGCCAAGCCCACCACCGCCTCAAAAAAGAGGCAGAAATCCTTGAAGTCATCTTTGGTCTTAATGGCATCAACACATTTATTGATGAATTCGACAAAACTCTCAGGGACTTTTGCTTGTGGTCTTGTTCTCGCATAGGCGACCTTGGCTTTGAGCATGCCAATGAGGGCTTCGTTTTTTCTGAACCCATCTTCCTTCTCGGACTCGATTTTTGCCTCCAGTGCCTTCACTTCGTTATAGAACCTCCTCATCTGATGCATGGTGAGGGCCTTATCACCCCCCCCTGGATGTTCGAAGGCTTCAGCATATTTTTTAGCCTCTGTCGTCAAAAGCTCCCTTCTGAGGATATCATTTTCTCTGAATCTTATTGGTGGAAGAGGGCTGCTGGTTTGGGACCCTCTGGGTGATTGACCCCCCTTCCCACTGCTATACTTTTTCGCTCCCTGATCCATCGGTGACATTTTATTCCTCCTTTCCTTTCCTCTCCTTTCCCCTGTGCTTATAAAGTGCCCAGAACACAGGTATCGTGAGGTTTGCCATCAAAGGCTCATCTATATTTCCAACAACATAGAGGCGTTGTAATTGATCAATGATATCCCTATTGATGATATTTCCATTCTTGTCTTTCTTTTCAATATTTCTTCTCACATCATAGGCCATGAGGGAGTGGAACTTGAGGCCTTCTATTTTGCCCCGTTTGCTATCTAAAAAGAGCTTGTGATACATCAGGAGCCGATAGAGAAAGGCGCTGTTAATATCTCCATTGTCCATTGCCAAGTTCAAAAAATCTTTGAACTCAACAAGTATATTGCTCTGCTTCCATTCGATGGTTGTATTAAACAATGAGAGGCGATCCCTCCCTTTATTTTTGGCATCTTCTAATCTTATTTCTGCTTCTCCCACAGCTCTTGGAACAGGGGTCTTCGGCCTCATCAATGATATACCAATGGACAGAGTAATATTGGGATTGGCGCCTGTAAATCGCATGAATCGATCCCTCACATCTCGAGAAAATTCGACACCCTCCTCCCAAGGAGCAATCAGAAAAAAATCATCACCACCAGCATAGACGATATAGGTATAGCCTTTCTCTTCTCTTATTTTTTCTGGAACCCATCCGGAGAAGAAACAATGTATCATTCGGGAGATGCTGGCAAATCGAGAGATCGAAAGGGAGTCCCCCAATCCCCTGCTGAATATGAGCCCAAGATAATCAACATCCCCCTTGATAACAGCGAGGTGATCCACCCCGTCATTGTTCTTCTTCAGCGTTGTTGTAGCGATGCATTGGAAGGAAAGGGCTCCACTCCGTATAGCTTTTCTTTCGTCCAGGGTGCATGGCGATTGACAGAACTCACAGAGCGCAGTGCATCCTACTTTGATTTTTTGATGATCATGATCACATAAAAGCCCTTTGTCGGGCCGGGGGGTATAATTCGCTATAAACCGCCGGATATGCCCGGGGTTCTCGCCACTATCATCGTGACCAATCCTTTCCAAAAGAAAATAGGACTCTGGGGACTCTATCCTCTTCATGAGGGATACACTGATCCCAGAAATTTCCATATCCGCTTCTTTGTCAGCACCAAAACCGATCCATTTGGCCGATGGGAGCTTTCCCCCTACTATCTGGGCCTTATCGCAAAGGTCGCAGAGATTTTCCTCGGGTTCCCCAGGAGATATCTTTCCAGCAGGGTATGTTCCGCAAAAAGAGCACGGCCCATTCTCAGACAATTTCTTTGAAATATTTTTTAGATGTGTTAAGTCAGATGAATAGATGATATTTTGAACTCGCCTGAGCTTCGCTTCACCTAACGCTTGTTCCAATCCATGAAGTTTTTCTCCTAAACGAGGGGGTTCGAAATCATTTCCCGACAGTGCCACAGAATAATCTACCTGCATGGTCACCCTTCCCAGGAAGGTTTCATAGAACCATCTTTCTATCTCCTCTGTCAATTTTTCAACAACTGTTTTTACCCAGTCCGTCTTTGGTGCAAGGATTACGAACCGACCTCCGGCATTTATCACCCTGCACGAAAGGGGCAGATGTAACCCCTGGAGATATTTTAGAGAAACTGCGTCAGAGATAAGCCCAAGGAGAAATGAGCGCCCCCGAAGTGTCTTGCTGAGCCTTCTTGGGTTGTTATCGTGGATATCGAAGATATACTTTTGTATCCCGCTGACATCACCGCCCAATAAGATAAATTTGTCAAGTTTGTCATCTTTGATCTTATTCTCGCCGAAATCGGGGTAATGGCATTGATACAGACAGGCTGCGATGGCAGATGTCGTTGAAAGATGGTCAAATAGGGAGACATCAGAATATTCCTGAGTGGTATCGCTTGGAACACACCACAGATATTCTTCCAACAAAGAAAGCAGGCCATGGAAAAGGTGCTCAAAAGTCGCCGGATGTAACAAGGAGAAAGATTTTCCAAATTCCTCAATAAGATCATTATATTCTCTCTTGTCTTTCTCCAGTATCTCTTTATATTCAGGGAAGATATATAAGGGGTTGAGTTTCGTAAGCTCGTGATAGTAATGAGGAGGCTTGCCCCTCCCGATGTCTACCCTACTAAAGATGCTCATGAGTCGAGCGCTGCGAAAATCATCTGTTGATCTTTCTTCATCAAGGCGTTCCTTTGAGGAATAGTTATCTGCCCTGCTGACAATATATGCCAATGCCCTCGTGTGATCGTCTCCGATCGCTTGCACCTGGAGATCCTCAGGCATTTGAGGATGTTCATGATGCCTCTGGCAGAGGATCTTCACAAGATCAATATCTACATATTGTGGTCCAACAATCTTCTTGAATGCATCTTGATTGACGAAGTCAGCCGAAAAATATGGATGTTTTCTCTGCACTCCCCGTGCCCTGTTTAAAAACTTCCCGACATCATGAAGGAGGGAGGCAAGGATAACCGATTGATATTCTTTCTTATCTAATCTTTGTTCCATTAGGTCTTCCATACGACGGATTGAAAATTGTGGCCGCAGTAGTACTGAAGTTCAACTTCCCATGGCGTGCTCATTGTTCCTCTCTTCTCTTGAGCTGGTAATGGCCGAGGCCGAAACTGGTGCCCTTGCCCACATGGACATACTGGCCCAGGGTGAGGAAGGGGAGGAACTCAGTCAAATCCCCTTCATAGGTGACGGTTCCCATAAATCCGCCCATCTTCATCCTGATCCCTTGCCTGGAGGAGTAGCGTTCCCAGTCAACCCATTGAAAGTCATGCTCTGTCATCTTAACACCTTCCGCCCTTCTGATCAGGGCCTTGAAGTCTATCGCGAATTCTTCGCCACAATGAAAATAGGATAGTATTGAGAGGCGGCGGAGGAGGTTCCTTATAATGATATGGAACTCCGGCTCTCCGGTCAACTTTTCAATATATTTCAGCCTGGTCGGTGTAAGGAATGTGAGACGGATACCCTGCACAATTGTAGAAGCATGAGGGAGAATGTCCCCGAGGGTCAATGGTGGGGAATATTTGAGGATTTTTGTGTCCTCATCGTAGAGGACACCATGGCCATTGAGGACACGAGAAAAAGAGAAGGCGCCCCTGTCTTTTCCCAGGCCTCTCTCTCCCATCCTCTCAAAGGCATAGATGAAGTAGGGTAGATAGGGAAGGGCCTTTCCTATGAGGGTTAGGCCAAAGGAGAGGCTCTCCCCTGGGCTGTAGGCGGTTTTCTCCCCCAATGGAGGGCAGAGGACAAAGGGGTGAGGGGCATGAGTGTATTTTGTCATCAATGAGGCGCCCCCAGGCAGGGGCGTCTCAAAGACATACATATAGACGCAGGTTCCCCTCACCAGGCAGGTCGAGCACTCCCTGTCCCTTTTGATGCAGACCACACTTTTGAAGGCGTGGCCAAAGGCCCCCCTGAGGGTTGAGCCCTTGTAGGGCGGGAGGGAGAGTGTCTCCTTGGCCCGAAGCTCAAAGGTGAATCTGGAAAAAGTGAATTTGTCCAAAGCGTTGCTCATGATCATCCTATCCCTTATTCTATAACATCATGGGGGATTATCAGCAAAATAAAAATATTCCGGAGGATAGGAATATTCCGGTTCATAGCAGCCTCACCTGGGTTTTGCACAGGCGGAGTCCGTAACGCATCGCCCCTTTATCCCATATCCGCTCGGCAGGATTGACTGAATATCTCTGGACAAGAACTGGATTCCCATAAAAGGCCTTGCGAATACGATCCTTAATCTCCGAGAATGTGCTCCGGAGATTGAAGTCATCCAGGACAGGCCCTGCGGCCATGAACTTTCCCCCAGTATGTCTGTAGATCTCATGGATTTCATCCTTGTGCTTCTGGATATCGTAAATGGTCTCGAAGCAGTCGGTACATTCTCCACACATGGCTTTGTTTTTATGTGGACAGCGCTGTGCCTTGGTCTTAAGGAAATGGGCATACAGGGAGAGATGAAGAGGTGTGAGTTTAATTTTAACATCGCCAATCAACAGGAATCTGGTCTCTACATCATAGGTCACAGGCCGCGCGTATTCGTTAACAAGATTCTGACTTAACTTCATCATCTGACGAAAGCCGAATGGCCCCAGGTCGAGAAGTTCAGGGATCCATTCTCTGAGCCGGACAAACGGGATATCGCTCAGTGTGACTTTGGCCTTCCTGGCATCAGCTCTCACCTTGTTAGACTGGGGATCCTCTAAAGTGAGGATTTTTTTCTCCTTGGTTGGATAGAAAAAATCCGGGCACCTTTCCAGGATTGGGTCCACCAATACATGGGAGAGGGTGTCCTGGGGTCGTCCATAGAGCATCATGGCTGCCCCCAGGTAGAAGGACATGGTTTTTCTTCCACCAGCGAGGGAGGCGTGAAGGGTTGTATCATTCTCCTGTGTAAGTTTATGAACTATCGCAACGATCTGGTCACCAAGGGCGTCATTCTCAGCATCGGTCACGATGTCTTCAAGAGTCTCCCCATTTGGAGATTTTAAGACTTGAACTTCTATCCTCATCCGTCCAGGGTTCAGGTTATATTCTTTGAAGAAAAGAAACAATTGCCCTTTGCCCTTCGCCATGAGGAATTCCTTGATCTTCTTTTCTCCCCCTCCTGTTGTGATGAGGACGATCTTGTCGGGAATGACGGGGGGCTTTTTGAGTCTGGTGAGACAATACAGGGTTTCTGTAACAACCTGGGGAGACAGCCCACAGATGGAGAGGAGGACATGCCTCATAGGTAGGGAAAATATACCACATCAAAATAGTCAAGGGAAGAAAACAAGATTTCTGATAAATCCAAGAGCAATTTTCATATCATTTCGTAGAGCCTCAAACTTTGCGTCGCCAGAAGATACCCTTTTTCATAGATGGGGAGACTTCTATGATATATCCCCTTGATTTTCCTTAAACTATCGTGTATATCTTTTCCATCTATGATAAAGGGGAGGCAGGCAGCAGCATTATTAATTCCAATACTTCTTTTTTGTTTTCCTGCAGTTATAGGGGCCGGGGAGGCTAAAAAGCCCTCGTGGGTGGATAAAGGGGTTCATCCGGCCTATCCTTCAGAGCTTTATCTCACCGGAGTCGGGTTGGTCCAGATGACAGGGGATATTGAGGGAGATTGGAAAAGGGCAGAGGATAATGCCCGCGCCAAGCTCATAGAGCAGATCCGGGTCCAGGTTGGACAAACAGTGACCTCCCAGGAAGTAGAGGAGATTACAGGCAAAAAATCCTCAACCAGGGCGGTTACTGAAATCGTCACAAAGACCGTTGCCACCCTGACTTTGGAGGGTGTGCAGATAGCGGCGCGATGGGAGGACAAGGAACAGAATCTCCTCTATGCCCTGGCTGTTCTTGACCGGGACCAGACCTCTCAGCTCCTGCGCTCAAAGATAGAGGATGCCCGAAGGGAGGCAGACGAGCTTTTTAATAGGGCCCAGGGGGAGGAAAGCAGCGGCGAGATCCTCCTCGCACTCACCCATTATGTCCAGGCCCATAAAAAACTCTCCACTGCTTCCTCTAACATCCTAATCCTAAGGATCATCAGGGGATCCCTTGCAGCAGCCCTTGAGAAGGAGCCAAAGCCTGTTACCACCGCGGGACTCGGTGTCAAAATTGAAAGCATCGTTTCTTACATCAAGTTGATCACTGTAAGCGGGAATGATCAAAAAGGGGAGCCTGGCAAGGCTCTTGCCGAGCCCCTTGTTGTCAAAGCAGTGTATGACAATGGAACAGTTCAATATCCTTTAAAGGGAATCCAGGTCAGGTTTGATTTCGAAGAGGGGAAAGGAAGGCTTGAGCCGGAAACAAAGGCGGACGCCTCAGGTGTTGCTTCCTGCCGTGTTTATTCGGTTGAAGGGACAGGCAAGGAGGCCAATACGATTGTGTCCTCTCTGGTTCCTGGAATCGGAGGAACATGGCAGAAGCAGCTTGAGTCAAGGAAAGCAGTCTTCACATATTACCTTCCCACTGTTGCCACCCTTCGCATGCTCGTTCAAATACAGGAAGAGAATCTTGGCAAACCCGTGTCTCCTTCCATTATTGAGAATACCCTGAGCGAGATCCTCACTGGAGCCGGTTACCAGGTAGTGGATCCGGCCTCATTCCATCAGAGGCTTGGAAGCACATCCATAAAGGGCGTGCCAGATGCCGTTCTGAAGGAGAAAGCTGGGGGCCTTGCAGACATACTTATTATTGGACAGGCAAAATCAACCTACAGTAGCGCCCTCATGTCCGGCTTTCATTTTGCAAGATCCAGGGGTGCGATCCGGGCAATCAGGCTGAAGACCGGCAAGGTTATCGTGAACCTCGATCGCGAGGGCAAGGAAGGGGGAGCAACCCCGGAAAAGGCCGGTTCCAAGGCACTTCAGGGCATTGCACAATCATTGAGCGAAGAGTTCCTTAAGACCTTGCAGGCCCAATTGGAGAGTATGGGCATAACCCTTCCTAAGAAGGGGGGCGTGGAAGGGGGTTCGCAGTGACCTTACTATTCTCACGATCAGGAAAGGGAATATTTCTTGTCCTTCTTCTTACATCGCTGTCATGGGCCTCTGAGGAGGTCGGGGTCGCAGTGGCTCCGTTTCAGAACCTCACCGGGCAGGAGAAGGCCGCCTGGATAGGAGCAGGATTTGCAGAGAGCCTTACCGGAGACCTCAAAAGGATTCCTGGCCTCAGGGTAATAGAGAGAAGCCAGCTCAAGGCCGTGCTTGAGGAGTTAAAGATAAAGCTCCTGACTGCCAAGGATGAGGATGAAACATCAAAGGCAGGGAAGCTCGCAGGGGTTGACCTTGTTGTTGTGGGAAGCTATCAGGTTGCAAAAGATCGGATCAAAGTTGATGCCAGGGTAGTGGAGGTAGGTTCTGCAAAGGTCCTTCGTTCCTACAGAAAGGAGGGGAAGACCGCCGAGATCTTTTCTCTCCAGGATTCCCTTGCCGAGGATCTTGCCGCTGGATTCGGCTTTACTCCGCCTGCGCAGGTGAAGACCCTTATAGAGACCCCCCAGACAAAGAGCATGAGCGCCTATGAAATGTATGTGAAGGGAAGGGAGTCATATTTGCTTTCCACACAGGAGGGATTCCGGAAAGCAGAAAAAGCTTTCCGTTCCGCCCTTGACCTGGATGAGAAGTATGCCCTGGCATGGGCAGGACTTGGCCAGGTCTATGCTGCTGTAGGGTATTTCCTGGAGCAGAGGGGAAAGGAAGCAAAGAGCTATTATGAGAAATCCAGGGAATATTGTGATAAAGCCCTGAGCATCGATCCAATCCTATATGAAGCACATGGCGCCCTGGCGCATGCCTATCTTCAAATGGGGAAAATCAAGGAGGCGGCAGCAGCTGCACAGGAGGCCCTGAAACTGAATCCTGGCGGTGCCGAATCGTGGGAAATCCTCGCCCATGCGAATCCCAGGGGAGACCCTGCCTGGATAAAGGAAAAATTGGATAAGGCCCTTTCTCTGGATCCCTATCTTTTTTCTGCCCGCCTCTCCCTGGGCAATCTCTATGTCGAGCAGGGTAAATACGGTGAAGCGCTCGATGAATACAAGAAGGTCATCTCTCTGGACCCGGATTTATTTGAGGCATACAACAACCTCGGGGTTGCCCTGAAGAAAATGGAGAAATGGGAAGAAGCGGCTGATGCCCTCGAGAAGGCCAGGGCACTGGATCCATCCTCGCCTGCCGTGCACAAGAACCTGGGCATGGTCCTGATCCAGATGGACAAGGTCGCAGAGGGCAGAAGAGAGATAGAGGAGTCCCTCAAACTTGACCCCAATCAGGCAGATGCAGAAGAGATGAAGTCCCTTCTCACAGAGGAGATTGGGAAATGAAGGCTCAAAGATGGATAGAGGTCGCCAGGGAAGACCTTGATGTTGCCAAAAAGATAGTAAGAAATATTGTTTCCGCTGTAGATGGAAGAATGAAAATTGAGAAAGTCTTCCTTTTTGGGTCCTATGCAAAAGGAAGGGCTAAGCACAATAGTGATATTGATCTGGCCTTTGTATCAAAGGACTTTCAAGGGATGAAAGAGATCCGGAGGATGTCTCTCCTTCTGGATTTCATTCATCAGGTGGAGCTTGATGAGCCTAAGGATATTGAACCGTTCGGGATCACCCCTGAAGAGTTGAAGTCTCCGGAAAAATTCAGCCTTGTGGAGGAAATTAAAACACATGGGGTGGAGCTGTATCATTCAAGGAGGAAGAAATGAAAAGATACTATATTTACAGCCTGGGTTTCCTGTGCATCCTGCTTTTTCTCCCTCTGTCTGTATCTGCTCAGGGTGGGGAGGCAGAATCCCCTCTCCCCGCTGGGGAGAGGGCTGGGGAGAGGGGTGGGGAGGGTAAAGTGGAGAGGGTGCAGGAGTATGTTGCGGTCATAGACCTAACAATGGAGATGGGCGTGGATCCTAAAGCCCGTGCGCCCCTGACCAACGCCATCATTGATGACCTGGTGCAGATTGGAACCTACAAAGTCATTGACCGGGCCAATCGGGACAAGATCCTCAAGGAACAGGGCTTTCAGATCTCGGACTGTGTGTCAGAGGAGTGCCGGGTGCAGGTGGGCAAGATGCTGGGCGTAGGGAAACTCATTACAGGGTCTCTTTCCAGGATTGGCCAGACCTATCTTGCGAGCCTTCAGCTCGTGAATGTGGAAACAGGGCAGGTAGAGAGTTCAGCAAAGGAGAAGTGCGCCTGCCCAGAGGATAAGCTCATAGATCTGGTCTCCAATGCCGCCTATAAATTGTTAGGACTTCCTGCTCCCTATACTTTGATAGAGACACCGGAAGTAAGAGGGCCTGCCCTGTCTGTGGAGCCTCGCCTTGGCGAGGTTTCGAGGGTGGCGATGGGGGCACTCAGGGTTGAGACAGATCCTGAGGGCGCAAGGGTATTCATTGATGGAAATGAGATGCCGGAGAGGACACCGGGCATATTCAACGATATACCTGTAGGAAGGCACAAGGTTGAAATGAAAACAGATAGGTATAAAGAGATAAGGGATATCTTAGTGGCAGAAGGACAGACAACCTCACTTACTGTAAAGCTGGCGAGGGAAATCAAGGCCAGTTTAAAGGTGGAGTCTGATCCTTCTGGGGCGATGATTACCCTGGATGGAAAAGAGGTTGGTGTAACCCCACAAATATTTACGAACATGGATTTGGGTGCGCATAATATAAAAATAGCGAAAAAAGGATTTGGGACGAAGATAGAGAATGTCATTTTACAAGGTGAGGAATTTATAAAGTATAAAGCACAATTAGTTCGAAAGGCAGAACTGAAAGTTGAATCTAATCCCTCTGGTGCCATGATCATCCTGGACGGGAAGGAGTCAGGTATAACGCCAAGGATATTTAAGGAGATAGATTTTGGCGTTCATAAGATAGAAATTGCCAAAAAAGGATTTGAATTACATACAGAGATGATCTATTTACAGGGCGAGGAGCCTATTATATATAAAGCTCAATTGGGCAGGGCAGTAAATTTCTCTTTATCATCATATATGTTAAATTATTTTAAGGCAGAGGGTTACGGTATGGATTTTAAGTATCGTTTAGTTAAGGGATTATGGTTAGGAGGAACGCTTGAATCCCTAAACATCAAAGCTTTTACAGGTATCAATGCTTCATTAGATGCAATATACAGAATTCCCTTGCTGAGGCAGAAAAAAATTATTTCGATTGGTAGCAGCGTAATAGATATGTTCTTTGGAATTGGTTTGGAATATTTGGGAGGGAATTTCAAAAGTTATGAATATGAAGAAGAAATAAATGCAATAGGAGGATCTCTCAGGTTTGGCCTCAGGTTATTATGGTTGGAATTTTTTGTAGGTGGTAAGTTGTTTCCGGATGTTATTGCTGGGAAGGATAATGATCGTCAGGAAAGGGATTTTTCTCATGCAATATTGGGTCTTGCTTTGAGGTTGGCATTCTGAGAAGCGGGGGTTTGGAATGAAAAGTTTACCTTATTATTGCTTGGTTATAGGGATTTCATGAGTGAGCCTGGGGCTTGTAGAAATTGGGAAACAAGCCCCTACATTTGCTCTACGGGATTCCACTGGCAAGATGTATTACCTCAGCAACTACTGCGGGGCCTCAAAGAAGCCCCAGGACAGAAAAGTCCTCATCATCAATTTCTTCGACACATGGTGCAAGCCGTGCAAAGCAGAGCTTCCCCTGTTGGAGAGGCTATGGCAGAGCATAAGGAAAATTTATATATCCAGAGGATAAAGTGGATGTTAAGATATTGAGAGAAGTTATAAGCTCTGGGGACTTTGAGTGGCGGAAACACGCACTCCAGAGATTGGTGGTGAGAGGAATCAGGCAAAGAGCTGTTTTGGATGTCCTTCTTCAGGGTGAGCAAATCGAAGATTATCCGAAAGACAAGCCCTACCCCAGCGCTCTTTTCCTGGGATGGCATAGGGGCAAACCCCTGCATGTTGTAGCGGCATTAGATGATGGAAATAAATGGGCGTATATTGTTACTGCCTATGAACCTACTTTGGAGGAATTTGAATCGGATTTTAAGACAAGGAGGGAGAAATAATGAAGTCAGCGAGCAAAAGGAGTCTGTGCCCTTTATGTGGAGGGAAAAAGGTTACATCAAAGACGACATTCACGGTTGATTATGGGGCCGGGCTTGTCGTTGTTCGGCGCCTCCCAGCTATGCGCTGTAATCAATGTGGAGAGGAATGGATCTCGAATGAAACCTCTCAGAAACTGGAGAAATTAGTTGAAGAAGCGAAGGCGAAGAAGACAGAGTTGGAGGTCGTTACTCTTTAGGCTCCGGTGGGACGATATACAGTGGGCTGAGGTCTGTATTATGAGGAAAGCTTGAGAGCGTTGCTGATGTTCACTCAGCGACATGTTTTTGTGTTAGGGGTTGCTTGGGTGTTCTTGGGGATTGCCCAAGTTGGCAAGCAGGCGCCTCCCTTTGCCCTCAGGGACTCCACAGGAAAGATGTATTACCTCAGCGATTATTGTGGCGCCTTGAAAAAACCTGCAGGCAAAAAAGTCCTGGTCGTGAATTTCTTTGCCACCTGGTGCAAGCCGTGTAAGGTTGAGCTCCCTCTGCTGGAGAGGCTCTGGAATGAAAAGAAGGCAAAGGGCCTTGAGGTTGTCAGCATAGGATTCCATGAGGATGAAGGGAAGCTCCTCCCCTTTCTCAAACAGAATCCCATCAAGATCCCCCTTCTTATGGATCGCCATGGTGTTGCTGCCGAAGCTTACGGAGTTAAAGGCCTACCCAGGACATTTCTTCTGGACAGGGAGTGCAGGGTCAGGAAGGACTTCCGTGGAGCCCTTCCAGACATGGAAACTGTGCTGAGGCAGGAGATAGAAAAACTATTGAAATAAGAGGAGATGAATCTGAGAGTATGAGATTCCTCGCTGGGCTCGGAATGACAAAAAGAGTATCAGAATGACAAAAAACTAAATGAAGTGGCTTAGAAAAATCGGTGCGGCCATAATCCTTGGATGTGTCAGTGGCATAGTTGCCCTGCTGATCCAGGAGATTACTTTCATGCACTCCATAGAGCTCAAGACCTTTGATTACAGGGCAAGGCAGTTCTCTTCGCCTGACGAGGCATTGAAGGACATCGTGGTCATAGCCCTTGATCAGAACAGCATAGACCACTTCAGCTCTCAGTATAAATTTTCCTGGCCATGGCCAAGGGATTTCTACGGAGAGGTCCTGGAGTTCCTGACAAAGGCCGGGGCACGCGCTGTCGTTTTTGACCTCTATTTCTCCGAACCTGACATAACGAGATCCGAATATGATCCCGGGGAGACAGACCAGAAATTCTCAGAGGCAATAAGCTTGGCACGCATGGCGTTCCTGCCAGTGATTTTCAATAGAAGCAAGCTCCAGGGCATTGAGGAGGAAGCCGCTCTCCTGGCCCTTCAGGGCTCTGGAGTGTCTCTGACCGGAGTTGATTTGGGGAAGATTGACATCCCGGAGCGTCCATTTATCACCCTTCCGATCCCTGAATATACGAAGGCAGCAGCCGGACTCGGCGCTGTGAATATAGAGCCGGACCCGGACGGGATCTACAGGCGGCTCCCGCTCTTCTTTAAATATAAGGGCATAACTTATCCCTCGCTTTCCCTCCAGACCGCGATGTTCCTCAGGGGCAGCAAGGCAATTTCCATAGACAAAAGAGGGTTTCTTGACATCGGCGGGCAGGGTGTTTTCCTCGGCCGCAAGGGAGAACTGCTTCTGGTCTGGCACGGGCCAGGGGGAGGAAAGACCTATCGGTATTATCCATTTGTGGATGTCTTCCTATCAGCGATGAAGATTAAGGAGGGAGGAGCACCATTGGTTCCTTCGGAAGAGTTCAAAGGGAAAACAGTGTTCATCGGTTCAACTGCGCCTGCCCTCTTTGACCTCAAGTCCACGCCCATGTCCACGCCTTCAGAACCTTTTCCCTCTGTTGAGATCCATGTTGCAGCATTGGACAATCTGCTCAAGGGGCAATCGCTGAGAGAGGCAGAGCCCCTGACGATCTGGGGAACTGTGCTCGGCTTGTCCTTGATCGTTGCTTTGTCCGCCATACTGGCACAGCGCGCCGTTGTCGGTGGAATCCTTGGGGCAATTGTCCTGGCCGCCTATATTTTTATGTGCTTCCTGCTTTTCAAGAATGGGATCGTCCATCAGCTTGTCCCCGGTGTCAGCGGCGGCATTCTTAGCTATCTGGGCGCCACGCTTTTCAACTTCATTACAGAGGGGCAGCAGAAGCGCCGCATCCACAGGGCGTTTCAGTTCTACCTTCATGAGTCCCTCGTATCCCAGCTCACAGAAGACCCAGGCGCACTCAGGCTCGGCGGTGAGAGGAAAGAGCTCACGGTCTTTTTCTCTGACATCAAGGGGTTCACAACCATTTCCGAGACCATGGACCCCGAGAAGCTTGTTCACCTTCTCAACCGATACTTTGAGGTCTTCGGAGGCGCCATCCTCGCCCATAAGGGGTATCTGGATAAGTTCGTAGGCGATGCCGTGATGGCTATATTCGGCGCACCCGCTCCAGTGCCTGATCACGCTGTCCAGGCGTGCCTCGCTGCTATAGAGTGCCAGGAGCGCCTTGAGGCGCTGCGCAAGGAGCTGGAGAAAGAGGGACTTCCACCGATCTATGCCAGGATCGGGGTCAATACAGGGCCTATGGTTGTTGGCAATATCGGCTCCAGCTCACGGTTCAACTACACAGTCATCGGGGATGAGGTCAATGTGGCATCTCGGCTTGAGAGTGCGAACAAGGAGTGGGGGACATATATCCTCATTGGTGATGAGACTTTTCGCCGGGCTCAAAAGGAAATTGATGCGAGGAGGATCGGGGCCATACAGGTTAAGGGAAGGAACGAGCCAGTGAAGGTTTATGAAGTGATGTGCAGGAAGGGCGGTCTGACTATACCCAGGATAAAAGTCGTTGAGCTCTACAATCAGGGTCTGACTGCTTTTGAAGGGAAACAGATGGGAAGGGCCGAGGGCATGTTCATGGAGGCCCTGAAACTTGATGAGAACGACGGACCAAGCAAGGTTTATCTCCAGCGCTGCCTCAACCGCCAAACCCAAGGGTGAGGAGGCTTTATCAAATTCCTCTCCCCTTTGGGGAGAGGGTAGTCCTCCTGAGGCGGATGCGCCTCTGGCGCAGGTGAGAGGGGAATGAATAAAATGAGGAAGTTAAAGTTCATCATCGGTAAAGTAAGCGAGGGAGAGCACGAGAGACTGAATATACTCGACAGCAAATCGCGAAGCGTGGCTGAAAGAATAGAATTTGGTCTTATTCCTATGAAATATCCAGTGCTTGACGATAAACCCTATAGGATATTTAACTCTATGGAAGAATATCGCCAATGGGCAGAGAAGGCTTTGCCCAGATATCTCGGATATTACAGAAATGCTTGAGAAGATAAAGCAATTGGCCAGAGTTTTTAAGAAGAACCATGTAGAATATCTTTTCATTGGCAAGTCCGGAGCCGTCCTCTATGGGTATCCAGGCACAACACAGGACATAGACATATTTCCGAAGAAAGGAAAGGCAAATTGCCAGAATATCATTAATGCATTAAAAGAATTAGGGTTTGCTTTAAATAAAGAATTGGAAAATGCTGTGTTGGCTGGAAAGGATTTTATCCAGATAAGAGGCGGGCCCATTCCCCTCGATATCGTCTTCGCTCCTGATGGAATAGAGTCATTTGAGAAAGCAAAAAAGAGGGCGTGTGTTATGGAAGGGATTTATCCCTGTGCATCCCTCGAAGATATTATTGAGAGTAAAAAACAGGCATTTCGTCAAAGAGACAGGGAGGAACTTCCGCGCCTGGAACTCTTCGCCAAAGAATTGAAGAAGGTAAAACGATGAAAATCTTGCTCCACTATATTGCTATTAGTGCTCTCATAATGGGAACAGGTCCTGTTCTTTTTGCCCAGGAAGGCAGAGAAGGAGATATTGCAATACTGGAAGTGCAGTTCAGCGGAAAAGCCCCAAGTTTTCTCAACCTTGGGTTCCTCACGAGGAAGATCAGAGAAGCCGCTGTGAAATACACCAATTACCGCGTGATGACCGAGGAGAATGTCTTTGCGATCATTGAAGATAAGAAGATAGACCTTTCCAAATGCAAGGAGGCAGAGTGTGTTGTAGAGTATGGGCGGATGCTGCAGGCGGACAAGCTTGTGTCCGCGACCCTGACATATTCAGAGGATATGTATTATTTGATCGTGGAGCTTTATGACATACGGACAGCAGCGATAGAGAGGAGTGTGTCCAAGCAGTGCAAGGGGTGCGGGTTCAGCGAATTGGTCAAGGGGGTCACGACGGCATCAAGGGAGCTGTTCACAGGGGAGGTGGGTGAGGAGGAGCGGGTTGTTGGCAGGGCAGAAGCTTTTGGAACCCTGCACATTGACAGCGATCCCCAGGGTGCCACGATCCTCATTGACGGGAAGAAGGCCGAGGGGACCACACCAACTGTAATAGAAAATGTCCTGGCTGGGCCGAGGAGGGTCCTTCTTGAAAAGGGAGGATTTATAGAGGAGAGGGAGGTGGTGATAAGGGCAAATGAGGTGACGGAGTTAGAGATAAAGATGAAAATGGAAAAAAAGGGGCGTGGACATCTCAAGGTAGAATCCGAGCCTGCCGGGGCAACGGTGTATATTGATGGGGCAGAGGTCGGCAGGACGCCGATGGTGGCAAGGGACATCGAGACAGGGCCCCATCTTATTGTTTTGAAGAAAAGAGATTACAAAGATGCTACCGAGATGATGTCAGTCCATCCAGGTGTAACAGAGACGATAAAATGCTTTTTGAAAAGTTTCCATTGGTATCTTGGGGTGAGAACAGGGTATATGAGTCAATCTGCAGCCACAACGGGTACGTTTGGTGGGGGGGGCACCATTCGATGGACAGATGTAAAATCAATATCACTTGACATAAAATACAGATATTTTTCTATCCTTTATGCAGGAATAGGGGTCGGGAACGAAACTGGGAGTGTATATTTGAAGGGTATTAACTGGGATTTTACTC